>OCTW013383638.1_pt1 | contig 11931 bp, 5 predicted proteins | sample 1539671 | NCBI WGS metagenome assembly OCTW01 (sample SAMN02144230, study PRJEB22623) | gut metagenome | biome: sheep rumen | host: Ovis aries | place: New Zealand | reverse complement strand
CCGGCAGTATTCAGTATAAGGATTTGTAATCCGCTTTCGTTTTCCGCATTACAAATGCTCATACTCATAGTGGTCGGATTGCAAATCCGATCGAGCGGAGGACTCATGAACGTAAATCTACATAAATCTGACTTTAATTCTTGGACACAAAATCTTTTTAAAATCTTAATCAAAATAAAAGGCAGGGTACTCATCGTTCCTGAAAATTCAAAAACGTAAATCGACGTATATTTTATTTCGATTTTGTGTCCAAATATTAAAGACAGATTTACGTCAATTCACGTTATTGAATCCCCCACCGCCTTCATTTTAAACAAATTTTATTTCGGTTTTGTGTCAAAAAAATAAAGACAGATTTACGTCAATTCACGTTCTTGAATCCCCCACCGCCTTCATTTTAAATATATTTTATCTCGATTTTGTGTCCAAATATTAAAGACAGATTTACGTCAATTCACGTTCTTGAATCCCCCACCGCCTTCATTTTAAATATATTTTATCTCGATTTTGTGTCCAAAAAATTAAAGTCAGATTTATGTAGATTCACGTTTTTGAGTGTGTCCTAAACCATGGCGCCGTATAAACAGGAAAAGAGAGTCACGTCATCTCGACGGGGCTCTCTCCCTGATGCTTCGTTAAGCATCATAATAACCTAAGAAAAATGTAATTTATGGGTTGTCAGACATCTCACGGACGGAGACGCTGATACGTTCTTCGCTTTCGAGGCGGCTGCTCAGGGTGCGCGGGTCGGCGTCGATGGGCTGCGCCGTGAAGTCGGGGGTGTTGAATGAGTATAGCGACAGTTCGTCGTAGCGGCGCGGGTTGCGCTGCGGCAAGAGGAAGGGCTTGGTGGAACGGCCGTCGGGGGTGAGGGAGGCGAGATAGACACGCGTGTAGAGTCCGTCGCCGCGACGACTGGTGAAAAGGAACCACCGCCCGTTGGCATTCCATGTGTGGAAGCTGTCGCTCTCGGAACTGTTGGCATCGGAAAGGGGCCACGTCTGCTGGGTCTGCAGGTCGAGGAGCCAGAGGTCGGCCTCAGGATGCCAGATGGAGAAGTAGCCGTAGTTGGCCCGGGTGTACATGAGATAGCGGCCGTCGGGACTGGGACGGGGCCAGGTGACGGAGGCGAGAGGGGCTGCTGAGGGGGTGGGACCGATGCGGTGCATCGGTTTACCTGACGGCGGGAGGAGGGAGTCGACGAGGGTAAGGGAGGGTGAGAGGAGGGTGTCGACAGGGGGGATGAGGCGGGCGGTGGCGGCATCGAAGGCGACACGGCAGAGGGAATAGACCTCGCGGTCGTAGTCGGTGGGATAGACCTGACGGCGGGCGGTGGTGAAGTAGAGCCATCGGCCGTCGGAGGAGAACGCCGGGGTGTTCTCGGCCCACAGGGTGCGCATGGTGAGGGTGTCGCGCAGGATCTGGTGGGTCTGCACGTCGTAGACGAAGACGTCGGAGGAGGAGTCGTAGACCTCTATGCGCTTGTTGTTGTGGGCGTGGAACATCTGCGACGTCTTGTTGGTTGAGAAGGCAATGTAGCGGCCCGAGGGATGCCACGAGGGATAGACCATCGATCCGCCGAGGGTGTCGTTGCGCGCCTGCAGCACTTGATCTTCACCTTCCTGATGGATGACGGTGGCACCATGGGAGCCGCGCACATGGAAAAGGTAGTTGGGTGATGGGTGATGTGTGGTGGGTGTTGGAGGTTGGGTAGTGTGGCAGTTGACACAGGCGCCGGGCACCTGGGTGTTGACGAAGAGCGGCTGCTCGCTGAAGGTGGAGAGGTCGCGCTGGTAGATGCCCATGCGGCTGTAGAGCTCGTAGGAGGGCGGAATGCGCCGATAGGTGATGCCCCATGCCTGCAGGTCGTAGGGACTGACGAAGATGGTGAAGGGGGAATATTGCGTCCACTGGCCATCGCGCTCGGCACAGACGGTCACGGTGAGCTGGCTGCCGCGGTTCTGCTTCACCAGACTGTGCCACTCGTCGATGGGGATGTCGGCGTATGAGTCGTTCACATGAATGGAGCCGCCCTGCTGGCCCTGGATGGTGACATCGACGGTGGTGACACTGTCGTCGGCCATGGCGAAGTTGAGCGGAGCGATGCCCACGGGAATGGTGACGCCGGTGTAGTCGGGATAGATGTCGGGGAGCCGGTCGACCTGCTGCACGTCGACAGGGGTGTGGGCGCAGGAGGCGAGGAGGAGAAGGGAGAAGAGGAAACCTAACACCAAACACCCACCCCGGCCCGAACACCCACACCGGCCCGAACACCCACCCCGGCCCGAACAAAGGGAGGGAGCGCAGTGGCCGTGACTTCGGAGGAAGAGGAGGGAGGAAGGGAAGGATGATTGATGGGGCATGGCTGTGTCTGTATATTATATATGTATAAGGGGGGGGATTAATAGAAGAAGGTGTCGGGCGTCTTCTCGTAGGCTTTGCGGAGCGGGCCGAGGGACACATGCGTCGGGATGCGCTCAGGATGATCGGCCAAAGGGCGCATCTGACTGGCCCACGACCGATAGAAGGTGGTCTGCGAAAGCAAGTTGAGATACTTGCGCGCCACGTCGTAGTGGCCCTGAACGAGGTTGGTCTCTATGAGACGCTGCAGGGAACGAGCGCTCTTGTTGTGGTTGGGGATGCACTCCATGGCCTCGAAGGCGGCACGCTGCGCCATGCTGACCATGCCTTTCTGCATGAACATCTCGCTCATGATGAAGGCCAGGGACTGACTGACGGACGCTGAAGACTGGAGGTTGGGAGGCGTGGCCTTCTCAACGGCGCTCCAGTTGCGCTGGCGCATCAGCATGTCGAAGCGCATCTCTTCGAGCGTGCCCATGTTGTGATCTTCCCAGTAGTAGTCGATGCCGCGGGCCACCTGACGCAGCGGATAGGGTGTGAGCCAGGAGCTGCCAAGCAGGCATACGGCGAAGAGAAGGGCTGACGAGAGGATGAGAGGGAGCGAAGGCTTGCGCTTGCGGCCGTCGGGCAACAGCAGAAGGACGGCGGCAGGGCCCACAAGCCAGTAGAGAACGGGGATGAGGACAAGACGGAGCCACCCTGTAGCAAAGTGCATGACGCACAGCGTGAGCAGGACGGCCACGATGGGTGTCAGGGGTATATAGATATTGGTGGTGAGCCACCAGAGGAAGACGGAAAAGAGAAGGGAGATGAGGAAGGATGCCTTCAGGTGCTTCGTCAGACTGCGCATCAGGCAAAGGCCCGAGGCGAAAAGCAGGGCGTGGATGAGCGCCCCGTAGACGGGATGAACGAAGAACTGCACGAGGAACTCGCTCAGGTATTGTGCGAGTCCGCCGGGAACGACGATGCGCTCGAGCAGGTATTCGCGGTTCCAAAGGAACAGCAGCGACTGTTCGCGCGCCAGCATGACGTATGGGCGAAGGAACAGCCAGTAGGAAAACACAGCGGCCGAGAAAAGAACCGTTGTGACGGCAAACCAGTGAGAGCGAAGCGACTGTTTAGGAGGCATACATTTTTCTATAGGTGCAGGCCCTTAAGGGCTCATCTGTAACATCATATACTGAACACAAAGACTCAGAGGCACAGAGTTTTTCTCTTTGCAAAAGAGCTCTGCATCTTGGTGTTTCTGTGTTCAACATACAAACAATAATTGTTCATCTACTTGACAGGGCCAACTTTTAAAAGTCCTTTCTATACTGTCACCCTGAGCCATGCGGCTTCAGAGGAACGGCGGTGCTTAATTGATTGAAGTTTCGGTTGTTCTAAACTTTTTGGAGTTTGGGCGTTTAGGAGTTTGGGAGTATAGACGATAGTTGTTTTCGCTCTTTTACCGGGATTTCTAGAATATGAACTAATGTCCAAATTCCTACGCTCGGCCAAGGTCATCAGGCCTTGGACGCTTTGCTTGCAAAGAACTCCCAGTCTCCTACACTCCTTAACCAACTTCCGAACGTTGAGTTAACTGAAAAAACGGGAAAGAGGTGCCGCTCGTGCGGCGAGCAGCACCTCTTGGGTATAATGAATGTTGATTACTTTTTGGCAGTGTATGCCGGGTTCTGGTCGCAAAGCGGGTTCTTCAGGATCTCGTCCTCAGGAATCGGCATATCCATCTTCAGGTCGTTGTAGTCGTAAGTACGCACGGTCCAGGGGATGTCCTTGATGGGTGCGTTCTCGCCCGACTGGTCGATGTCGCGCTTCGGATAGTTGTGAGCCACGTGGTCGGCCATGAATCCAGACTTCTGCATATCCGGGCGGAGGCTCCACTCGCAGTTGAACTCCTTGCGGCGCTCTTCGTTGACGGCCACCTTCCACACGGGAGACTCGAAGCCCTTCTTGGCCTTCAGAGCGGTGTAGTAGGTCTCTGCGTCCTCAACATTGTCGACATAGCTTCCGAAGGGGATAGGATACTGTGTGCGTCCCTTGTAGAACGGACCACCGTTAGAGTTCTCGCCTTCAGGACGTCCCACCCAGTCAGCAAACTGGTTGTAGTAGGGCAGATACTTGTCGGTGAGAGCCTGCTCCTTGCCATCCTCGAGCTTACCGAAGGCGCGCTGGCGCAGCGTGTTGATCTGCTTCCAGCCCTCTGCATCCTGTCCAAGACGGAAGCAGCACTCAGCGTAGTCGAGCATCACGTTAGGCAGACGCTTCCAGTAGATGGGCGTCGGGCTCCAGTGACCATCACCCCATGCCTTGTACTCGGCAGAGGCTGTACGCCACATCTTAGAGCTCCAGATAGCGGGTGCCCACTCTCCGTTGAAGAAGTGGAACTGACGTGTGCGGCTGGTGGGGTTGCCGTGGCCCAGTGTCTCCTGCAGATAGGGGTTCACGCCATAGATGGAAGGAATATACCAGTCGGCATACTGCGGGTCGTAGGCAGCGTTGTTCGGGTCGATCTGCGGCACAGCACCTGTGTAGCAAGAACCTTCACGACGCTTGTCGCCCTTCTCATAGCAAGAGTACCATTCCCAAGAGAGGTAGAGCGAACCCCAACCGCCGTTCTCAGGACATGCGGTGTACCACTTCAGCATCAGCTTCGAGGTGAGGTCGCCCCAGCCACCCCAGTTGGTGCCTTCGTCAAGCTGTTCCACCCAGATAGCCTCGGGTCCCCATGCAGAAGCGGGGTCCCACAGCGTAGTGAACGAGTCGTTGAGCTTATAGATGCCACTGTTCAGGATCTGCTTGAAGCAGTCGGCGGCCAGCTGATAGAGCTGCTGGGCCTTGGCCTGGTCCTGTGTCTGTCCGTTGGCACCGTCGGTCAGACGGTAAGCCTCCCACATGTAGGCGTCGCCCAGATAAGCCAGAGCCATACCTTTGGTGGCGCGGCCATACTGTCCGTCCATGGGCTTCCAGTCGAGCAGTTCGGCAGCTGCCTTGAAGTCTTCGATGATGAAGTCCCACATCTCGGTGTAGGTCTCAGCGCGAGCCTTCTCCGGGGTGTTGATGTAGTTCTCGCCAGTGCTCAGCATGGGCACGCGGCCGAACGTTGTAGCCAGCCAGTGGTAGAAGAAACCACGAACGGCATGGCCTTCACCAGAAAGACTCTTCTTCACAGCAGGTGAAAGGGCGGTTGCCTCTTCCACACCAGCCAGGAAGTCGTTGGCGCGGCAGATGCCGGCGTAGACGTGCTTCCATCCGCCCAGCAGTTCGCTCGAGCCTGGGTTCCAGTTCTGAGAGTTCCAGTCCTTATCCCATCCCGTAGCCTGTGTGTCGATGGTGGGGTGGCATCCAGTGAAGAGGTTGGGCTTGAATCCCCAGTCGCCGTCGTAGGTGTCGTTGGGGAACAACATGTCGTAGACACCGTTCAAGGTGGCCTTAGCATGTTCATCCGAGTCGAAGAGCTGCTCCTGCTCGATGATGTTGTATGGGGTTACATCCAGAAACTCCTCGTTGTCGCACGATGTCAGGCCTAAGCCCATCATGCCGCAGAGAGCGCCTCCGAAAATATAATACTTTGTTTTCATATTCTTATTCCTTATTTATCTTTATTATATGATCTATGAACTAAACACTCTGCATTAGAAAGTCACGTTCACACCGGCCATGAATGTGCGAGGCATCGGGTAGCGGCCCGTGTCAAGACCTGTGTAGAGCACAGAACCTGTACCGACTTCGGGATCGCCGTACTTGTTGTAGCCAGAGATGGTGAGCAGGTTGTTGACACCCACGTAGATGCGAGCCTTCTGGATGGAAAGCGTGTTGCAGAGGTTGCGCGGGAGCGTGTAACCCACCTGGAGGTTAGAGATGCGGAGGAAGTCGCCGTTCTTCACCCAGAAGTCGCTGACGCGGGCGTTGCGGTTCGGGTCGAGCACGGTGAGGCGAGGCAGTGAGCCGCTACCATTGCGGAATGCATCGTTGTAGCTGTCCTTCAGGATGTTAGGAATGCACTGGTCGTCGAGCTGAACCATCGAAGAGAGCTTCATGGCTGAGTAAGACAGAATGTCCTGACCGAACACGCCGTACATATAGAGGCTGAAGTCCCAGTCCTTATAGTTGGCAGCCACGTTCAGACCGTAGTTCAGAGTCGGGAATCCGTTACCGATGATGGTGCGGTCGTCCTGGTTGATGAGACCGTCGCCGTTGAGATCCTTGAACTTCATGTCGCCCACAGACAGCGGGTGGTTGCCGTCGCACTTCGAGTAGTCGTCGCTCTTGATGCGGTTCTGATAGTCAGCCAGGTCGGCAGCGTCCTTGATGATACCGTCGGAAACATAACCAAAGTAAGAACCGACAGCCTCACCCTCCATACAGATAGAGTGGTTGGTCCAGAACTCGGAAGCACCGTCCACGGCACCCACCTGGTGACCGTCGATTGTGCTACCATTGTCAGAGCAGGTGTTGTAGATAGGATCACCCATCTTCTTCACCTTGTTGCTCAGCGTAGAGCCTGTCAGACGAGCGCTCCAGCCGAAGTCCTTGTTCACCTGCTTGTGATAGCCAACAGCGAACTCGAAGCCCTTGTTCTCAATCTCACCATAGTTGGTGTAGACCTCCTTGAAGCCGGCAGAGCCACGAATCTGCTTGTAGATGAGCAGGTCCTTAGTGGTCTTCACGAAGTAGTCGAGGGTTACATCCCAGTTCTCGAGGAATGCGAAGTCGAGACCGAAGTTGAGCATCTCGTTGGTCTCCCACTTCAGGTTCGGGTCAACCAGCGGAGCGAACTGACCCGTCTGGCGGTTGCGGTTGCCCCAGTAACCAGAGACACCACCCTCGGGATAGAATGCGTAGGCAGCGTCACCGCTGAGCACGATCTTTGAACGGCCAGCCATGTTACCGGCGTTACCAGTCTGACCCCAGCCGAGGCGGAGCTTCAGGTTGTCAACAAACGAAACGTCCTTCATGAACGGCTCCTCGCTGATGCGCCATGCAGCAGCCAGTGAGGGGAAGGTACCCCAGAGGTGTCCGTCCCAAACGCGACCGGCGGTGTCGATCTGCTTGGCACTGAAGTTTGAAGAACCATCACGACGGATGGTAGCGGTGAGGATGTAGCGGTCCATCAGGCTGTAAGACAGACGACCGAAGTAAGAGATGTTGCGCGTGTCGCCATTGTAGGCACCACCGAGCTGCTTTTCAGCGTTGCGGGCCATGCCGAAGTCGCGGTTGCTTTCTGAAGGATAGTCGCGGCGGCTACCGTTGAGCCACTGTCCCCACGACTTGCCCACTTCGTTACCGACCATCAGGGTCAGGTTGTGGATGTCGTAGTTCAGGTTGTAGGTCAGGTAGGTCTGCAGTCCGAGGCTGTAGCCGTGGCTGTTGTTCAGCGAGAAGTTATAGGTCTGGTCGGCATTCAGAGGAACCTCTGTGAGTGTACCATCTATATAATTATAGCGCGTGCGTCCGCCTGTGAAGTCAGAGCTGTTGTTTCCCCAGTAGGTGTAGGTTCCCTGGCTGCGGATGTCGAGCTTGTGGTGGTCGGTCTCCAGGAAAGTCAGGTCGATGAAGGCCGTTGTCTGGATGCGGTCGAAGCCGTTGCGGGCGCGCTCGCCGTTCTCCATCTGCGATGCGTATGGGTTGCCGGCCATGTTGGTGTTGCCTTCCCATCCGTTAGGAGTCGACTGGTAGCCGGTTCCGTAGGTTCCGTCGGGGTTCACCAGATTCACGTTCACCAGCTTTCCGTTAGGATTGTTGTCGGTGAGGTAGTCGAGGGTCGGAGTCAGAGAGGCGAAGTCACGCAGCGACGACATGTTCTGGTTGTTACCCAGTCCCATGTTCGAGCCGTGGCTCTCGCTGTGGGTGAAGTTGATGTCGCCACCAATCTCCAGATACTTGTTCACCTTAGAGGTGACGTTGGCACGGGCGGTGAAGCGCTGATAGTCGGTGTTGACCACCAGACCGTCTACATCGAGATAGCCGAACGAGAGGTTGAACTGCGTCTTGTCGGTACCGCCGTTCACCGATGCGCCGTACTGCTGACGCAGGGCTGCGCGAGTCATTTCCTTCTGCCAGTCGATTTCGTTGCGACGACCGTCGTATTGCTCTGCCCAGATGGCATTGCCGATACCGTCGCCCTGGTTGGTAATCTTGGCCTCGCGAAGGGCCTTTGCGAAGGTATTCAGGTCGAGCACGTCGAGGGTGTAGGGCAGTGTCTGCAGACCGAAGTCGGCAGTGATGTTCACGTTGGTCTTACCCTTTGAGCCGTGCTTGGTGGTAATCATCACCACACCGTTGGCACCTGCCGAACCGTAGATGGCGGTTGCGGAGGCGTCCTTCAAGATCTCGATGCGCTCAATGTCGGAGGGGTTCACGAAGCTGGCGCTTGTTCCCACCTGCACACCGTCTACTACATAAAGAGGTGAAGCCTCACCATGGATGGTACCGACACCACGGATGCGGATGGCAGCGTCACCGTCAGGAGTACCGTCGTACTGCGTTACCATCACACCAGCGGCAGCACCCTGCAGGGCCTGACCGATGTTGGTGGGGATGCGCTTCATCACGGCTTCCTGGTCAACGGTAGCCACCGAACCAGAGATGTCGCTCTTCTTCATCGTACCATAACCGATGACCACCACGTCGTCGAGCATGGCATTGTCGTCTTTCATCACGACAACGATGTTGCTACGGCCGTTCACACTCACGCTCTCGGTCCGGTAGCCCACATAAGAGATGTTGAGCACAGCATTCGAACGAGCCGTGATGCTGAACTGTCCGTTCATGTCAGTCACGGTACCTTCGCTCGTACCCTGTACTCGAACTGTTGCGCCGATGATAGGATCACCAGCTTCGTCGTTCACTGTTCCCGTTACTTTGCTCTGAGCCAATGCTCCCATGGGGAACAAACAGAGCAGGAACAAAAACACTAATGGCTTTTGTAGATTCTTAAAGGTCCACATACATACTACATTTAATGAATATTGATATAAATTTAGGTAAATGTTCTGCACCATTTCAGTAAGTTCACAAACATTGTTGCTTTTAGCCGCTGCAAATTTATTATAAAATTAACAACGCGGTATATTAAAATGTAACATCGTCTTTCGTTTATGTAAACAATAAAATAAATGTTACATTCTTTTGCCGCTAATGTTACAAAAAACAGCTTTCTTTTGGTAAATTATTCCTAATTTTGCCCACGATATCGGGTTTTAGTGTTCTCGAAAGGCATTCCCGGTCGTTTCGTTCCACACTCATCGTGCGTCTTTTCTTCGGATGCAACATCGGGAGTGAACAAAAAGACACGGATTTTCGACAAAACTTATTAATAACATTTCAGCTCATGAAAAGAATTCTCAGTATGTTTCTTCTGGGTGTGCCGCTCGCCTTGGCGGCACAGAACCCGGTCGTTCGCGACCAGTTCACCGCCGACCCTACCGCGCGCGTGTTTAATAATAAGGTGTACCTGTTCCCCTCGCACGACATCACCCCGCCCGAGGGTCAGCGCCAGGACTGGTTCTGCATGGCCGACTATCACGTGTTCTCGTCGGAGAACCTCACCGACTGGCAGGACCACGGAATGATCATCTCTCAGCAAACCGTTCCCTGGGGCAACCCCACGGGCTACTCCATGTGGGCACCCGACTGCGTCTTCAAGGACGGCCGCTACTACTTCTTCTTCCCAAACGCTCCGAAAGAGGGACGCGGCTTTGCCATCGGCGTTGCCACGGCCGACCGTCCCGAGGGACCATACACCTGCGAGCCAGAGCCCATCAAAGGCGTCTCGGGCATTGACCCCTGCGTGCTGGTCGACAACGACGGACAGGCCTACATCTACTGGAGCGGCATGGGCATTCGCGGTGCCAAGCTGAAGAGCAACATGAAGGAGCTCGACGGAGAGCTGCAGGAGGTCAGGATGCCACGTCGCGAGGGCATGCCTGAGATGCCTCCGATGAAGGTGGGCGGACAGGAGATGAAGGGTCTGCCCGACGGGTTCAAGGAAGGCCCGTTTGCCTTCCGCCGCGGCGACTGGTACTACCTCACCTTCCCATGGGTGCGTGGCGACACGAGCAATGGCGCCAACCCCACCGAGACACTGGCCTACGCCATGTCGAAGAGTCCGCTGGGTCCGTGGGACTTCAAGGGCATCATCATGGCCGAGCATGCCAACAGCTGCTGGACCAACCACCACAGCCTGGTCGAATACAAAGGCCAGTGGTACCTGTTCTACCACCACAACGACCTGTCGCCGCGCGACGACAAGCGTCGCTCGGTGTGCATCGACAAGGTGGCGTTCAATGCCGACGGCACCATTCAGGAAGTTCATCCCACCCTGCGCGGTGTAGGCATCAACCAGGCCACCGAGCGCATTGAGATAGACCGCTACAGCAGTGCCAGCGCCGGCGTCACCACGGACAACCATCCGTCGGACTCCACCCGACAGCTGAAACCCTACACGCCGCTCGGCCTGCACGCCACGCTTCCCGCCAAGGGCAGCTGGATTCGCTACAACGACGTAGACTTCAGTTCGCTGGCAGACGCCTACGTGGTGGTCAGCGCCAAGGCTTCCGACAACACCTCGTTCTGCATCCGCGAGAAGAGTGCCACGGGCCGCGTCATCGCCAAGTTCGAGATGACCGTGAAGAGCCAGCAGGGACCCTTCCGCCGCGACATGAGCAACCAGTGGCTCACACTCACCTCACCGCTGGAATACACGCCGCAGGGCACGACCGACCTCGTGGTCACCTGCGAGGGCGAGGGCGTCAGCATCGACTGGGTGCAGTTCAAGAACCGTCCCAGATACTTCACACCTGTCTCCCAGCACTCCTCCAAGCTCCCCTCCCTTGGGGAGGGGCAGGGGGTGGGTTCTCCGGCCGCAAAGCCCGACGACGCTGGCTTCATTCGTCGCTGGATGCTGCTCGAGCCCATCAAGCAGGACATTCGCTCCAACATCGTCTTCACCAACACCTACCTGCGCGACGTCTTCACCAAGACGTGGTTCAAGAACCAGCTCACCGTGCTGCCCAAGGACAAGCAGAAGGTGAAGGTGGACAAGCAGACGCTCGCCTGGCACGCACTCGACAGCGAGAACTACAACGTGAAGCTGTTCCGCTTTGCCGAGCGGTATGGCGACCAGACCTACGGTTCGCTCTTCTGGGCCGTCACCGTCATCGACAGTCCGTGCGACTACGACAACGTTCGTCTGGCAGCTGGTTCCAACGGTGCATCCATGTGGTGGCTCAACGGAGAGGAAGTGCTCCTTCTTGAAGGCGACCGACGCATGGTGGAGGACGACGGCATGTCACAACGCATCTCTCTCAAGAAAGGCACCAACGTGCTGCGCTGCGCCGTCATCAACGGTCCCGGACTCAGCGACTTCTGCGTCCGTTTCCTCGACGAGAACCTCAAGCCCATCACCAATCTCAGCGTCAGATAATGAGTAATTAGGAATTAGTAATGAGTAATGAGTAATTAGTAATTAGCCATTGGCCGTGAGGAACGTGGAACACAACCACCGATCCTGATTCCATGCCTCATCCTGCCATTCTTTCATTAAAGAGACTCTCTATTTATCACGAA
>OCTW011100618.1_pt1 | contig 11934 bp, 12 predicted proteins | sample 1539671 | NCBI WGS metagenome assembly OCTW01 (sample SAMN02144230, study PRJEB22623) | gut metagenome | biome: sheep rumen | host: Ovis aries | place: New Zealand | reverse complement strand
GAGGGCTTTGCGGATGTCCTTAACGGTTTCGGCGATGTTAATCTCGGTGATACGTCCTTCGCCTTTCAGTATCTTGAACGACCGTTCCAGCCGTTCGCTTAGGTTGTCAAACATAAAACTATTTACGATTTGGTCATTTTACGATTTGTTCATTTATTGAGTCATTGGGTCATTTAGCCCTCTTAACGGGCTCATAACGAGCAATGCCCATAAAAAGCCTACAAAGTTACAAAAAAGAATTGACAAATGCAAATATTTCGGATATTTTTTGAGAAACACTATGTGCCGCGTAGTGATTTTGAGGACTACAAGCAGCAAATCATTCCCCTATTCGGAGTACAAACGATTCGACAAAACTCCTACAATCCCCCGATAATCCCCCGATGGAACGGCACGTTTTTGCAAATTTATGTTAGAAAATTTGGAAACACAGGCGAGGGCACTCATTTGAATGCCCTCGCTGCGAGAAAGACGTATTCGTTAATCATCATTATACGCGGATACATACTCGCGCTCGACACTACTGTTCCATAGGAAATAATTCCGCATGGTATATAGCCGCCCTAATGCACGGTTATATTGGCCTTGCAAGTCTTTGGCTTGCTGACGGGTGCGCTCTTTGTCCTCTTTGGACATGGCTGCACGTGCCTTGTTGAAGGCTTTCAGTTCGCTGCGCAAACGGGAAACCTCTTTGCGCTGTTCGTCCATCTGCTCTCTTGTAAATTCTTCGTCTGTCATGATTCGAGTGGTAAGATTAGTTGTCAACCATTATCAACCATTATCCACAATTGCAAGAGAGTATTTTGAAGGTTGTCAACAATTATCATCAATTAAAAACAATTACTATTTACCAATCCCCAAAGGCCAAAAACGGGTTCAACAATTAAGGACAATTCTAAAATTTGGCAAAGTGCTTATTTTTTTACGAAATGGAAATGATAAGTGCTTTGGACGCAGGTGAATGTTTCTGCGGCGAAGTCAATGGATTGCACTTCGGAGGTCATGTAGAAGCCTTTCGGAGATTGAACCCATACATGATAACCGACTTTGATCCCCGGCGTGTAGCCACACTTCGTGTCACCAACTTTCATGTATTCATTGCCGCCTTCGATAAGACGGATGACCACTTCTCCTTTTGGAGCGTCCTTGAGTTCGTCACCAAAGTACGCCTCAAAATTCTCCAGATTTTCAAATGGCTCTAACATGGTATATTTCAAAGCAAACTATTCAAGTCACTATCTACTAAATCGCAATTCCAGTCAAAGCTATCAACACTTTCACACTCGCCGGCATAGAATTGACCGTCATAAATCAAATTACCAACGAGTCTATCCGGCCAATGTTCTTGCAATAATTCGGAGACATCACAATCATTCCAGTCCGAACAATCAATTTGACGTAAAGCACTCGGTTCAAACTCTTTTGCGTCAATATCAAATGTGTATATGCAGCCATAAGCCTCACCGTATTGAAGAGCGAACCGAACGGAATCTTCATCTTCGGCTTTGCCTTCTTCTACTAATTGATGAGCGATTTGTTTCAGACGACGACGTATAGCTTCAACAACAATATCATATCCACCTTCTTCATCATTGTGAAGATTCTTCACATCATTGAATATTTCATCGTTATCGCTATTACCGCGGTCTTTAGCCTTCTGCATATCTTCAACGAGTTGAAAATCCTCATCCGGTTCAATCTCGTTCACATCCAGCGAATATTTACTCTCGATAGTCAGTACATTATCTTCCAATGATTCTTCGTCATCGTCGTCGAGAGAATATTGAGTGTCATCTCCTGAAGAGTAGAAATCGACGATAACATCATACTGTCGATCAGTCTCGTCAATATATGCCTCTTCAAGACGTTCAAGTACTCTGGCATCAAAGCCTTCATCATCTACAAGTTCATTAGATTCCTGTCCAATAATTGGGAAAATCGATAAACGATAAGCCGTTTCCGGAAATAAAGTCAGTTTCATTGTCTCTTACGATTGCCTATACATCGCGAGGTTTTGAATTTTCTTATTATTTCTTTCTCTATATAAGGATCATTCCGCTTCATATCACATCAAATACTTGACCACACTCTTCCAATCGGGGAAACGGTCAGAACCCATTTGAATCCAATGGTCTCCGAACTGCTCTGCTCCGTGATTGGGACGGTCATCAATGAGATATGCCCCCGGACGGATGAGCATATCTTTATGATGACAAAGGATCAGGCGTTTGTAGAAAACACCCTCTTTGCGTGCCGAATCAAAATAATGCTGCACCCATTTCACTTTGTCCGACCAAGCTGACGGATTCATCCAAGGAGCTGTACTGAGGATGTACAGGTCGTATTTCTCTTTCAAAGCGCGTACAGCCTCAATGGCTCCGGTCATAGGCTCCATCAGCGCAAAGATGCCGGGTATGTCATCGTAATGCGGTTTGCCTTTCTCATCGCATTCGTACTGCTGCTTGATTTCTTTGGACACTTTCGCCAAGCCCGATTTGAAATCCACCAGCACATTATCCATGTCTATGAATAGAAGCGGTTTTTGTGTTTGTGTCATCATGTTTTTGAGGGCATTACTGATTTTCCTTTGACAGATAAGGTTTTAAGTTCTTATAACATTGCTTTCCATATTTCTGCATCTTTTCATAGGCATTAGTCAGTGATTGATTTGAGAAAGTATGGGCAATAATGGCTGGCTTTGTTTGATTATTATATGTTATATTTACAAGTGTGCAATGGACATCATCACTTTCCCTTTCTGATGCAGGTTTCTTTATGTCAAATTCAATCTCAAAACATTTATTTTCCTCTTTGGAATAAGCTTTAAATAGTCTCTCAAAGAAATTGGAACAGAAGATTATATATTTGCAATCAGCTTTAAAAATCTCATGCAATAGAGTTTCCAAATAAGGCATCAAAACCTCGAGATTTGCATTATCAGTGTCAAATTTGCGCGAGGCATAAGGAATTAGTTCTAATTGCAGTTTTTGGGTCAATACTTTTCTTGTGGCTTTTTCCTTTAAAGATTTAATTTCAGCTTTAACAGCAGCATTATTGTGCTTACCACTGTTATCTATTAGTTTTTGGGGGAAGCCATCTGTGGGGTCGATTCCTGTATTTTCCCACGCACTCAAGAACACCGCTTGTTTCAAGTCAAAGGCATCGACTTTGTAAGATTTATGCTCTCCGTACTTACTGTTCTTTTCTATATAAGAATTGATAAATTCATCCACTCCTTTGTCAAAATCAATTTCTAAGTCTTTTATTGATTTCATCGTTCTAAGTGGATTATCGTTTTCCATTGCGCTGATTCCGGGATTGAGCATTACCATGACGGTTTTAGCATCACGGTTTCCAGTAAAATAGCCGGGTAATCCAAGCGTAGATAATGCATAAGCATCATCATCCTTATGTTTGTTATCTCCGCTATATAATTTTTCAGATAACTCAACCGCAGCTGATATACCGCCCACACCTTTGATAGCCTTCAGAGGAACAGACTTATGCAGAATATTGTACAGTTCAGTGAGGTCTTGCTTGATTCTATCATCAAGAGTGATTGGTTCTTGTTGTTCCATAATTTTTTGTTGTTTCATAATGCGTATTATTAAGGGATATTATAATCCTAAAAATGGATATGCGAGAAGTGACAGATATAGAAGTGCTACAATAATCCACATAGAAATACGCATTACCTTCTTACTAATTATTTCAGTTATGAAAGGAATAATTAACACAATTATCACACTTAAAATAGTTAACCAAGTTCCGTTGATGAAGAAGTGCTGCCATAGTAAACCCGCGCTCCAAATAGTTAAGAGATCTACGTCTTTTTCATCATATTTCTCTTTCAAACTATAATACAAATTGGCACCAAAGCCCGTTAAGATTAGCAATATGGAAAGTACTTTATCCCATGTACTCTCAGCAAATTGGTAAACCCATACTGATGTAAAAATCAAAAGAAGAGCAAAAACAGACCAATAAGCAAATTTCTTAATCTTCGCAATTGCTTGTTCTTTTGCGCTTGCTTTAAATTCATCTTCCCATTTATCAATAGGTTTTTGATAAAGTTGAATATCACCAATCCCTGATATATCGGCTGTCGGGTATTTCTTTTTTAACTCTTTAAATATTGCCTCTTTCTTTTCGCGTTCTGCTCGCTCGGCTGCTTCTTTCTTCTCTTTCTCTTCACGCTCAATTGCAGCAAGACGTTCTCTTTCAGCACGTTCAGCAGCTTCTCTTTTTTCGCGTTTTGCACGTTCAATAGCAGCAAGGCGCTCTTTCTCGGCACATTCGGCTTCTGCTTTAGCTTTGCGTTCTGCTTCTGCTTTTGCCATCGCTTCGCGTTCTGCTTTTGTCGGACCACTGATGACCTCTTCCATGTATTTTTGAACTTCTTCGAAATCTGCTTTCTTCTGTTCAGCTTTGCTCATGATGAGGTCCATTACTTCCGGAGAAATTTTTCCGGCATCCTTAATGCCCATGCAGTGTTCATCAATCAGGGCTTTTAATTCTTTAGGTATCATAATAATTACAATATTTTTAAGGATTTATAATGTAGTACGTCTATTATATCATTTTCTTTTTACAGGCCTTATTGGACGTCCATCGTATGGCTCACCAATTGTATCACTTATCGCTAAAGGGTTTCCTTTAAACTCACTAATAAAGTACGGATATGTTCCGAAAGGATCATTAATAAGTCCATATACGCTACAATCTGCTGTCCAATAGGTTGTTTGTTTTTTAGAAAAATTCCCATGTTCATATACTCCGGCAGCAGGAAGAAAAATTGAATTCCCATTAACTCCGATTACTTTATATCCTTGAACTCCATTTAATGTATCTGGGACAATTTGACATTTATTTATTAACTCCTCACATTCATTTTTTGTCGGCACTCTCACTTCATTCCCGAATAATAAAGTAGCGGGATCATGACTTGCATCAAGTCTTTCCTTAAAATATCTACTTGCCTTATAATTTTTTCCAGAGAATTTTTGTTTTGGTTCGGTTTCTCCCCAAGCATAATGATTCCCGGGTTTCTCTGGACTCTCGGCTCCCAAGTTACAATTAGCCCATAATACGCTTAATCCCAAATCCACAAATTCACATCTTGCAGCTGTGCCTGTGCCTTTGTTTACATCGGGAGTAACAGAGAAGTTCAACTTCACTATTTCCCCAAGTGCATTAACAGCCGTTATTTGCAGTTTCAAACCTTTACCATTCAATTGCTCGTATACATCTTTAGCATGGGAGATGTCGTCCGTTTCAAGAACAGTAAAGGGCAACATAGCTAAATTTTCACGTACCTCTGCAGCATCCCAATTAAGCGATTTTTTGAGGGCAAACATGGCGTTTAACTGATTGTCTACCGACAAAATCTTTATGGTGTATGTAACCTGGTTTCGTAATTTTTCTTGCTCTTCTTCAATACGCTTTTTCTCTGCTTCTTGTTCTTGCCGAATACGTTCTTTTATTTCTCGCTCCATACGCTGACGTTCTAATTCTTGGCGGGCTTTACGTTCTGCACGAGCTTCTTCATCTTCCCACCAAATCAGATTGTCTGTAACAAAGGCGCATTCTTGTAAGTTGGAAGCAGTCGGCTTAATCAGACCTAATTCGACCTTTAGGGCCTTAGCCAGAACCTGTAGTTCGTTACTATATCTATCATCGGCTTTTCTGCTATTGTAGAATTTTAGGGCTGCTTGCGCACCGGATTGATTTAATTCCGCTATCGTCTCAAGTATAGATATGTTATCTTCGTCATAATCAGAGAAGGTTTGCAGTTTAGCAAGCAAGTCTTCGGCGAATGCGTCCCTTCCATTTTTCATGTAAGCTATATATGTCCAATATATACGCCAATAGTTACTAACCAGTTTTGCTTTACGACTTTCTTGTTCTGCAATGATACCATCCGGATTGAGTGCCGCAAACGTCATGTAATACAGGCATTGGATAAGATCATATTGATCATTATCCGTTTTTATAGCAGAAATAGCGTTCTGCCATGTGCGGAAGACAGATTTGATATTTCTTATTTCTCCTTCTTTGATGACATCAAGCAAATCGTCAGGATATATAGAATCTACAGATAATGCACTAGCAGCGACAGGTTGGCTCTTGAGTTGATTAAGAGCTGCTTCCATCAAGTCGATTGCCTCATCCTCGCTAATGTTCAGATCGGCAGCCTTTTGCAGAATCTGTTCCGCCTCTGCCTCATCGTATTTACCATCATCGAGAAACGTATTGATAAACGCTTTCAGTTCATCTACCGGTTCTAACTTTTTCTCCACCGGTTTTGGCTCAACCGGCTGAACTTTATTAAAATTAAATGCCATAGTATTATTGTGAATTATGTTAATATTACAACCTTCTATCCAGACGGACAGTCACTTTATCACACCCGCCTAAGTATTGTGAGGCCATTGACTTATTTGACTCTGAATCACCTTTTGCCACAAAGCGTGTTGAGCCACATGGAACCTCTGTCGGAGGTATACCTTCTTCCTCTCTGCCGGGGACTATTTTATAGCCTTGCGCCTCCCATATAGCACAACCATTGATAGCAGGATTTGCGGCAAGGTTGGCTATCTCATTATTTAGTTGCCTAATCTGACTCATCTTATTATCCAACTCTTTATTAAGACGCTCTGCTTCCTGCGCCAATGAGCGCACACGCGATATGTATTGGCGGTACTCATTTGTGATGCGTGCAATATCTCCATCACGATACGCCCATGCACTCTTGTCTCGCCAGACATTAAAGACAATCGTATTCAAACGGTCAAACGTCTTGAAGTTAGACTCAAAATCTTGTATTCCACTAAAAAACATATTCCTACATGTGCATATTAGTCATGCTATCCATGATAGCAATCATTCCTTTTAGTTTCTGATTACAGCCTATCACCTCCGAATCCAAAGTAGTACAGAATGTTTTTGTCAATTGACCTATTTCCGCCATTTTGTCCCGAATCTGCGCTACTGAATTGTTGTAATCATTGACTGCAGCTTCTAACGCTTGGTATTTATTCTGAATTTCGCTATCCGTGTTCCCGGCACATTCGCTACCGGGGAATGATTCGTTGCGAATAGGTTTATAGCGTTGAACTATATCATCACGCTTACCTACCGCCTGACGTTGTACCGATTGAGCATCTGATTTCTTGTGCTCCAATTCTGATTGGATTTTCCGAATTTGCTTATCTATCAATGCGCCACAAGCCATCGCTGCCCCACGGAAATGGTTCAGTTTGACATTGTATTGTATAACAACGTCCAAATGGGTTACATGTACATCATCTGCCATGGTTTACATGTGGTAATTTTGGAGTTCGTCTGCACGTTTGCAGTATCCTTCTATATACTGCGAAAACTCCATCATGATTTGCGCCATCTTATCCACTTCTTTGCGCTCTTGCGTAAATTGATCCATGAATGTTTGCGCTTGCTTATCCTGCCATGTGCTGCAAGCGCGATTCATTTGTTGTCCTAACTGGTTAAACAAGGTGGATAATGCGCCACTTGCCTGACTTAAATTTTTGCCAAACTGACGTAATTCGGGAATTTGTCCGATATGAAGATCTTGTGCCATAATTATGATTTTTAATAGTTTCTTACTAATTCGTTAAATGTCGCTTCTACATCCAATGCTGATTCATACTCATTAGTATTTCCTTTCTGAATCTTTTTGGTCGGAAGCATGTATGGTGAAATTAACTGGGAACTTCCTCCGTTAGGATTATAGTAGTAAGCGCGAAGTCTGTTCTCCGCCTCTTGTATCTCATGTAGTTGAAGTTCATAGAGGCTGAAGAACGATTCCGTATCTTTATCCACTTGCAAGAAAACAATATGTCCAAATAATTTGTATAGTTCAAGATTATCCAGAGAATAGCCATTACTATTAGAAAGTGCTATCTCTGATGCCTTGTTAACTTGCAGTATGGTATGGACTCCATGCTCAGGACCTTTCTGCAAAATATATCTCAGTGCGTCTCGGTATGTTTTGACATCTGATGGCATTTCATCTTGGGGTGCGGCAACTCCAAAATTCAAATTAGCCATTATTGATAGTGTGCCTTGAATATCATTTTCGTCGGGTAAAGTAAAAATATCGGATTCGGAAGAAGATGACTCTTCTGTATCAGAAGGTAAATCCGCATTATTTTTCAACAAGTTAAATTTTTCTTGACCTAAAATAGTTAAAATCGTAGGTGTAACGCTATCGCTACCGATCTCGGCACATAATGATTTGAGCCGAGAACCGCTTTGCTTAGGCTCTAATAAATCAATATAACCATTATCTGCCATGCGTTTCAACAGATTATTATATTCTGCACCTTCTATCCCTAAACTATTGATCACTAAGAAACGATAACCTAACTCATTCTTTCTACTGGATAGGATCAGAGATAACAAGAGATCTATGCTTGCGCGAGTAACGAATTGCTTGTCATTATATCCCATTGTAAGGATATTCTGCCCTTGTTCCGGAATGAGATGAATTAAGTTAGGCGTTTGGTCAAACGAGATATTTTGTCCTGCAGAAGCCACCAAATAGCGCTGGTTTTGGCTAACTAATCGGTCTGCATTAACATATAGAGAATAGTTCTGACGTCCGCTGAAGAATACCTGACCATTGGAGTTATGTCCTGAAGCTTTATTGATACTCCGTTCTATAAATTGCTCAACAACACTCTTATCTTCAATGCTCTTTTTATCATCACTAATAAAATTATATTTGAATCGATGGTAACCATCTGTCCCCTGTAAGAAACATTGTCCACGATTAGTCGTTTTCTCTCGCTCCATCCTGTTTGCTTCTTGTCCGACAATCTCTTTGTGCTCTGCCTTTACAAGCATTTTTGCATCCGTATCGACGCAAGGCAAAATCCAAAAATCTTGGAATTGATTTAGCACACCTTGATCCAATAATGGGCAGTTGTTTAAAGACTGCGTTGCCATCAAAAGGTGAATACCAAAAGCACGGCCTTCAGTTGCAATTATCGTAATCGCATCAACTATCTTACGAGCTAATTCCGGATTTTCAGAATTGGTTTTGAAGAGGTTTTGACACTCATCAACAATGAGCAATATTTGCGGTAACGGATTATTCGGGTGTATCTTATTGTACTTTGCCAAATCGCCTCCGCTATCAGTAAACATCTCTTTGCGAGTGAGCATTTTTTTAACCAGACTTCCGATAACTTCATATGTAATTAGATCGTCTGATTTATCAACTAAAACTGCACCGGCTTGTTGCAGTTGCTTGTATCGTCCGAACTCCGGACCTTTGAGGTCGATTAAATATAACTCTAAATCTTCCGGCTTGTATTTTAAAGCAAAACTGAGAACAATATTATGCAAGAAAGAGGTTTTTCCGGAACCCGTTCCTCCAATAACAAAGGAATGGTAGTGCGAACCCGCGATATCCATCTTGTATTTAACCGGCACACCAGTGCCTTGTTCATATCCAATGATTGCCGATAGTTCAGGTGAATTTTCAGGATAAGGAGCATTGATAATCGCCTCCCAATCATGGAACACTTTAACTACCGAACGATCATTGATGTACTTGGTAGCAGCAGGCATCCACTCTCTATCGCGAGTAAAGATATTAGCTTTCTGCACGATATCCATCGGAATTCCTATGAAGAAATCATCATCAGCGTCTATAGTCTGTATAACGGATGTTTGATTTAAAATACTATCGTTTTGTGCATAAGGCGGTTGTTCGTCCTTATTGTTCATTACAATAAAATAGATACCGCTGTTGGCTCCATTTTTGAACAAACTTGTTAACTCTCCTCTATTATTCGCGTCATTAGCATTCAAAACAACTATTTCATATGGACGATAGATAGTGCCGTCCTCCATATTCTTTCGTTCTAAACTGCAACCAAGATTATTGCTGTCATCCTCCATTAACTTGGATAGTTTAGAGTAGAGCATAGGCACTCTACCCGATTCATATATGACATCAACAATTCGGCTATCAATATTTTTTGCTAAGAACCGTGCCCATGGGTCTTTACTGCAATTAATCAGATTACAATGCACCTTCGTCACAGGCAGAGAAAGTAGAATATTCATAACCAATTGGTTGAGCAAATCAATAGCGTGATCTTCCGATTGATCGGAATAATTGATGACGATATTCTTTTTCTTATTTCCCTCAACATGCCAATATAATCTATTGTTGCGGATCTTAAATTTATCTCGCATTATAGAGTCATATGTTGTATATGTAAGAATCGGTAATGTTACATTCTTGCCCACGACACTCTCTAACTCGTCAAAATATTGTTCGGGACTCATGCCTTCTTCAATTTGCGGAAGTGGCGAAAAGCCTTCATATTCTATATCGTTACTGCCATCATCCAATCCATTCAATAAATAGTTTATACATTGCCCAAAGACATCTTCTTGCAAAAAGAGGTCAATAGCATAATGAACAGAAGGCTGTTGGTCGGGCAACTCCTGATTATTATCAAGTTCTGTAAATAACGATCGTTGTGCAAGTAAGTCGAAAGTATTCGTATCAATCGATGCATTAACATCGCTCAATACGACAAACTGAATTCCAAACTGACTACCACGATTAAGCAAAGTGTTGAGCTCGTTGCTATATGGTTGGTAACCGGAAGGGTTATTAAACATTACAACCAATTCATGTTTCGGATTGTCCGCATAGAATCTGTCACCCAGACGATTTATATCGGATATACGGCGAGTCATCTCTCGAGAAAAGAAATGCTCTATTGTAATTCTATCTTGTAACACTCGACATATAGGTACCTCCTCTTGATTACCAAGATGCTTCATGAAGACATCCCCCAGACCTACAAAATCCGGATCAATGAAATTGATGCGTACACTTCCTCTCGGATAGGACAACAATACAAACAGAAGATACTGATTGAGTGTTCGCTCTGCGGTTTCAGCCTCAGCGAAATTATTGCAATCAAACGGCTTAATTAACACATGAGAACCATGTACCTCAGTAAACATCGGATAATCAACACAAACACCTTGTACCATTTTACAACCGCCGCCTCCGGCATAGATCATCTGCAGATCCTGATGCTCTTCGGCTGCGATACTGATACTTTTCAGAATATCCTTCATATCATTCCCCACGGAATAAGGAATATATACAGGATCTTCTAATTGCAATTTCTGCAATTCCTCCTGAAAATCCTTCTTGGCTGACTCGAATTCACGCTTGTCTGTAAGATGAGTAACCCGACGCTCAAAACTATCTATGATATAGTCTATTTGAGATATTGTAGTTTTCATGTTTTATAGATTGTTATTGTTCTATATTTATCCAATTTAGCATTTTGTATTTACATATCGTATTGCACCAAATGTCACAAAAAAATACTACTCTTGCCGTACGTTCGCAGAGGCTCTCGCATTGCCCGAATCGCAAATACAGCAAAAGTAGTACACAAATGTGCACTAACATTAGCCAACTTTTTGCGATTCATGAAACTTGCGAGATTCCTGCGAATCAAATTGGTTTTGTTAGAATAACCAGTATGTCCGTGCTGCCAACAGCAGCAACCATCATTCTCCACTGAGAAAGTGGTGCAAAGATACACAATTTTTTTGACATTTGCAAATAATCTGTGCATTTTTTTGTCGAAACGATACTTTTTTTTACACATTTGTGTACTACCGGCCTTTTGGCGTGCAACGCGACACAAAATTACAACAAAAAATCGAAAGGCGCAAAGGTTTGACCCATTGCGCCCTAATTAGCCATAAAAAACACATGCTAAGGACTAAGAAAGTGGTAGTTTTTGAAGATTCTGTTGGGGCAAAGTTGGTCAACAATTACCAACAATTGCAATGATCATGAGTGGTCAACAATTATCAACAATTAACCAAAATTGCAGAAGGAAAAAGAGGTCAACAATTATC
>OCTW011617854.1_pt1 | contig 11935 bp, 8 predicted proteins | sample 1539671 | NCBI WGS metagenome assembly OCTW01 (sample SAMN02144230, study PRJEB22623) | gut metagenome | biome: sheep rumen | host: Ovis aries | place: New Zealand | reverse complement strand
GACCAAAACAAGTTGTTTTGCTTTAGATAAAGTGACTTTTCTCATGGGATTTTATCACCTTTTCCATACCAAAACAGCTTGTTTTGGTCATAAGATAATGACTACTTCTTGTGAGAATGATTTCAACACAGAGTAACAGAGTTTACTTCTTATTATAATCTCTGCATCCCTGTTCCTCTATGTTTATATTTGCAGCAGATTGCGGATCAAGTCCGCAATGAGGAAATGGGGTCACTTCACGCCTTAGCAGGCCCTGTCCCCAAACTATACCACTACTTCTATTGGAGATAATCACTATTTCTGGTAGCCATAGTCATTACTGAGGGGGTAAAGTAGTGACTACGGACACTGGCAGTAGTGATTAAGGACACTGGTTGTAGTGACTACGGCTGTCGAGAATACAGGTCTGCCTATGGGTGGAATTTGTAATTATGACACACCTCCAGGGTAAAGTGTATTACCGCTATCAGAAAAGGTTATTAAAACTGTTGAGAAAATGTATTAAAACCATTGAGAAAGATACCCTTTCCTACGCATCGATTGTTTGATTATCTCGACAAACATAAAGAAAACAAAGTCAAACGACTTATTGTTTCGATAAATTTTGTTAATATACAATATATTCTTTTGATTTCTTTCGAAAAACATTTGGATTGTTTTTGAAATAACGCTATTTTTGCAAAAGAAAAAATAACAAGCCTTATTTTATTTATTTATATAACTATTAACAAACCTAAAAAATCATGAGCATGGAAAAATTATTCAAGCAATTGAGTTTTAGCTTGAAGAAAACTACTCTGTTTTTTTGCATGTCTGTTTTCGTTGGTATTCCAGCAATGGCAAATGCCAATAACAGTGTAACAGAGAATCAGAGTGTTCAGCAAGCGCGCTCTATCAAGGGACATGTCGTTGATGAGAACGGAGAGCCTATGATTGGTGTTACTGTTATCATTAAAGGTGTGAACGGTGGTGCTATCACCGACCTTGATGGTAACTTCACTATTAACGTACCAGCAGGCAAAAACGCCCTAGAGTTAAGTTACACCGGTTACAAATCTCAGTCGGTCAACATCTCTGGTAAAAACAACGTAACTGTTAAGATGGAACCCGACATGATGGGCCTTGATGACGTGGTGGTCATCGGTTACGGTACAATGAAGAAACGTGACCTGACCGGTAGTGTATCATCCGTCAAGAGTGAGGAGATCGTGAAGACACCTACTGTGAACGTCATGGAAGCAATCCAGGGTCAGGTAGCCGGTTTCGACATCACCCGTACGATGGGTGAGTTGGGCGACCACACAACCCTGACCATTCGTGGTAACCGTTCTATCTACGGACAGAACGATCCGCTGTTTATCATTGACGGAATGGAAGGATCATTTGATGCTGTCAACCCAAATGACATCGAATCGGTAGAGGTTTTGAAAGATGCCTCTTCGACAGCAATCTACGGTTCTGCAGGTGCTAACGGTGTTGTGTTAATCACCACCAAGAACCCGCAGAAGGGAAGATTCCAGGTAAACCTTGATGCATATTATGGTGTGAACAAAGCCACATCATTCCCAAAACTGAATACTGGCGATGATTACATCAACTTCCGTCGTGAGGCAGCAAAGACTGCTGGAATATGGAGCAGTCCTGCTGATGATGAGAAAATCTGGCCTGCTTACATGTGGCCACTCATCCAGAACAACCAATGGGTAGATTGGTTTGACCTTGCAACACAGACTGGTACCACCCAGAACTACAATGTATCAACAAACTACTCAAATGATAAGGTAAGCTCTTATTTCTCATTGGGTTATAATAACACTGAGGGTATCACTCGTGACGAGCAGATGAAACGTTACTCTGCCCGTGCCAAGATTGACTTCACTCCTAACCGCTACGTTAATTACGGTTTGAATCTCTATGCACTGTATCAAGATTACGACCACATGAACGGTCGTCTGTGGAATCGTGTTATCTGTACTCCTCCATTAGGAACACCGTATGATGAGGACGGCAACATGGTGCTTTTCCCTGTAGGTGGCAACACGTCAGATATCAACCCATTACTTGACCTTAACAAGGGTGAATATGTAAGTAACACGAAGACACTCACTGTGATGCCTCAGGCATACTTTGAGGTGAAACCATTCACCGGTCTTTCTTTGAAGACGATACTCGGTGGAACATTCAGCAACTCAGATAAGGGAGTATTTGCAGGTAAAGATTCTTTCGTAGGTCGTGAGTCAAAGACTGAAGGTTCTAAGAGTAATACCTTTACCTACAACTACCAGTGGCAGAATATCCTGACATATAGCTTCAAGCTCGGTGACATTCATGATTTTGTTATTACCGGCATTACAGACTGGCAGAAGAACCGTCGTCAGTTCGGGGAAGCAAAGGTTAACGGTTTTGACGAAAGCAGTTACTCTTTCCATAACTTAGGTGCAGGAACAGGCACGCCAACAGTCTCCTCAAACTATGTACAGAGTCAAACCATGAGCTACGCTTTACGTCTGAACTATAGTCTTTTAAACCGTTATCTCTTCACCTTAAGTGGACGTTGGGACGGATCATCAATGTTGGCAGAAGGCAAGAAGTGGGACTTCTTCCCCGCAGCAGCTTTCGCTTGGCGTATCAGCGACGAGGCATTCATGGAAAACACAAAGGACTGGTTGTCTAACCTGAAACTCCGTCTGAGTTATGGTGTTACCGGTAATGCAGGTGCGGCAGAGTATGCCACACTCGACTACTCTCGTTCAGGGAATATCGGTTTCCAGGATGTCAGTGTACCTTACAGCGGCTATTCACAGTATATCGCTAACCTCGAACTGGGTTGGGAGAAATCAACCATGATTGACGTAGGTCTTGATATAGGTCTTTTCAACGGACGTGTAGAGATTGTTGCCGACTGGTATAAGACCAAGACCAAGGATCTGCTCTTCGAGCGCAGTCTTCCTTATGCTACTGGTGGTTACGGTAGCAGTCCGTTCAAGATCTGGACTAACATCGGTCAAACACAAAACACCGGTTTTGAATTGGCCATTAACAGCCGCAACATCGTAACCAAGGATTTCACTTGGACGACAGCCTTCACCTTCGCTACAAACAAGGAGAAAATCGTCAAGACCACCAGCGATTCCCCTCTGACATTCGGTGACTATTATCTTGTTATCGGTGAGCCGATTCACACCTATTACATGTATAAATATGATGGAATCTGGGGTACAGCACAAGCAGAGGAAGCAGCCAAATACGGTGCAAAACCCGGACAGATCCGCGTAGTGGACAAGCCCAATGAAAAGGGTGAGGTAGATGGCAAGATCAATGCTGACGACTATTTCGTGATAGGTCATACAGATCCAGACTGGACCGCAGGTATGACAAATACCTTCTCCTTCAAGAATTTCGATTTCAGTTTCCAGCTGATTGCCCGCTGGGGACAGATCTTCCGTAACGGACTTACCGGATGGTATCGTCTGGACGGTCTAACTCCGCAGCCATCTGTTTGCGATTATTGGACTCCCGAGAATCAAAATGCCCGTTATCCGAGACCTGACTATAACGGCAGCCAAGACACCTATCAGGGCAATGGAACCTCATCTCTCAACTATTTCGACGGTTCTTATCTGAAAGTGAAGAATATTACATTGGGATACACTCTGCCTAAGAGCGTGATAAGACCTGCACACATACAAAATGCACGTATCTATGCAACTATCAGCAACCCGTTCATCTTTGCTAAGGACAGCTATCTGAAAGACTACGACCTGGAGAAGGGTGGTGATGACGATAATGCTCCACTGACCAAGCAGTTCGTCATTGGTGTAAACGTAACATTCTAACATCATAACAAGACAAACAATATGAAAAAGATATATTTATATATGGCCATCGCAGCATGCACCGTTGTTGGAACAATGAGCAGCTGTAGTCTTGAAGAAGAGAATCCCTCTGCCATCTCCACCTCACAGGAGTGGGCAACGGCAGCTGGATATGAGAAGCTTGTCAACGGATGCTACTTCGACTTGGTACGTATCGTTTATGGACAGGCTGAGGACACCTATATTATTTCTTCCGAAGCCGGTACTGATATCTGGCAGGATGTAAGAGGTGGCAGCAACGGTAACTGGAGCCGTGCCCTGATCTATTCCAATGATTTCGGTGCAAACACATCAATGTTCCAGGAGGCATATAGCGGATTCTACGGCACACTCAGTCAGTGTAATGCTGCTATCGCCTATGCTGAGAAGGTACAGGGACTGAAAGATGCCGAGAAGAATGCCCTCGCTGCCGAGGCACATTTCCTTCGCGCACACGTACTTTATAATATCGTTGAGTATTGGGGAGGAAAATATCTGCCGCTGGAGCCCACCTCATCACCTGTCACCAATCTGCCTATGAGCAAGGTGAACGAGTTCTATGATGTGATCCTCGCAGACCTCGACTTCGCCAAGCAGTATCTGCCTGTTTCACAGGCTGTCTATGGACACGTGACACGTGCTGCCGCTTATCATCTCGATGCCAAGGCTGCCCTCACCTACTCTACCTATACAGATGGTCTGGGTAACTGTGACGCCATCGACACTGCCAAGAAAAATGAGTTGCTCCAGAGAGCTAAGGAGTCGGCCGACTACCTGATCAACAACGCTTCATCACTGGGTGTGCGTCTGTACAGTGATATCAACGAGGTGTTTGATGAGGAAAACAACAAGACCAACGCCGAGGCTCTGTTCGTGATCACCCATAGTACAATCCAGGCACTCAACCCACGCGGCAACTACTACAACCGTGCATGGAAACACTGGGATAGCTACAACAATGCGAACGATGGTATTGGAATGTCAGGAATGACTCCAACTTACGATCCTGTTAAGACAGTTAACGGTGACAACTATCGTCTGGCTAAAGGTAACTGTTATATGACACCTTCCAAATACATGTTCGATCTCTATGGTGAAAAAGACGGTCGTTACAAAGCGTTCTTCATTGACACATGGTATATCAACAAACCGAATAGTGGTAATCAGTATGTATGGAAGTCAGCCGACGCAAAACGTTTCGGTCTTGATGAGGCACGTGTAGACAATCCTGCATACAATATCAACAAGGGTGATACCGCCATTCATATTGTACGTGGCAAGAACCTCACCTTGCCAGAACGTAATGCCATCCGTTATGCTACCTATAATTTGGAGGACAACTTCAAGGATCAGGCCAACCCAGGTAAGTTCTTCCCCACACTGAAGAAGAACCTCTGCACCAACCTGTTCTGCGGAACAAATGCCTCTAAGCCCTACTCTGCAGCCGACTGTATCATCTACCGTCTGGCAGAGACTTATCTGCTCTCAGCAGAGATTGCTTGGAGAATGGGTGACAATGCTACAGCTGCACAACGTATCAACACCATCCGTAACCGTGCTTGCATTGGTCACGACGGGAGCATGAACGTAACAGCCAATGACATCAACGCTAACTTCCTGCTCGACGAGTATGCTCGTGAGATGATTGGTGAGTGGCAGCGTTGGCAGACTTTGAAGCGCTTCCGTCTGTTGCTGGAGCGTCTGCAGTTGAACCCACAGATCGTACAGAAGAGTGAACATCTCTATCTGCGTCCTGTGATGCAGCAGGAGCTCAACACGATTGAGAATCCTGATGAATATCAGAACCCTGGCTATTAATAATATCTTGATAGATTAATTAAAAGTCTTTTATTTACTAAAAACGAGGGACCGCAGTGATGCGATCCCTCGTTAATTTTTACTCCTTATCAACAACTACAGATCCTTGATCACGGTGGCCTTGATAATCTTGATATCCGTCAGCGGACGATTATTCTCATCCCCCGGCATGCGTTGTATCTTATCCACGACATCCAGTCCTTCAAGCACCTCTCCAAAAACCGTATATTGTGTATCGAGGTGTGGCGTTCCACCTATTTTATAATAAGCCTCCCGGATCTCCTGAGGGAAGGAGAAGAGCGTCTTGGTAGCCCTGGATACTCGTTCTTCCATATCATCGAGGCCGTTGCTGTTGAAACGCCTACCCCATACGATATAGAACTGTCCCATAGACGAGGCACGCTCGGGATTCACATCATCCCCCTCTCTGGCCGCAGCCACTGATCCCCGTTTATGGAAGATCTGCGGGAAACGGATCTCGGCAGGGATGGTATAGTTCTCGTAAGGTGCCTCACCCAGCAGTTCTCCCGGCTGGGCATGGCGTGTCGTACTATCTCCCGTCTGTATCATGAAGTTCTCTATCACCCTGTGGAAAAGCACCCCATCGTAGAAACCCTCTTTCACCAGTTTCAGGAAGTTATCCCGATGCTTGGGCGTCTCATTGTACAAGGCGATGCGGATCTTCCCGCTGTCGGTCTCCAATAACACCTCTGCACAAGACGAGAGGTCTTGTGCAGATAAAGTAACACACATCATCAGTCCTATGACTGTCAGTATTTTCCTCATATCGTTAAATTTAATAAGTCTCACCCTGTTTCATCTCATTGCTGTCGATCTTCTTCTTATCCATGCTATACCACGCATAAGCGATATATGCCAGCACGAACGGGATGAAAAGACTCACCACGGCCATGGTGCGCAACGTGAACTCACTGCTGCAGGAGTTGACGATCGTCAGCGAACTCTGCAGATCGGCGTTTGACGGATAGTAAGCGGTGTCATTCCATCCTGTGATCAGGAATAAGACAAGTACCACCAGCACTGTTCCTATGCCTGCCGGCCAGATGCCCTTGATATAGGTCTTGCTCACGATCGTGCGGTAGATGGCATAGAGCACCAGCACCACACCCACCAGGAAGATAATCAGCAAGGGCCACATATCCAAGAGGTTATGCAGGTATTTATAAGGCTCCATGAAGATCTCACCCGTCTCCGGGTTATAGGCATAACCTGCTTTTATCAGCGTGCGGATCACAAAGGCAAGGAAGAAGATCAGGAAACATACGGTGTTACCCACCAGTCGGACGCTGCCACGCGAACGGATATCCTCATCATTGACATTGTTCATCACATAGAGAATGCCGAGGATACGTGCCAGGAACAATACCGCAAAACCTAAAATAAGATTCCACGGATCGAGTACGGCATCCAAACCGTTGGAGGCATTCGCCCATTTAGAGATGATGGGGGCAAACTGATCTGTCAGACTGGCTTTCTCGATAATAAAGTTACTACCATTGAAGAAGGTGGCAACGGCACAACCGATGAGGAAGGGACCTAACACACCGTTCAACACCAAGAACCACTGGAAGGTTTTCGGACCCAAGAAATTACCTAACTTATTCTGAAACTCATAACTGACCGCCTGCAGCACGAAGGTGAGCAGGATCAGCATCCATATCCAATAAGCTCCGCCAAAGCTGGTGCTGTAGAATAAGGGGAAGGAGGCAAAGAAAGCACCACCAAAGGTGACGAGTGTCGTAAAGGTCAACTCCCACTTCCTGCCGGTGGAGTTAAGCACCATGCGTTTTCCCTCTTCAGTACGTCCTAAAGAACTGATCTGTGAGTTGGCTCCCTGGACAAACATCAGGAATACCAACAAGGCACCCAACAGACTTACCAGGAACCACCAATATTGTTGTAGAAAAGTATATGTCATAATGATCTATTTCTTTAACTGTTAGTTGTTTATGTACTAAATCGATAACAAAATATCGAATACTTTATTCTGTATATTCCGGTCCTTTCTTGATCTGTTTGAACATGATGTTCAGCTCCACAGCAAGCATGGTGGTAAACAGGATCAGGAAGATAAAGAACGTGAGTGCCACACTACCCGACGGGATATCCGAGATAGATGCGCTGACCGGCAACATATCCTGGATAGTCCACGGTTGACGCCCAAACTCTGCTACCAGCCATCCGCTCTCACTGGCGATATATGCCAGAGGCACCAGGATGATAGCCACGATGTAATGCCACTTGGGCAGTTTGGCCAAGTCTTTCTTGCGCCAGTCCATGAAGAGGATCACCGCAAAGAACAGGATAAAGAGACAGCCCAAGCCCACCATCAGACGGAAGGCCCAGAAGTTCACCGGGATGTAAGGCACCAGTTCTGCCTTGTCCTTGATATAGCCGTAGCCGAAGTACTTGAAGTTCTCCTCGATGATCTGCGACTGTACAGATGCCGTAGCCTCATCACCTGCAGCCTTGGCCTTGCGGTATTCTGCCAGAGCAACGATGGCTTTCTTACCCATCTCGATCTTCTCATCGGCAGAAGGTTCCTGCGTACCATCCGGGCGAGTGTAGCCGTTCAGCAGATCGTTCACACCCGGCACATATCCATGCGGGTCACGGGTAGCCATGATTGATAAAGCATAAGGCATGGCGATACGCAAAGGCGGTTCTTCATCCACGGTATAATCGGGTTGTTTGAAGGGATTCACCCATGCCACACCTGTCAGACTCTGATCGATGCCACCATTATAGAGTGCCTCCATGGCCGCCAACTTCATCGGCTGTTTCTCAGCCACCTGCTCTCCGGAGATATGTCCGGTAGCCGCAGCCAAGAGAGAAGCCACCAGTCCTACCACAGCTGCGATCTTCATGCTCTTCAGGGCCATCTTAGTCTCACGCCGCTTCATCAGATACCAGCAGCATACAGCCACCACAAAGACTGCTCCGATAATCCATGAGGAGATCACCGTATGGCAGAACTTCACCACAGCGAAGGGAGACAGCGCCACATCAAAGAACGATACCATCTCATTACGCACGGTATCGGCATTAAACTCGCATCCTACCGGGCACTGCATCCAGGCATTGGCTACTAAGATCCACCAAGCAGAGATCGTGGCGCCAAGACCTGTCAACCACGTAGAAGCTAAGTGGAAACCCTTCGACACCTTGTTCCATCCGAAATACATCACAGCCACGAAGGTAGATTCCATAAAGAAAGCAATGATACCCTCGATAGCCAATGGTGCTCCGAAGATATCACCCACAAACCAACTGTAGTTACTCCAGTTCGTTCCGAACTCAAACTCCAGGATGATTCCTGTAGCCACACCCATAGCGAAATTGATACCGAAAAGCTTCTGCCAGAACTTGGCAGCATCCTTCCAAAAGACATCCTTCGTACGGTAATAACACGTCTCCATGATACCCATGATCACGGCCAGTCCCAATGTCAACGGGACAAACAGCCAGTGGTACATGGCCGTGAGCGCAAACTGTGCCCTCGACCAATCTATCGTACTGGCATCAACATTCAAAAAGAGGTTCGTCATCATTCTATCTATACTTTTAGTTATTAAGGATTTATACTATTAAATAAAAAACAATCACTCTGAGCGCTCTACAAACTCTTTCATCACATAGTCAGACTCTCCTCCCTTTTCGGAGTGAGTCATGAGGAAGTTAGGGAAGAAGAACAGTTTCAGGATAAAGAAGATAATAAACAGTTTGATGGCAATGATCAACCACAATGTCTTCCCCAGTCTCATGCTGCGGAAGCCATCGTAATACAGGTCGTATGCTCTATACCAGAAACTCTTTTTCTCCATCCTCCCATCTTTTAACAATCGCAAATATACAAAAATAATCCAACAACTACTCTTTTTCTGTCAGAAAAATCTTCTGCAAAGGAAAAAAAGTTTATTCATCGTCTGTTTTTCCCCTATTAGTTACAAAATAAACTCCTTTTAAGAAATATAAAGTTTTTACTAACCTTTTTACTTTGTCATTTCACAGAAAAATCATACTTTTGCATCATAATTTGAAACCTTTAACGGTGTGTTTTAAGATACAGCATAAGAAAAATGAAAAAGAAAATATTAATTCCACTGATATTGCTGTTGCTATTATTGGCCGCAGGAGTAGGTTATCTGTACTATAGTCTTGACCAGCAGAAGAAAGTGAATCAAGACATGCAGGAACTGGCTGAGCTCGACAAGAAAGAGATGCAGAACGAGTACGAGCAGTTTGCCCAGCAATACAGTGAGATGAAGACACAGATCAACAACGACTCCATCATCGCCCAGCTGACTCAAGAGCAGTTGCGTACCCAGCAGTTGCTCAAGGAGTTGAAAGAGGTGAAGGCCAATGATGCCCGTGAGATCACCCGTCTGAAGAAGGAGCTGGCCACCTGTCGTGCCGTCATCCGCAGTTATGTCTTAGAGATCGACTCCCTGAACCGTCTTAACGAGAACCTCACCGCAGAGAACACCCGTGTAAAGGGACAATATGAGGAAGCTACCCGCCAGATAGAGAGTCTGAACACCGAGAAGTCATCCCTCTCTGAGAAAGTGGCCATTGCCGCACAGTTGGATGCCACAGGAATCTCCATGAGTCTGAAGGACAAGAAAGGCAAGAACACTAACAAGGTAGAGAAAGCGAAAATAATCCAGATTAATTTCAATATTGCCAAGAATGTTACTGCCAGCAATGGCATACGTACCCTGTACGTCAGGATCATGACCCCCACGGGTGGTGTACTGACCAACGGCGGTACCTTCAACTATGAGAACAAGAGTCTGCAGTACTCCATGAAGAAAGGCATCGAGTATACTGGTAATGAGACTCCCGTATCGATGTATTGGAATGTAGCTGAATTCTTGAGTGCCGGCACCTACAAGGTGAGTGTCTTTGCCGACGGTCAGATGATCGGCTCAAGAAACTTCTCATTCAACTGATTTATAGACTGTTAATAGTATGAGAAAGGTATTATTATTAGCATTATTAGGAATCATCTTACCTGTCAGGGCACAGCAAGTGCTGAGTCTTGACAGTTGCAGAGCTATGGCTTTGCGCAACAACAAGCAGTTGTCGATAGCCCGGTTCAACCAAGAGATTGCCCGCTACACCAAGAAGGCCGTGGCTACGAAATATCTTCCAAAGATAGATGCTATAGGAGGATATGAGTTGATGAGCAAAGAGATCTCTTTGTTGAGCGATGACAGTAAGACAGCCCTTAACAACTTAGGCAACACCGTCATGAAGACAACAGGCGAGAGTCTTACATCAATGATTACAGCCATGGCACAAAATGGCATCATCACCCCCGCACAGGCACAGGGCATCGGACAGATCGTCGGACAGATGTCTGCCCCTATGGCACAGTCGCTTAATGCTGTGGGCTCGGAAATCCGTCAGTCTTTCCGCAGTAACAACAGGAACATGATGGGAGGAGCCATCATGGTGCGCCAACCTATCTATATGGGAGGTGCCATCACAGCTGCCAACAAGATGGCAGAGATCAACGAGGACCTCACGGCACACGCCACCGAGAGCAGCATACAGAATACCATCTTCAGCATCGACGAGACCTACTGGCTCATCTGTTCCCTGAAACAGAAGAATAAGTTGGCAAAGAACTTCCTGGAGGTTGTCACCAAGTTGGATAACGATGTGCAGAAGATGATCAAGGAGGGTGTGGCCACCCGTGCTGACGGTCTGAAGGTAAGCGTGAAGGTGAATGAGGCAGAGATGATGGTGACACAGGCAGAAGACGGACTGGCTCTGGCCAAGATGCTGTTGTGCCAGCAATGTGGCATGCCCCTCGACAGTCCTATCGTCTTGGCAGATGAGGAGAACACCCCTTCTACGGTATCTCCATCAACTATCAGCGGTAACGCTGCTATCGCCATGGAGAACCGCCCCGAACTGAAAATGTTGTCGGATGCTGTGGAGATCAGTCAGCAGACCACCCGACTGACACGCGCAGTCTACCTGCCACAGGTAGCGCTCACAGGTGGTTATCTCATCACCAATCCCAATGTTTATAATGGTTTTGAGAATAAGTTCTCTGGTGTGTGGAACATCGGCGTCATGCTGCGTGTCCCCATCTGGAACTGGCAGGAGGGTGCCTACAAGGTGCGTGCCTCCAAGGTGGCTACCAACATCGCGAACATGGAGTTGCAAGAGGCTAAGGAGATGATCGAGCTTCAGGTAAACCAGAATATGTTCAAGGTGAAGGAAGCCAA
>OCTW011588506.1_pt1 | contig 11937 bp, 8 predicted proteins | sample 1539671 | NCBI WGS metagenome assembly OCTW01 (sample SAMN02144230, study PRJEB22623) | gut metagenome | biome: sheep rumen | host: Ovis aries | place: New Zealand | reverse complement strand
TGCAGCGAGATTTACTATGACCGCGGACCGGAATTCGGCAATGGGCCGGAGGATGTCATGGGCGGCGAGGGAGACCGTTTCATGGAGGTCTGGAATATTGTGTTCTCCCAGTTTAACAACGACGGACACAACCACTACACGGATCTGGCGCAGAAGAATATTGATACCGGAATGGGTCTGGAGCGTCTTGCTGTAGCGGTGCAGGAAGTGGGTTCTATTTTTGATGTGGATACCTTGAAGTCCCTGCGTGATCTTGTCTGCACCCTTGCGGGCGGAATCAGCTACGAGCAGCCGGGAACTGAGCAGACAGATGTTTCTGTCCGTATCTGTACCGATCATGCCAGAGCCATGACCTTTATGATCTCGGACGGTATTATGCCTTCCAATAACGGAAGGGGCTATGTGCTGCGCCGTATTATCCGCCGTGCGGTACGCCACGGAAGAAAGCTGGGAATCAGCGGATCCTTCCTGACAAAACTGGCGGAGAATGTGATTGCGGAATCCAGGGACGGTTATCCGGAGCTGGAGGAAAAGAGAGATTTTATCCTGAAGGTCATCCAGGCGGAAGAGGATAAGTTTGAAAAGACCTATGAGCAGGGCATGGATATTCTTCAGGAGATGGAGGACAGGCTGGAAAAGGAAGGCAGCAAAGAGCTTTCCGGAGAGGACGCGTTCCGGCTGTACGATACCTATGGTTTCCCGCTGGATAATACGAGGGAGATTCTGGAGGAGCGGGGCTTTTCCGTGGACGAGGCCGGCTTCCAGGCTGCCATGAAGCATCAGAAGGACACCGCGCGGGAGGACCGCAAGAAATCAGGAAAGTCCTCCACCTATATGGGCGCTTCGGCTACCGTTTATGAGGAGATGGATCCTTCTGTCAATTCGGTTTTTGTCGGATATGATAAAACCGTCTGTGACAGCAAAATTGCGGCACTTGCGGCCTTTGCGTCCGAGGACGGCGAAGAGGATGCGGTTGTGCAGGCTCTTTCTGACGGACAGAAGGGTGCTGTGATCACGCTGGAGACTCCGTTCTACGGAACCATGGGCGGACAGGTCGGAGATATCGGCCGTATAGTGCTTGGCGATGACAGCGGGACGGAGGGCGCTGCCCTTGGGAAGGGAGCTGCCGTATTCCGTGTGACTGCCACCGAGCATGTAGCTGGCAATAAAATCGCACACATCGGGTATGTGGAAAAGGGAATGCTGAAACAGGGAGATCTGGTTCGCCTGGAGGTGGATGCCGGAAACCGAATGGCAATCTGCCGGAACCACAGTGCGACTCACCTTCTTCAGAAAGCGCTGCGAGAGGTGCTGGGTACCCATGTAGAGCAGGCGGGTTCCTATCAGGACGCAGGACGCACAAGGTTTGATTTCAGCCACTTCCAGGCGATGACCTCGGAAGAGATCAAAAAGACAGAGGATCTGGTCAATAAAGAGATTCTGGAAGGGTTGGATGTCGTAACAGAGGTTATGACGCTGGAAGAGGCCCGCAAGACAGGCGCGATGGCTCTGTTTGGAGAGAAGTACGGCGATATGGTACGGGTTGTCCGCATGGGAGATTTCTCCACAGAGCTGTGCGGCGGTACGCATGTAAAGAATACCAGCCAGATCGGTTCTTTTAAGATTATTTCCGAGAGCGGCGTAGCTGCCGGTGTCAGAAGGATCGAGGCGCTGACGGGAGAAAATGTCCGTGTTTATTATGAGGGGCTGGAGAAAAAACTGAATGAGGCGGCGGAGCTTCTGAAAACCAGTCCGTCGGAGGTGCCGGAGCATATCGGCAGACTTCAGAAGGACCTGAAGGAGGCGCGCTCCGAGAATGAATCGCTGAAAAGCAAGGCAGCCAGGGATGCGCTGGGAGATATCATGAACAAGGTTCAGGATGTGGACGGCGTAAAGGTTCTGGCATCTGCGCTGGAGAATGTAAACATGAACGAGCTGCGCAGCCTTGGAGACGAGTTGAAACAGAAGCTTGGCGACGGAGTCATTCTTCTTGCGTCCGGAGAAAACGGAAAGGTCAGCCTGATGTGCATGGCCGGGGATGAGGCGCAGAAGAGAGGCGCGCAGGCCGGGAAAATTATCAAGGCCGCTGCAGCGATTGTCGGCGGTGGCGGCGGCGGACGTCCCAACATGGCACAGGCCGGGGGCAAGAATCCGGAGAAAATACCGGAGATGATCCAGAAGGTTCCGGGCATTGTCGCAGAGATGATCCGGTAAAAATCAATAAAAATTCCGCATTTTGATTGACATTTGCGGAAAAAATGGTATCATAAAGAAAGTGCAAAAATACCCAAACAGTTGTATTAGCACAATCCAAAACCGGAGGGAGGTTAGGTTTGGGCATATGGCTAATGTAATCGTAAAAGAAAACGAGACATTGGATAGCGCTTTACGTAGATTCAAACGCAGCTGTGCGAAAGCTGGAATCCAGCAGGAAATCCGTAAAAGAGAGCATTACGAGAAACCAAGTGTTCGTCGTAAGAAAAAATCTGAAGCTGCCAGAAAACGTAAATATAACTAAAACAAAAGCTCCGACAGGAATCTGCCGGAGCCTTTTCAATGAAAAAAAACGAATGCAGAAAAAACGCGCCCGGAAGCGCGGAACACAGATACAGGCTTATGAGAAGAAGGACACTCCGGACAACCAGATATCAGATTCCGCTTCGGAAAGAAGAAGTTCCCTCCGGGAAATTTCGGTTTGCATTTTTTACGGATCTGCATAATTGCTGCGGAAGGGAGGAGGCGGAGCGCCTGCTCTCTGCCCTGGAGGCGGGGAAACCGGATTTTGTCCTGTGCGGCGGGGATTCTATTGTGGCAAAGCCGGGCAGACCGACAGCACCGGCGGTTGCGTTTCTGCAGGAGGTCGGAAGAAGGTTTCCTCTCTACTGCGGGACAGGAAATCACGAGTACAGGGCCAGAATTTATCCGGACACGTACCAGGACATGTACCGGGAGTTTACAGAGCCTCTCCGAAAGTCCGGTGTCACAATTCTGGAAAACTCTACGGTCTCTTTTCTCTGCCGGGATATCCCGGTTCAGATTCTGGGATTTGATCTGGACAGGTACTATTACCGAAGGCTTCATCACAGCATTCTGCCGGAAGGAGAGCTGGACAAGGCGCTCGGGCGTCCGGATTCCCACGCGGTGACGATTCTGCTGGCACATAATCCGCTGATGCTGCAGACGTATCTGAGCTGGAAGGCAGATATGACTCTTTGCGGCCACTATCACGGCGGCGTGATGCGGTTCGGCGCGCATCACGGGCTGATCAGTCCGGATTTCCGCCTTTTTCCCGGCGACGCATACGGTCTTTTTCAGCAGGAGGGAAAATACTGTATTGTCAGCTCCGGGTGCGGGGAGCACAGCATTCCCGTACGCATTCACAATCCGAGGGAGTTTGTCGTTGCAGATCTCACAGTCAGCAGGTAAGATATGGCTATTGAAGTAAAACTGCAGGCATTTGAAGGCCCTCTGGACCTTCTGCTGCATCTGATAGAAAAGAATAAAATAGATATTTACGATATTCCGATTGCCGAGATTACTGACCAGTATCTGGACTATGTACGGCAGATGGATCATGAGGATCTGGACACCACCAGCGAATTTATGCTGATGGCAGCCACGCTGATTGATATTAAATGCCGCATGCTTCTACCCCGCGAGGTGAACGAGGAGGGAGAGGAGGAAGATCCCAGGGATGAGCTGGTAAGACAGCTGCTGGAGTATAAGGAATACAAGCTGCTTTCCATGAAGCTCCGCGATTATATGGAAAACGCCGGAGATGTCGTGACGCGGAAGCAGAAGCTCCCCCGTGAGGTCGCCGCGTTCCGGCCGAAGGCAGATGTGCAGGAACTTCTGAAGGACATGACGTTAGACCGGCTTCACAGCATTTTTGAGTTTGTCCTGAAGCGTCAGGAGGATAAGATTGACCCGATCCGGAGTAAATTCGGGCATATCGAAAAGGATCCTGTATCACTTCCGGACAAACTGAACTATGTGGAAATAACCGCCAGAAGGAAGCGGAAGATTTCTTTCCGTGGGCTTCTGGAGGATCAGGACGGGAAAATGCAGGTGATAGTCACCTTTCTTGCTGTCCTGGAGCTCATGAAGCTGGGAAAAATCCGGGCGGTTCAGACGGAAACTTTTGGCGACATCGAGATAGAGTCCCTGGAGGACGAAAATGACACCACCCTGGTGGGAGATTCCTATACGGAGGATCTATAAGGGCTTCCGTGTTAAAGCTGTGTTCTTTGGGGACAAGGGAATAATAGTTAAACTCGCATAAACGGAAAGAACGGAACAGAAACGGGAACAGACCGGGAGGAAGGCAAATTGCAGGACATCGGAAAAGAAGAGCAGGAGACTGCGGAAACAGAGGTGTCGGAACAGGGAGTACAAGAGGTTCCGGGAACCACGCCGCAGGATGGGACGGAGCCTGTGGCAGATCGGGCTCGGAGAGATCCTTCCTGGAATGAAGAAGGAGCCATAGAAGCTATTCTGTTTGCTATGGGGGATTCCGTGGAGCTGAACCGCCTGGCTTCCGCCATTGGTCTTTCTGCCGCAGAGACAAAGAAGATACTGGATCGTCTGAAGGAAAAATACAATCGGCCGGAGTCGGGAATCCGGCTGCTGGAACTGGATTCTTCCTATCAGCTCTGTACCAAGAAGCAGTATTACGGAAATCTGATCATTCTGGCAAAACAGCCGAAGAAACCCCAGATAACCGATGTTGTCATGGAGACGCTCTCCATTATTGCCTACAAGCAGCCTGTGACCAAGGCAGAGATTGAGAAGATCCGCGGCGTCAGTTCCGAGCATGCCATCAATAAGCTGCTGGAATACGAGCTGATCCAGGAGCTGGGACGGCTGAATATCCCCGGCAGGCCGATCCTCTTCGGAACTACCGAGAAATTTCTACGCTGCTTTGGGGTGGAATCCACCGACGAGCTTCCGGTTCTGGACGAGGTGCAGATCGAAGATTTCAAGGCCGAGGCAGAGGCTGAGCTCGATGTTCATGTTGATGTTTAAAAGCAGAATCTTTAAAAGATTCCTATATAAAAACTGTTTACGGTCATTGGGATAAATGATTTTATGAGTTGTATACAGTGAGAGGGGCAGGCGCTTTTATACAAAAGCGGCTGCCCCTCGCTTATTAGATGAATTTACGTATTTATTCAGCACCCCAGACTCAGAACGCGCTGCGTTCCTCGTTTACATTGTTTCCATTTCAGCTTGACTTTACCTCATTCCACAAATCGTTGTATATTTCTTCGGCGTCAGCTCCCAGGTAGGAGTAGGTCTCGCAGCGCTCCAGAGTGGCATTGTCCGGGAAGGCCACCTGGCTGTTGCGGATGTCCGGATCCTCAATCAGTTCCTGCGCGGCCGTGTTGGGCGTGGAGTAGGTAATGTACTCAAAATTCTTCAGCGCAATATCCGGCCGGCAGAGAAAATTCAGAAACTTCTCCGCGTTTTCCTTGTGAGGTGCGTTTTTGGGGATGACCCAGGAGTCGATCCAGACATTGGAACCCTCATCCGGAACGACATATTCCAGGTTCGGGTTTTCCTTGGCGGTGTAAATGGCCTCGCCGGAATAGATAACGCCCAGAGCCGCCTCGTTTCCGATCATTTTATCCCGCACCTGGTCAATCACATAGGCCTGCACCAGGGGTTTCTGGGCAATCAGGAGGTTCTTGGCTTCCTGCAGCTCCTGCATGTTTGTGGTGTTGGCGGAATAGCCCAGATATTTCAGGGCGACGCAGAAGGCGTCCCGGACGGAATCCTGCATCAGGATGCTGTCTTTGTATTTGCTGTCCCATAGGATTTTCCAGCTTGTTACCGGCTCGTCCACCATAGTTTTATTGTAGAGAATTCCCATGGTTCCCCAACAGTAGGGGATAGAGTATTCGTTGGTCGGGTCGAAGGCGCGGGAGGTCTCCTGGTAGATTTCACCGATATTCGTTATGTTCGGAACATTGTCAAAATCAATTTTCTGGAGAAGGCCATTGTCGATCATTTTTTTAATCATGTAATCGGAGGGGCATACGCAGTCATAGGCGACAGCGCCGGCCTTGATTTTCGGGTACATGATTTCGTTGGTCTCGTATTCTTCATAGACGACGTAAATGCCTGTTTCCTCTTCAAACTGGGTCAGGACATCCGGGTCGATATATTCCCCCCAGTTGTAAACAATGACCTGCTTCTGACCGGCCGCAACGGAGCTTCCTCCGTAGTAGATGCCGCCAGCCGCAAGGGCGGCGATTAACAGGCCAGGTACCAGACGGCCGACAACCATATGTCTGCTGAAGATCCGGCGGCGCCCGGTTTTTGCAAGATAGCGGGAATCCTTTTCCAGCTCCTCCCGGCTCTCTTTTGCCGGGGCAAGGTTGATCAGCAGGAGAAGCACCATGACGGAAACAAACAAAATGGTTGACAACGCGTAAATTTCCGGCTTAATTCCCTTCCGCACTTCGGAATAGATTTTTGTGGAGAGCGTATCCACGCCGGGTCCCTTGGTAAAATAGGTGATGACAAAATCATCCAGGGACATGGTGAAGGAGAGAAGGAAACCGGAGGAAATTCCCGGCATAATATCCGGAAGGATGGTTTTCCGGAAGGCATAGAAGGGCGTGGCGCCAAGATCCAGCGCAGCCTCGTATACGTTCCGGTTCGTCTGCCTCATTTTGGGAAGAACACTTAAGATGACATAGGGAATGTCAAAGGTAATATGCGCCAGCAGGATGGTCGAAAAGCCCAGCCGGATCCGCAGAATGATGAACAGCAGCATAAGGGAGACGCCCATGACAATTTCGCTGTTCAGCATGGGAATGTTGGTGATGCCGGTAAAGACCGTCCGCATCTTTTTTTTCATGGCGTGTATGCCGATGGCCGCCAGTGTCCCGATCAGGGTGGCAAGCACGCTGGCCAGCAGGGCGATCACCAGTGTGGTATAGAACGCCTCCATGATCTCCTGATTCTGGAAAAGCGACCGGTACCAGGACAGGGTAAAACCGCCCCATTTTGCCCTTGATTTAGAGGAGTTAAAGGAAAGAACGATCAGCGTGGCAATGGGGGCGTACAGCAGAAACAGAATCAGAACCATATAGATTCGCTTCAGGATCTTTTTCATAGCGCGGTTCCCTCCCCGGTCTTGTCGTATTTATTTTCGACGACCATAGAAACAATGACGAACAGAAGAAGGATCATGGACATGGCGGAGCCCACGTTCCAGTTATTCAGCTGCTTGAATTCCTGTTCAATCATATTGCCGATCAGAAGAATCTTTCCTCCGCCAAGAAGGTCGGAAATAACAAAGGTAGTAAGCGACGGAATAAAGACCATCGTAACGCCGGAGATCACGCCGGGAAGGGAGAGCGGAAAGGTTACCTTCCAGAAGGTCTGGAAAGAACTGGCGCCCAGATCTCTGGCTGCGTTCACCACATCCTGGTCAAGTTTGATCAGCACGTTGTAAATGGGAAGAATCATAAACGGCAGGAAATTATAAACCATGCCGAATACGATCGCCCAGGGCGTATTGATTATTTCGAGCGGCGGCAGATTCAAGGTACCCAGGACAGTATTGATCACACCGTTCTTTTCCAGCAGGGTCTGCCAGGCAAAGGTGCGCAGCAGAAAGTTCATCCACATGGGGAGGATGAAAATAAAAACGATAAAACTTTTCTGACTTACCTTCATCCCGGCCAGAATCATGGCCAGCGGATAGGCCAGCAGGATGCAGATCAGGGTGCTTACAAGCGCCAGGCCGAGCGAAAGACCCAGGGCTTTCATGACCTCCCCGGTAAAAACGTCGCCGAAATTGGCCAGGGTAAATCCGCCGGTCTCCTGCGAGGTAAAGGCGTAGAAAACGATCATAACAAGAGGGATGATGATAAAGCCGGCCGCCCATACGCCATAGGGCGCAGCCAGCCATTTTAAGCGGTTACTCTTCAACTGGTACGGCCTCCTCGTCCGTGGATTCCGGTTTGTTCATAATCTGTATATTGAAGGGATCGACATAGATGCCTACCTCTTTTCCGACCTCCTGCAGACGTGTGCTGTGTACCAGCCAGTCGTATCCGTTTGCGTGGACTTCCATCTCATAGTGGACGCCTTTAAAGATAATACTCGTGACGCGTCCGGAAAGAATGCCTTTTTCCGGTTTGACAAGTTCCACGTCCTCCGGACGGATTACTACGTCTACGGGCTTGTTCTCTCCGAATCCGGTGTCTACGCAGTCAAACTTCAAACCCAGGATTTCCACCAGCTTGTCACGGATCATCCGTCCGTCCAGAATGTTGCTGTCGCCGATGAAATCCGCCACAAAGGCGTTCTGGGGCTCATTGTAAATGTCCTCCGGTGTGCCGATCTGCTGGATATATCCCTGGTTCATGACGACAATGGTGTCGGACATGGTCAGAGCTTCCTCCTGGTCATGTGTGACGTATACAAACGTGATGCCCAGCTCGTTTTTCAGGCGCATCAGCTCATACTGCATGTCCTGCCGGAGCTTCAGATCCAGGGCTCCAAGAGGCTCGTCCAGAAGAAGAACCTTCGGCTCGTTGACAATGGCGCGGGCAATCGCGACCCTCTGCTGCTGGCCGCCGGAAAGGGCGGCAGGATAGCGGTTTTCATACCCGTCCATGTTGACAAGCTTTAAGGCATAGCGGATTTTGTCATCAATATAGCCCTGGGGCTTGTTTTTGATTTTCAGTCCGAAGGAAATGTTCTCCGCCACAGACATGTGGGGGAAAAGCGCGTATTTCTGGAATACGGTATTCAGCTGTCTTTTATTTGGGGGAAGCCCGGTAATGTCATTTCCGTTAAAAAAGACATTCCCGTGGTCGGGACGCTCAAATCCGCCAAGGATACGGAGCGTGGTCGTCTTGCCGCATCCGGACGGGCCCAGAAGGGTCAGAAACTCGTTTTCACGGATATAGAGATTCAGTTCGTCCAGAACCGTCACTCCGTCATAGGATTTCGAGATGTTGACAAGGTCGATCAATTTGTTTTTCAATGTCCGGCTGCTCCTTTCTTAAAGAAGGGCGCCTTTCCTCCGGAACAGTTCTGTGCTGTACCGGAAGCAGGCAGGAAATATCAGTCTGCGGGTGTCTGTTTCGGCCTTGTATCTTTGGCGGCATGTCGGTTTCTGCCTTGCATTTTCGGCCACGCATATCATAGCATGTTTTACGGTTCTGCAACATACTGAAATAACCGTATCGGTAAGGGCTAAGGCAAAATTCGGGGGATGGTAAGGAAACTGTGCATTTGTAAAAACATGTAAAATTTTTCTGCCCTGATTTATGAATTCTTTACAAAATCGGTTGAAAAATCCGGCTTAAAACGCTATATTACAATAGATGTAGATTTGGCTTTGGCTGCGGCCGGAGTTCATGCATAAATAAAAGATATGGAGGTAATGGAATGAGCAACACAACACAAAGCCCTGCCAGAGCAAGAATTACTTCCTTGCTTGACGCAAACAGCTTTGTTGAGATCGGCGCCGGGGTAACTGCCCGCAGCACAGATTTTAACATGGCTGAAAAAAAGGCACCTTCAGACGGCGTTATTACCGGATACGGTCAGATTGACGGAAATCCTGTCTATGTATACAGCCAGGATTCCAGTGTTCTCAACGGAACCATCGGTGAAATGCATGCCGGGAAGATTGTCAACATCTATCAGCTTGCTATCCGGACAGGAGCACCTGTCATCGGACTGATAGACTGTGCCGGAATGCGTCTGGAAGAGGCTGTGGACGGACTGCACGCCTTCGGACAGATTTATCAGGCGCAGGCGGATGCTTCCGGTGTAGTTCCGCAGATTGCAGGCGTTTTCGGCCTGTGCGGCGGCGGAATGGCGCTGGTTTCCGGTATGGCGGATTTTACCTATATGGAATCCTCTGCCGCGAAAATGTTTGTAAACGCCCCGAATGCCCTGAAGGGCAATTCCGAGGACAAGTGCGATACATCCTCCGCGGAGTTTCAGGCACATGAGACCGGCATGACAGCGGGAGACGGCACAGAAGCAGAAGTTATTGCTAAAATCCGTGCCCTGATTGATGTTCTTCCCGCCAATAATGAAGATGATATGTCTTATGGGGCAACCAATGACGATCTGAACCGTCAGATCCCGGATCTTGCAGCGTGCATGGAAGATCCTGCCCTGATGCTGCCCCGGATCAGCGATAATTCCCTCGTTATTGAAACACAGCCGGAATACGGACCGGATGTTGTGACGGCTTTCATCCGTCTGAATGGATATACGGCAGGTGTCGTGGCAAACCGCGCGGCGCGCCTTGCAGCGGACGGAAGCAGGGAATCCTTCGATAAGACCATCAGCGTCCGCGGAGCAAAGAAGGCTGCGGAGTTTGTTAAATTCTGCGACGCGTTCTCAATCCCTCTTGTCACGCTCACTAATGTCAGGGGCTTCAAGGCGACCAAATGCTCGGAGATGAACATGGCCAAGGCCGCTTCTTCTCTGGTCTACGCTTTTGCCAGCGCAACTACGCCGAAGGTTAATGTTATTACCGGCGAGGCATTTGGCAGCGCATGCGTTGCCATGAACAGCAAATCCATCGGGGCTGATCTTGTTTACGCCTGGAAGGACGCCAAAATCGGCATGATGGACGCGAAGGAAGCCGCAAAGATTATGTACGACGGACAGGGCGGAGAGGTGATTCAGAAACAGGCCGCTGCCTACGATGCGCTTCAGAATAGCACAGATGCTGCGGCTGCCCGCGGGTACGTGGATACCATTATTGATCCGGCAGAAACCAGAAAGTACCTGATTGGCGCCCTGGACATGCTCTTTACTAAGAGACAGTTCGGTCCGGACAAAAAGCACGGCACAATCTGAAAGAGGTGGCAAAATGAAGAAAAGTTTTAAGAGAATACTGGTTCTTGCAGCCAGCCTGATTCTGGCTCTCTGCATGGCCGTTCCGGTCTTTGCGGATCTGGACCAGACCACAGCGGACAACCTGAAGTCTTCTGTCCAGCAATTCCTGGAGCAGGTGTACACGATGGACGAGGACACGCTGCAGCAGATGAAATCCAGCGGCGGATTCTACGAGGTTTTCTATGACTCCTGGGAGGAGTCCAGGGACGAGGTAGGAGAAGTACAGTCTGTTGAGGTAAAGGATGTAAAAGAGGCCAAGGACGGAACCATCACAGTCACCTCCGAGGTACAGTTTGCAAAGCGGAGCGCGGAAGTCCTGGTATATTTTGACGGCAGCACCATGCAGCCAACCAATTATGAGATGAATATCAGCTACACCCTTGGAGAGAAGCTGGAGCAGGCGGCGCAGAATATGGCGGTCGGACTGATTGTCGTATTTGCGATTCTTATTTTCCTTACGCTTGTTATTTACCTGTTCCGGTTTATCCCGCATGGTGACAAATCAAAAAAAGCGCAGTCTGATTTAGAGGCGCCTGCTGCTCCGGCATCCAGACCGGCAGCCGCGAAGGCGTCGGCAGCCACTGCCGCAGGCAGAGAATCAGATGACGAGCTAGTGGCTGTTATGGCTGCGGCAATCGCCGCCGCTATGGAGGAAGCACCCGTTGAGGGCGGCTATGTGGTCCGCTCAATCCGCCGTGTAGGCACCAGAGGATGGAAGAGAGTTTAGGAGGATACTGGAATTATGAAAAACTATACAATCACCGTGAATGGAAAAGTATATCAGGTAACTGTTGAAGAAGGAACGACTGCAGGCGCTGTGCAGCAGTCCGCTCCTGCTCCTGCTCCTGCACCCGTGGCGGCTCCGGCGGCAGCTCCCGCACCGGCGGCGGCTCCTGCGGCAGCTCCGGCTTCTTCCGGAAATCAGGGCGGCGTTGCGATTACAGCCTCCGTACCCGGAAAGATTATCCGTGTGGATGCTCCGGTCGGAACCTCTGTAAAGGCTGGAGACAGCGTAGTTGTCCTGGAAGCCATGAAGATGGAAATCCCTGT
>OCTW013371108.1_pt1 | contig 11938 bp, 5 predicted proteins | sample 1539671 | NCBI WGS metagenome assembly OCTW01 (sample SAMN02144230, study PRJEB22623) | gut metagenome | biome: sheep rumen | host: Ovis aries | place: New Zealand | reverse complement strand
GGCGTCAAGATGTCTCGCGAAGAGATTATGCGCCGACTGCGCGGTCCCAAGGGGACGAAGGTCAACCTCGGCATCGTGCGACAGGGCATTCGCGACACCTTGCACTTCAAGATTGTCCGCGACAAGATTCCCGTCCACTCCATCGATGCCACCTATATGTTGCGTCCGGAAGTGGGCTATATCCGCATCGGCAACTTCGGAGCTACCACGCACGACGAATTCGTGGAGAGTCTGAAGACCCTCCTGTCGCAGGGCATGAAGACACTGGTGCTCGACCTGCAGGAGAATGGCGGCGGCTATCTGCATGCTGCTGTGGAGATTGCCAATGAGTTCCTGAAGAAGGGCGACCTGGTGGTCTATACCGAAGGACGCACCACCCAGCGTGTGGAACATCATGCCAAAGGCGGAGGCTTGTTTACTGAGGGAAAGGTCATCATCCTCGTCGACAGCTACACGGCCTCAGCGGCAGAGATTGTATCGGGTGCCGTACAGGATCACGACCGCGGCATCATCGTGGGTCGCCGCACCTTCGGCAAAGGCCTCGTCCAGCGTCCCATCGACCTGCCCGACGGCTCTATGATACGCCTCACCATCGCCCACTACTACACCCCGTCGGGCCGTTGCATCCAGAAGCCTTTCGTCAAAGGCAAGCAGAAAGACTATGCGATGGATGTCTACAACCGACTGAAGAGCGGCGAGCTGATGAGTGCCGACAGCGTACACTTTGCCGACTCGCTGAAGTGCTACACCCTCAAGAAACACCGCGTGGTCTATGGCGGCGGTGGCATCATGCCCGACGAGTTCGTACCCCTGGACACCACCCGCTACACCCCGTTCCATCGACAGCTGGCGGCCAAGAATATCCTGATTACCCAGAACCTGCGCTATGTCGACAAGAACCGCAAGAAGCTGAAGCGCCAGTACACGACCTTCGACGACTTCCGTCAGCACTTCGAGGTGCCGCAGAGTCTGCTCGATGCCATCGTCGAGGAGGGTGAGAAGCAGAATATCAAGCCCAAGGACGACGACGAGCTGCAGCGCACGCTGACCATGATGCGCCTCCAGCTCAAGGCGCTGATAGCCCGCGACCTGTGGCAGATGAGCGAGTACTTTGCCATCATGAACGAGGAGAACGACGTCGTCAAGCATGCCCTCCGGCTGATAGGACAAGAATGAAAACATTTATTTGGTGTTTTGCATACTAATGTGTAACTTTGCACCCTAAATATATATAATAAGGTATTATGTTAGAAGTACGTAACTTGCACGCCAGAATTGGCGATAAGGAAATATTGCGAGGCATCAACCTCGTCATCAAGGACGGTGAGACCCATGCCATCATGGGACCTAACGGTTCCGGAAAGTCAACGCTCTCTGCCGTACTCGTGGGCAATCCGCTCTACGAAGTGACGGAGGGCGAGGCCTGGTTTAACGGCAAGAACCTGCTGGAAATGAAACCCGAAGACAGGGCTCACGAGGGACTGTTCCTGTCGTTCCAGTATCCCGTGGAGATTCCCGGCGTCTCCATGACCAACTTCATGAAAGCCGCCGTCAACGAGAAGCGCAAGTACATGGGACTGCCCGAGCTGAAAGCTGGCGAGTTCATCAAGCTGATGCGCGAGAAGCAGAAGATTGTCGAGTTGGACAACAAGCTGGCCGGCCGTTCCGTCAACGAGGGCTTCAGTGGTGGCGAGAAGAAACGCAACGAGATATTCCAGATGGCCATGCTGGAACCGAAGCTCAGCATCCTGGACGAGACGGACTCCGGTCTGGACGTCGACGCCATGCGTATTGTCGCCGAGGGTGTCAACAAGCTGAAGACCCCGGAGACTTCGTGCATCGTCATTACCCACTACGACCGCCTGCTGGAAATGATTCGCCCCGATGTGGTGCATGTGCTCTACAAGGGACAGATTGTGAAGACCGCCGGTCCCGAGCTGGCCAAGGAAATCCAGGAGCGCGGCTACGACTGGATTAAGGAAGAAGTGAGAAGTGAAAAGTGAAAAATTGGCTACCGCACCAGATATGCAACAAGCAGAGAAGCAATATATAGACCTTTATAAGGAGTGCCGCGACATGATATGCCGCCATTCGTCGGAGGTGATGAATGCGGAGCGCGACGCGGCCTACGAGCGCTTTGCGGCGAGTGGCTTCCCCACGAGAAAGGTGGAGCGCTACAAATATACGGACATCGCAAAACTCTTTGAGCCCAACTACGGTCTGAACCTGAACCGACTGGACATTCCCGTCAATCCTTACGATGCCTTCCGTTGCGACGTGCCGAACCTGTCGACCTCGCTCTACTTTGTGGTGAACGACGGATTTTACAGAACTGAGAGGCAAGAGGTGAAAGGCGAGAGAATACCTCAAGCCCAGCCCAAGTTGCCCGAGGGAGTGGTGTTTGGCTCGCTCAAAGACTTTGCCACCACGACCCATTACAACCAACTGGCTGGCAAGGACGACGATGCCGTAACCCACCTCAACACCATGCTGGCGCAGGACGGCCTTTACGTCTATATACCTAAGAATGTGGTCGTTGACCGCGCCATACAGGTGATCAACATCCTGCGCTCTGACGTCGACCTGATGGTTAACCGACGGGTGCTCATTGTGTTGGAGGAAGGTGCCGAGGCTAAGTTCCTGTTCTGCGACCATGCCGCCGACGACCGCCACTTCTTAGCCACTCAGGTCATCGAGGCCTTTGTGGGCGAGAATGCCAAATTGGATCTCTACTGCTTAGAGGAGACGCACAACAAAAATACCCGAGTCAGTAATGTCTATATCGAGCAGCAGGCCAACAGTCGCGTGAATCATAATGTCATCACGCTGCACAACGGTGTGACCCGCAATAAGCTGAACCTCGACCTGTTGGGCGAGGGAGCCGAGTGCCAATGCAACGGCTGCGTCATTGCTGACAAGAACCAGCATGTGGACAACAACACGCTCATCACCCATCACGCCGAACATTGCACCAGCCGCGAGTTGTATAAATATGTGCTGGACGACGAATCGACGGGAGCTTTTGCCGGACGCGTGCTGGTGAAGCCGGGTGCTCAGAAGACGGAGTCGCAGATGACCAACCAGAACCTCTGTGCCACCAAGACGGCCCGCATGTACACCCAGCCCATGCTGGAAATCTATGCCGACGACGTGAAGTGTGCCCACGGTTCAACCGTCGGTCAGCTGAACGATGCCGCCCTGTTCTACATGCAACAGCGAGGCATCTCCCTCAAGGAAGCCCGCCTGCTGCTGCAGAACGCCTTCATTAACGAGGTCATCGACCACATGGAACTGGAGCCGCTGCGCGACCGTCTGCACTATCTGGTAGAGAAGCGCTTCCGTGGCGAACTGAACAAGTGCGAGGGCTGCAAACTCTGCAAGTGAGAAGAGACCCATCAAAGAAAACTATGTATAATATAAATAAGGTACGCGAAGACTTCCCCATCCTGCAGCGCGAGGTGTACGGCAAGTCGCTAGTCTATCTGGACAATGCGGCAACTACCCAAAAGCCGCTGTGCGTGCTCGACGCCATGCGGGAGGAATACCTCAACGTCAATGCCAACGTCCACCGCGGCGTGCACTACCTGTCCCAGCAGGCTACCGACCTGCACGAGGCAGCCCGCGAGAAGGTGCGTCAGTTCATCAATGCCCGCAAGACGGAAGAGATAGTCTTCACCCGTGGCACGACGGAAGCCATCAATCTGGTGGCCTCGTCGTTCTGCGAGAGTCAGATGCAGCCCGGCGACGAAGTGCTGGTGACGGACATGGAGCATCACTCCAACATCGTCAGCTGGCAGTTGCAGGCCATGAAGCGCGGCATCGTGGTGAAGCACATCCCCATCACCGACGACGGACGCTTAGTGTGTTGCCACAATACGGCCACAAACGGAACAGGGTGCCAGGCTGGCATCGCAACATACTTGACGGAGCGCACCCGACTGGTGAGCATCGCCCACGTCAGCAACGTGCTGGGAACTATCAACCCCGTCAAGGACATCATCCGTGAAGCCCACGCCCACGGCATTCCCGTCTTGGTGGACGGTGCACAGAGTACACCTCACATGAAGATTGACGTGCAGGACCTCGAATGCGACTTCTTCGCCTTCAGCGGACACAAGATGTACGGACCGACAGGCATCGGTGTGCTCTACGGCAAGGAGGAATGGTTAGAGAAGCTGCCGCCCTATCAGGGAGGTGGCGAGATGATTGACAAGGTGACGTGGGAGCGGACGACCTTCGAGCGCCTGCCGTTCAAGTTTGAGGCCGGCACGCCCGACTATGTGGCCACCCACGGCTTGGCAACGGCCATCGACTACATGGAGCGCATCGGTCTCGACAACATCGAGGCTCACGAGCAAGAGCTGACGCGCTACTGCATGGAGCAGCTGCAGACCATCGAGGGCATGCATATCTACGGCCCCTTGAGCCCCTTGGGGACTGTCCCCAGTGTGAAGGACGCCGTCGTCAGCTTCAACGTGGGTAACATCCACCACTTGGACATGGGCACCCTGCTCGACCGCTTAGGCATTGCCGTACGCACCGGCCATCATTGTGCTCAGCCCCTGATGGACCGCCTGGGCATCAGCGGCACCGTCCGTGCCTCGTTTGCCCTGTACAATACAAAGGAAGAAATCGACACGCTGGTCGCCGGCATCCGCCGCGTAGCGCAAATGTTTTAGCCCGACGATGAATCGCTGGGAGTAGTGGAAAGACGAAAGCATGAAGATAGGCAACATCGACTTGGGACCGCGCCCCCTGTTCCTCGCACCAATGGAGGACGTGACGGACATCGGTTTCCGCATGCTCTGCAAGCGGTTCGGAGCCGCTATGGTCTATACGGAGTTCGTCAGCGCCGAGGCTTTGGTGCGCGATGTAAAGTCGACGGTTCGCAAGCTCACCATTGCCGACGAGGAGCGTCCCGTAGGAATCCAGATATACGGTCGTGACGTCGACGCCATGGTCGAGGCCGCCAAGATCGTGGAACAGGCAGGCCCCGACCTCATCGACCTGAACTTCGGCTGCCCCGTCAAGAAGGTCGCCGGCAAAGGCGCTGGTGCGGGCATGCTGCAGAACATCCTGTTGCCCGACGGCACCATCGACCCCGATGCCAAGCTTTTGGAGATTACGCGCAAGGTAGTACAGGCAACGAAACTGCCCGTCACCGTAAAGACGCGCCTGGGGTGGAACCACGAGCAACTCAGCATCACGGCTCTGGCCGAGCAGCTGCAGGACTGCGGCATCCAGGCGCTGACCATCCATGGCCGCACCCGCAGTCAGATGTACACGGGTCAGGCCGACTGGACACTCATTGGCGAGGTGAAACGCAATCCCCGCATCCACATTCCCATCATCGGCAACGGCGACATCAAGTCGCTGGACGATGCCGACCGCTACTTCGACGAATATGGTGTCGATGCCGTCATGATAGGCCGCGCCACTTTCGGTTGTCCGTGGATTTTCAGCCGCAAGGAACTGACGTTAGACGAGAAGATCGACGTGCTGGAGGAGCAGCTGCGCATCAATATCGAGCGTTGCGACACCGAGGAGATGCGCAACAGCAAAAAGTCGGCCGAGCTCTGCGGCATCCTGCATACCCGCCGACACCTCGCCGCCTCGCCCGTCTTCAAGGGTATCCCCAACTTCCGCGAGACCCGCATCAAGATGCTCCGTGCCGAGAAGCAGGACGAGCTTCTCGCCATCCTTGAGCATTGCCGCGAGATACTAAAATAAAAGAAGGCTTGCCAAATTGGAGCAAGCCTTCTTTTTTTCCACCAATCTTTTACCTTTATCTAACTGTTATCTTTCTGGTAGTGCCGTCGCTCATGCGGATGATATTCAGGCCGCGCTGCATCCGTGCGATGCGCTTGCCGTCGATGGTGTAAACCGCCTCAACGGAAACCCCGCTCTCGCGGTTAACAGTCTCGATACCAGTTGCTTCAGTCACCTGAACAGCCTGAGACAAAGCACTCAGACCACCCATCTCGTTGGCAGCACGAACGGCATAGGAGCCATTCTCCTTGACGGTAAACGTCGTCTCGGTTGTAAAGCCAACCACATTGCCATCCTTGCACACGGCATAGAGCAATGCATAATCGCTTCCTGTCCATGTCAGCGTAGCCACATTGGCAACCACATTGGTAGGCACGGGAGCCTGTTCGGTAGCCAGTGTAGGCTGCCAGTCGCCAAACATCTTGGTCATATCGCTGTAGTCGGCAGCCTCGTCAGCCGTGAGCACCGGATTGTTCTGATGAGTCTCGGCAAAGATGGTCTTACGACCGCTCAGGTCAACGGCGGCACCCTTACTGTTGACGGAGTGGAACTCTGCGAAACGCTTCGGCCAACCACCGCTCATCTCGTTCCATCCCTCGGTCTTGGGCAGGACATTCATCTTGGTGTCGATAAATACGGCTACGGGAGTTCCCTGTCCCCAAGGACGTCCTAAGGTATAGGTTCCGTCGACGCCACTTCCTTCGGCAGAGAAGGTGCAGTCCTTGAACACCCAACCAACCTTGGCAGGCGTAGAGGGCACGGCAGCATAACCACTGGCAATCTGCAGCAGTTCGAGGTTCTTAAAGTAGGCATCGCCCTTGCCACAGAGATAGTCCGTACGACCACGCACCTGTCCGTCCTCGAAATAATACAGACCATTGTTGTTGTTTGAGGTCCATGTATCCTGATAGCCATAGAGCAGCGTATTCTTATAGATAGTCTTCGAGGCCTTGTCCTGGATAGCCAGGTTGCGACCTAAGGCATCGTTGATACCGCTCTTGATGGTGATATCCTGGAAGTACATACCCGTAGCAGAGCCTTCCAGCTGGAGCACAGGACTATAGGCAATCGTCTCGTATTTGTGTGCCTGTCCGAACTGTCCGTTGAACAGCATGTCGGCATCGTTGGTGATGTCCTGCGTAATGACGGTAGCCTCGCGATCCTCACCAATCAGAGAGATGTTGGCAGCCTTGATATAGGTAATGGGGTCGGGCAGGTCACCCTCCCAGTAAACCACCTCTTCAGCACCCGACTTACCGTTGGTGTGCTTATAGTGCTTCGTCTCGCCGGTAGGCAACTTATAGAGGCCCTTCTTCACGAAGATGCGATAGCGGGTGTTCTTGTCCCCACGGCTATTGGCTGCATTGATGGCAGCGCTTAACTCTTCCGTGGTAGATACCACAGCGTCGTAGTTGCCCTTGGTGACGCTGGGACGATTCATGGTGGTGAAAGCAATGCTCACAGCCTCCATGTAGGCGTTACCCGACTTATCCTCCACGAAGCCGGCAGGCATCTGGAAGGTGTATTGCGTATTGTAGTCCAGATTGTTGTAGCTGAATGATACCGAGCGGTTGCTCCAAATAGCATCCATCGGCTCGCCATTCAGTGTTGCCACACCATTCGCCTTGCCAGCCTGAATCTTCTCGTTGAAGGAGATGGTAATCTTGCCTGTTGCACTGACACCGGTAGCGCCAGGAGCAGGAATGGTGGCTGTAATGACGGGAGCTTCCTGATCAGGCACGACTACGGCTTCGCCCATCACATAGACATTGCCGACACCCGACTCAGAGTGGTCGCTATAGCGCAGTCCGTCGAACGTCTTGTCGAAAGGATAGCTCGTACTGTAGAGCTCGTCGCCGACACCCGTGATGCGGATGACCACCTGCTCTTTGCCGATAGCCTCAGCAGGCAGGGCCATCTCTATGGGGTTCACAACATTAGCCGTTACCTCCCAGGGAGCCTTCAGTTCAGTAAAATCACCTCCATCGACACTGATGAGCGCCTTATACTGCTTGGTAGCAGCATTCTTGGCACACATATCAGCCATGAAAGTAGCAGCGGTAAAGCCCTTCGTAGAGAACTGATACTGCCAGGCTATGTCGGCAGTATGATAACCGTTCTGGTAAAGGCCGTTAATCTGTGAAATGACAACGCTCTGGCGGTTGCGAACGACAGGAGTTCCGGCGGTACCCACCGTCTTGCCATCGTTGGTATAGCACAGCGAACCATCGCTTATCTTCACCACGCTGGCCTTGGCGTTACGCTCGTTGTCCCACGTCACATCAGCAGCAAAGGGATAGCCTGCCGTTGTGGAATAGGCATAGTTGGCCGTGGTGCTGGCGTCGAAAACTGCGATAAAGTCCTGCACCTCGTAGTTAGCCACCAGCATCATGTTTCCACTGACGGTCACCTCACGAGTAGCGCCAGCGTTATTGTTCTCGTTGGCGTCAGCCCAGTTGAGGAACTTTATAATCTTGCTCTCGTTGGCTACTGCCGTTATCTTCGTGCCAGCCTCGTACTTGCCGTCGTGATCGTTGGGAGTGAGCGTAATGCTTCCCAAGTCGCGATCGGCATCATTGGTAACATCAGTCGTAACCGTATAGACAGGCACCGTCTCGAAGACAGCCTTCATGGTCTTCTCAGCATCCATCGTAACAGTGGTGGTAGCTTCTGTGCTCACCTGAGCACCTGTGGCATCCTGCCATTCCTTGAACTTATAGCCGAAGTTCTTGGTGGCCTTCAGGGTCACCACCGTACCTTCTTTATATTGTTCTAGGTCGGGGTCGCGAGAAACCGAACCGGCCTCAGCAGGCTCTACAGGAGTGCTCAGCACATATTTCGTTACCTGAGCAGCAGCACCGACGAGGGTTCCCTCGATGACGACATTCGACAGACCCATCGATTTCTTGTCATTCATGGTAAGGAATGAGAAGTTCACCTTCAGGGGATTGTCGGCAGTAGCGGTCACACCACTGATTTCCTCAGAGAACGAGGCAATGGTAAGACTCTTGCCACTACGATTCACGCCTGCATTAGTTACCAAGTCTACATGAGTTTCTCCTGCATCCACAGAGGCACCGATGTTACCACCGTCCGTACCATAGCGGGCAGCCTGGAAAGAGAGTCGGGTGGGAACGAACGAGAAACCATCCTCGGGAGTCAGTGTCAGCGTCATGGTATTATCGGCATTGGCTGAGCCTGCCGTCTGCGAACCAGAGCTGTTGCCTACGAAAGTCTGAGTGATGTTAGTCTCGCCAGCCGCACCTTGATATACTTGTGTGCCACTTACTGTCAGCTGAGCGCCTGCCGACCATGTCTTGCCGGCAAAACCTGCAGAGAGTTCGTTGGGGTCCATCACGACGTCGTCGCCCTGATTCAGACCACCCTTGTCGAGCTTATAAGTAATCGTACCGGGAATGTTCACGCCGGCAGCGTCCTTAGCCTGACCGCCAACCACTACATTAGAGACGCACAGCCACTTGCCTGTGGCATTGCTGGTGTACCAAGGATAGACGCGAATCTGCAGTTGGTCGCCCTCCTCCAGCTTGATAACAGGAGCGACATCCACATCGTTCATCACACCGCTGGCCATCGAAGCAGGCGCATAAATGGTAGTACGCGTCACAAAGCCGTCGGTAGAATAATAGACATGGCACTTCATTCCGCCGCCTCCGTGTCCACCTACCTTCATTGCAATGTGGTTGATGTCCAACTTGGTAGCGTTAGGACAAGTCACGGTGAACTGCACATACTGGTTGGGGGAGTCGTCCTCAGCCTTCACCCAGGCGCCGCCCTCGCTGGTGCTGACCATCAAGCCTTTCTGAGCGTTGTTGCCATACTTCACCATACCCTCTACCTTAGCGTTAGCTGCATTGGCAAGTCCGTCAATAGCGGGTTCGTCATTGCTGGTCAACGGCCATGTAACGGTAAACGGAGTACCGCCACCCAGTTCAATGGCATTCATCGTTACATTGGCAACAATCTGCTTGCTACCGAGTGTAGCAGTCACGGTACCGTTGAACACGCCAACAGCAGTAGCAGCCACCTTGGCATAGAAGGTCTTGATAACCGTTCCGCTCTCATAACTTACCTCTAAGCTGGTCGACCAGTTCTGCTTGTCAACAGACAACTGTATGCCCTCAGAAGCGGTGATGTTGATCGTTCCCGTAGCAGGCTCCAGTCCCAAACCAGTGAGTGTCATTTCCTTGGTGCCCGACTGTCCCACATAGACGTCACCCATATCGGCAGAAGAAGGAGCAATAGAGAGGTCGGTGGGTATCTCGATATTGTCGGCAAGGATGCCCTTTTCCTTCATGAGCTGGGCGCAGAGGCGTGCAGCCATCAGCGCACCAGTCAGGTTATAGTGCGTATTGTCGGTCTCAGCACCCTTGTCAAACAAGGCTGCATAACATTTAGCATAATTGCCGTAGCTCTCGTAGAGGCTCTTGGTGGCTGTCGTCATGTCGATGAACGACACGCCCAACTCCGTGGCCAACTGCTGCATCTGGTAGCTGTAGTCCATCGTATGGTCGCTCTCTGCTATGCTCAGACCACTCTTGAATTCACCATTGACAATGGCGTCATACTTACTGCCCAAGTCGTGGCGACCAGGACGTGTAATCTTGTTATCGCTGCCAAAATAACAACGGCAAACGGCAGAAACGAGAATAGGTGTGGCACCCTTCTCCTTGACGGCATTGATAATCTGCGCCAGGCACTGCTTATACGTGGTAGAAGGTGTAGTGCCGCGTCCGTCATTCTTCACGGCAGCGGCATTAGTGGCGTCACCTTTATTAGTATAATACTCCTGCAACTCGAGGTTGTCTATACCATTGTACTTACCGTCGTTGTGCGCAAACTGGATAAGCACATAGTCACCGGCTTCCACGCTGTTCTTGGCGTTTTGCCACAATTCGTTGTAGCCACCACGACTGTCACGACCACCTTTGGCGTAGTTGACAGAAGTCCAGCCGTTGGTCAGGAAGTTACCGAAGTACATTCCCCAACCACGGGTGTTGGTAGCACTCTCATCGTACGGTGCCATCGTTGAGTCTCCTAACGTGTGCACCTTCTTGGCTTGCAGATGGATGTTGCCTACCAGAAGGATGGCCAGTACTGCAAGCATCAAGCGAAAAAGTTTTTGCTTCATAAGTGTTACTGTTTTGTTATTGATTAGTGTTTTGAAATCTGGTGGCAAAGGTACGCTAATATATATAACGAGGTGGGGTAAATTTGCACCAAGGAGTATGAAAAATGCGTCAAACACCCCTGTCTGACGCATTTTTACACCTCTCGTACCGATGATTACTCCTCTACTCCGTCCCTATACTCCGTAGGACTCTTGCCCGTACTCTGCTTGAACGAGCGACTGAAATACTTGGGATCGGAGAATCCGCAAGCATAAGCCACCTCGGCGACGTTCTTGTCCGTCTGGCGCAGCAGCTGGCAGGCGCGCTTGATGCGAGCCTCCTTCAACAAATCCTGCGGTGTGATGCCCATAGCCTGCTTCAGTTTTCGCTGCAAGCCACTACGGCTCACGGCAGCTGCTGATGCCATATCGCCCACACCGGCCTCGCTGTTCGAGATGTTCTCCTCGACAAACTGCATCACGCGCTGCAGCAAGGGGTCTTCCGTCTTGGACGCTTGGATATTGGCTATCGGCTCCGTGCTGTTGGAGGTGTGCTGTTGCAGCAGCGAGAGGTAGGCTTCCAGGGTCTCGTGTTGCTTGCGCTTGATGTTCCTTATATATAATAAGGTATAGACGATGGCGGCAAGGATGCCCATGATTATCAGCACGATGAGTATCTGGCCCAGGGTCGATTCCCAGAAGGTCGGTTCCACGATAATGGTCAGCTGTCGCATCTGGTCGAGCCATTCGCCGTCGGCATTGGTACAGCGTATCTGCAACAGATATTCGCCGGGCTTCAGGTCGAGCAGGGTGGCCGAGCGGTTGCGACCTATATAGTTCCACGCTGTGGTGTCGGAACCCGCCACCGACAGGCGGAAGGCGTAGTTGATACGCTCTGCCGACTGATAGTCGATGGCTGCAAAGTGGATGGTGGCATTGCGTTCGTGGGGCTGTAGCGTCAGAGTATCCATATTTTCTATGCCCCACCAATCTCTCACCTCTGACTGTTCTCCTCTCACCTCCAAGTTGGTCAGCACCAGC
>OCTW013367426.1_pt1 | contig 11938 bp, 7 predicted proteins | sample 1539671 | NCBI WGS metagenome assembly OCTW01 (sample SAMN02144230, study PRJEB22623) | gut metagenome | biome: sheep rumen | host: Ovis aries | place: New Zealand | reverse complement strand
GTTAGTAGTAAGACTTGTCTTATTAATTTCATGTTTTATGTTTTATGAATTGCAAAATAAGCAAATCATCTTTAATAAGCCAAGTCTGAGGCCTGATAATTAATGATAATTAACGCTATTGCCCGTTATTATTTTGCCAATCCAACAAATTGATGTATCTTTGCAGCCAGTATAATAACTATATAGCGATATTGAAGAATTGAAGAATTGAAGAATTGAAGAATTGAAGAATTGAAAAATTGAAGAATTGAGGTGATGATGGATATGAGTTGGGAGTTTGTGCTAAGGATATTTGTGGCCGCCATTCTTGGTGGTGTGATCGGTCTGGAGCGTGAGTATCGGGCGAAGGAGGCGGGGTTCCGCACGCACTTCCTCGTGGCACTCGGTTCGGCCCTGTTTATGATCGTCTCGGCATACGGTTTCGAGGATGTGGTGTCGCTGCCTGGTCACAGGCTCGACGTGTCACGCGTGGCGGCACAGGTGGTCAGCGGCATCGGTTTCATCGGTGCCGGTACGATCATCTTCCATAAGAGCGAGAATGCCGTGCGCGGACTGACCACGGCGGCTGGCGTATGGGTGGTGGCTGCCATCGGTCTGGCCTGTGGCGGTGGCATGTATGTCCTGGCCATAGCGGCCACCATATTAGTGCTTGCCGGACTGGAGGCCTTCAACTATTTCCTCCATAAGTTCGACAAACACCGCGTGGATAAGGGATGAGTTTTCTTTCCGACAACGGATTTAACGGATTAGACGGATTTCTTTTCGACTACGAATTTCACGAATTATACGAATATAATGTGGATTTATTCGTGAAATTCGTGTAATTCGTAGTCGTTAGAAGATTAGTTGTTGACCCAGAACTCGTAGGGGAAGTCTTCCAACTCGGCCTTTGGCGGTTCGGGGTTCTCCTCTGTGGGCATCGGTATCTGGTAGTGCTCCGTTGGCGCACCCATCACGATCAGGTAGAGGTGTTTCAGCGTCTTACCCTTTGGCACCTCGAAATGCTCTGCATCGATGTCGCTGTAGATACTCTCGCCATCGGTAGTGACGGCGGTGAGGGCGTGCATGTTGCTCACGCCCCTGACGGCCACCTCGACGGGCTTCTGGATATCCACCAGACTGTCGAGCAGGATGGCGTTGAAGCCATACTCCTCGGGGAAGTTCTTCGGACGGTATCCGCTGCCCACCTTCATCGAGCGTTCCCCCGTGCCTTGCACCTCCGTATTAAAGGTGCAGGCATACTGGCGCGTCTCCTTGCGGGCGTGCTTGAAGTCGAAGTTCACCAGGTGCTGGTAGCCGCGCAGCATCTCGCGGTTGAAGGCGTCCTGCGAGAGACCGTACATCCGCTTGTAGGTCATCACGGGGTCCTCGCCGATCCTGCCCTGGCGGTAGAGTTCGGCAATCGACTTCCGTCCGTGGAGGTCGCTCCACCACTGGATGACGAAGGGTGAGTGGTAGATATTATCCAGGTGCAGGTAGGCCTTGTGGGTCAGTTGCTTGAAGGCCTCAAAGTGGTAGTTCTCGTCAGTGATCCAGTCGGGGTTCACCTGCCAGAGCATCCACTGTGAGGTCATCTCGAAGAAGCCGCTGCCGCCCCAGGCGTCGCCCACCGAGTCGGCAGGTATCTGGAGTTGGAAGGAGTGGCCCAGTTCGTGTGCCATGCAGTTCATCTTCTCGTCCTGTATGCGGTTGGGTGCCACCCACAGGGCACCGATGAAGTTGTCGTAGGTACCGCCGTAGGCCGTGCCGTCGAGCGAGTACATCACCATGACCATCATCTTATACTGGTCGCATTTCGATCCTGGCAGCGAGAAGGCGAGTGTGTCGCGGAAGAAATTGTAGAATCCCTGTACGCGGTTCTTCAGGTTCTCCAGGTTGAAACTCATGGGCTTGCCTTCGAGCATGGGCGGATTGCTGGTGTCGTTGCCGAAGCCCCGCTCCCACATCAGGATCAGGTCGTCGGTCTCTATCGAGCGCTTCAGGCTCCACTGCGAGGTGTCGGCCTGCAGGTCCATCTTCCGCAGGTCCTCGGGGATATAGATCTTCTTGTTCTGTGCCTGCATCGTACAGCAGCAAGCCATCAGAACCATACTACCAATCAGTCTAATCATAATTCTTAATTCTTAACTCTTAACTCTCAACTCTTAACTCTCAACTCTTACCTCCCCGCAGGGTATCCGCTCACGATGTTGTCCATATACACCGCGCGCGAGTTCAGCCATTTCTCCATGCGGTTGATCTCCGTCTTCGGCTGTCTGTCGATGGGCCAGCGGCTGGCATCGCGGGCCATGGCCTCCTCGGCGGCCTCGGCATAGCGCATCACCTCGGGCCATATCTCCGCCATGATACGGGGCTTTATCTCCTTCCAGCGTGCCTTTACCTCACTGACGAACTGCTTGTTTTTCCACATATCAGTAAAGAAACTGGAGGTATAGGTGTAGTCGCTGACATGGCGGGCGGGATCGGTGCCGAGCACGGTCTCGCGGTAGTCCTTGAAGAAGTAGTGCCCTGTGGTCATCTGTCCCCAGTCGAAGTCGAAGCCGGCATCGAAGTCCCATAGCGGTCCGTAGGTCCACTTGCCGCCCTTGTCGCGGTGCAGGAAGATGCTGCGGGGAGCCGCCACCTCCACATTATAGATAAACTCCTGGATGAGCAGGTAGTCGATCATCACGGGGATGTCCATGATCTCCGCCAGGGCATTGTAGTCGTGATGCTCGATGGTGCGCTCGAGGGTGGCGAGTTCTTCGCGGGCGGCGTCCTTCGCCTCCACCCCTTGCCCCTCCTCCCCGGAGGATGGGAATTTGAGACAGACGGGCAGGCCGTAGGTCTCCGACCAGAAATTATCCGCTGCCCCTGGCGAGTTTTCAGGCCCGTCATCCACGTCGAGGGCCAGCAGCAGTCCTTCCTCCTTGTCGATATTGACACGGTTCTTGCCCTGTTCCACCTGTTCCGTCAACTGGTACAGTCCTTTATAGTCGCCGTTGACGGTCAGTTCCACGTAGCGCGTGTGGTTGGGGTAGGGGATGCCCAGTCGTTCGCCCATCTTGAAGACGAGAGTGTTCATCAGGTGTGTCGGGTCGCGATAGTTGGCCAGCAGCACCCAGTCCTTGTCGGCAGCCAGTCCGAGGATCTCTGCCTTCTCGTCGAGTTTCAGGCGGTAGGGCTTCTTAGGGTACCACTCCCAGGTGGAGTTGCCGCGCCCGCGGATGCGCCCCCGTCCTTCGTAGTTCCATGTGGCGGTGTCGGCCTCTATCCTGATGGTGCAGCCTCGGTAGTCGGCCTTGTCCTTGCTGGTGATGGCCATGCCGCCATCCACGGTGATGTCCATCCGTGCCACGGTGTATTTCGCCGGGACGACCCTGACGGGCGTCTCGGGTTCCGGCTCATCTGGCTTCACGGTGTCGGTCTGCGCCTCAGGTTGCTCTGGCGTGACGGGTGTCACGGGCTTCGGCTCGGGCAGGTCACCCTCCGAGGAGCATCCCGCCATCAGCAGGGCAGCCAGTCCGAAAAGTAGTAGTTTTCTCATAATGCATATCTGATTTCCGGCTGCAAAGTTACGGTATATCCCCCAGACAGGCTGTTACAATCGTCTAAAATGATGCAACAATCGTCCATCGTGCGCGCGTGGTAGTTGTCTTAAGCCAAAAACAAGTGTCCCACGTGTACCATCTGTCCTGGAAGGATAACCCCATGGTGGACAGGTGGGACATATAGGACACTTAAAAAGTGGATATTGCAACTATATATATGCGCGGGCGTATGTGCGCGCATGTAGAGAATTTGTCAGGTGAACGGTCGGGTGCGACATCGAAAGAGTCTTTTCTGGAATAGGAAGACTGTTTTCTGCATTCCCAAGGCCTGGGACGAGAATGAGAAGGCTCCTCACGTTCGTAAAGAGGCTCCTCACGTTCGTAAAGAGGCTCCTCACGTTCGTAAAGTGGCTCTTTTCTGGAGAAAAGTACCTCCTTTTTCCGAAAAAAGGGGACGGACACTGATGCGTCCGCCCCCCGGCTACTAACCAAATTAACCTAAAAAACGGGGTTAGAAGTGTAGTTCCATCGGAATGATGGCTGTGAAGGTCTGCCCGTCCTTGATATAGATTAGGGTCGGCTTGCAGGTGAGAACGTCGCCCGGATTCACGGCATTGGTCTCTGCCTCTGGGTCTGGTGGCAGGTGGCCGATGTTCAGCGTGTAGGCATTGTCGTACTCGAAGTAGAAGGCGTGGTTCTCGCCCCACCATGTCTGTGCACCCTGGGCGGTCATCCAGAAGCCGATGCCGTTGGCGGAGTAGTCGTAGGAGACGCTGCCGTCGGGCTGTGTCAGACCGAAGGCGACCTTACCCTCTGCGGGAGCCACGGCCTCTTCGCCACGTGGGATGATGTTAGCCACGATCTCTGCGGGCTGCATCTTGAAGGCCTTGGCGATGGCTTCCATCTGTCCGTTCTCCAAGAGGTTATAACTCAGGTCGAGCCAAGTATCGTTGGCGGCATCAAGACCTGTGATCTCTACGGTGGGCAGGGTGACACTCTCAGGATCACCGGCAGGGATATCCACGAATCCCTCAACGCCTGTGTTCTCAAACTTCACGTTGTAAGGCCACTGCTGGTCGTTGGTCTCGTCATCGTCCCAGCCCTGACGCTGATAGTCTGTCGGGGTGGCCACCACCACGAGATAGAGTTTATCGGTACCTGCGGGCACCTTCATCTCTGCCACGGCATCCTGTCCCTTGGCCATCTCGCCATAGACCGACTTGTCGCCACAGACGGCCACGAAGCCGATGCGATAGGCAGACGAGGTGTTCGACTGCTGATTGTAGGTCGTGACGTTGCCGATGGCGGCACCGTCACCGTTGACCACCTTACCAGGGTCACCAGCCACGAGTTCGCTGCCAGGAGCCACAGCCTTCAGGTCAGCCTTCACCACCGTACCGGCGGCGGGCACGTTCAGGGCGATGGCGTTGAAGCCCGTCGTACCCGGACAGTTGTCGTAGGTGGGCTGGAAGCCACCGTCCTTCGGCAGCATGCTGGTGGTATAGTTGGCTGCACCGGGGTTGTAGCCGAGGTACTGGTGAACGGCGTCGAAGTCGTAGTTCACGGCACGGGCAGCATAGTCATAGTACTCATCATAGAACTTCTCCATATCGTTACTGCAGAACAGGCGGGCGTAGGTCTGAAGCGGATCCTCGGGGAACTTCGACTCGCGCCAGATCTGGCCGTAGGCCTCGATGCCGTGCTTCTGTGTCAGGTAGTATGGCAGCCAGTAAGAGGCGTAGCGCATGAACTCGTGGTTGAAGTGGCGGTGGTGGTTGCGGAGCCATACCGAAGGATGAGCCTCCTGTGTGAAGCACTCCTCGGGATAGTCCTGGAATGACTGCCACTGTGCGCACTGCTCCCAGTAGGCACAGCCGCCGGCACCGTTCTCGCCGAAGCCATAGCGGAAGCCGCAGTTCATGCCGTAGTCCGTCTCTTCGCCCTCACCGTTGAGCAGTTTGTCGCAACTCACCTGATACTGGAAGGAGTGGCCGATCTCATGACCGATGGTAGAGCCCACAGGCTGACAGGTAGAGGGGTTCACCCAGAGGGCGCCGATCACGTTGTCGTAGCCAGAGCCAGTGGCCAGCCAGTCCTGCTGATAGAGGATATATATCTGCATCTTATACTGGTCGAGGTACGACTTGCCCTGACCTGTGGTAGCCATCTTCAGTTTCTCCACGTTGGTGGTATAGAACTGCTCAGCCTTCTGCAGCAGGTCATCGACATCCACGCGGAGGGCGGCGGGCACGTCGCTGCCATTGGGATCGTAGCCGAAGCCCGGCTCCCAGAACACGAAGAAGTGCTCACTCTGCTTCATGCGCCAGAACGACCACTTGGCATCGTCGCGCAGCATGTAATCGACACCATGCTCAAAGCCCTCGTTCCATGCGCCCGGACAAATGTACTTGTCGAAGTTCTGCACCTCCGAACGGTCCATCGTGTGGACAGCATCGGGATTCTGGTTCTGGTGGACATTGATCACAGAGGTCTTGTCGCCGCAGCGGATCTCAATCTGAGCATCACGGTAGAACTCCGAGTCGTTCTTCTTGATGTAGAACGGCATCTTCACTTCACCGGCCTTTCCCGTGTTCACGGTCAGGGTCAGCCATTCGATCTTAGTATTGGCGGCACGGGTGGTCACGTCGCTCACCGAGGCCGTCCAGTCACTGTTGGCCGTGAACGTGATGCTGCTTTCCACCTCGTCCCATTCTACGGTCTTGTTCAGTTCACTTTCCGCAATAGAGATGTTGCCCACGATGACATCGTCATCACTCGAACATGCGGACAGTCCGAGAGCGAAGAGCGCAACGAGGGCGCTCTTGCTCATCAATCTATAAAAATACTTCATAAGATTTTAATTTGCGGTAATATAGGCGCCAGCCATATGACTGGCACCTTATTATTTTTACTCAAAAGTTACCTTTACTCTAAACTCCAAGAACTTCGATAAATCCTCCTTCAGAGCATACACGAAATCAAGTGTCGTTTCCGTGCCAGAATCAATATTTGGTGCTCGACCAATGTTGCACGTATCGCCATCAACTTGTGTTTCAATAAAGATGGCAAATCCCTCAACGCCCCAGTCTGTAATAACACCGTTCAGATTCATCCAATAGCCTATACCGCTACCTCCAACATTGTACTCACCTGTCATGTTCCATTCACCAGTCGTTTGGTCAACCAAGTACATGGCCACAGGTCCATCCATATCCTTACAAGCCTTGATGAAATCAGAGATTGACATTCCTGTGCATGTTTCAATCGTTGAGGCGTAGTCATTGAAATTAATCGTATAGGCACTATAATCTCCGGCAGGAATAGTGGCGTTGACAAGAACCAGGCCTGGATTTGTGACTTTAACCTCCAGATTGAACCTGACATAATCATCATAGTCTTTTCCATTGTCAATTGCAAAGCCCACATTAGAAACAAAGTTAAGACCAGCAGATGTATTATCAGGAACGCTCACGATGAGAGCCTTTTGGGCTATGTCCAATTCAATGCTCCCTGCACCATTTGATGCATCAGTTATAAGACCACCATCAGTGTACCACCAACCGTTGCTGCCCTTGGTCGGAGCAGTCTTGTTCCAGATACCGCGGGCGGTATTGATGTTATAGAATACCACCTTACCTGATTGAACTCCGGCAATCATGTCATCGACCGTCATCTTCATCTTGGTCTGGATCTGCTCGGCATAGTCCTTCAGATAGATTACTTGGGGCGTAATGTGTCCCTCTCTGAATTCTGCAGTATAGGCGATGGTGGCATTGGCATCGGCACGCAGGTAAGGTGCCTCGTCGGGACCATAGACGTGCTTGCTGACTGCGTCCTCGGGATCATCGCTACAGGCGGTGAAGCCCAGGGCAAAGCAAGCCATTGCGATATATAATATGTTCTTTTTCATATTCTTGAATTCGTTTAATTCGTTTAATTCGTTGTCTTAGTTCGCTGCTGTATAGCCAGGATTCTGCTTCAGTTTGGGGTTGCCGTCGAGAGCAGTCTTCGGAATGGGGAACAAATCTGTGTGACGGTCTGGCTCAGGATCCTTGCAGAACCACGACTTGCCGCAATACACGTTCATGTTCGTACCCTTGATCATGAAGCGGATAATGTCGTCGCGACGGTGTGCCTCGCAGACGAACTCACGTCCTAACTCGTCGAGCAGTCCGCCCAGTTCGATGTCGTCACCCCCCTGATAGTTCTCCACCCAGTTGTCTTCGCCACCGAGTTCGCCAGTATTCTCGCGGTGTCCGTAGTTGTACTTACTGCCACCTTTCAACTGGGCTGCCGTGACACGGGCCTTGGAAGGATCTGCCTTGAAGTTGCGGGTACGCACCTGAGTGACCAGTTCGGCAGCATCGTCTTCGGTCTCACCGTTGTAGCCGCCGAGGCGGAGCAGGCACTCAGCCTTCATCAGCAGGGCATCGGCATAGCGGTAGTAGGGCACGTCGTCGTAACTTGAACCGAAGTCACCCGATACAATCTCGTATTTCACCAGTCGCCAACTCTCCATCGGGTAGCAGCCTGGGTTGTCGATGCTGTGCAGTTCGCGGGTATAGTCGAGGGGTTCACCATCCAGGAGAATGGGGCTGCCATCAAGGGCATATTGTGGGCCGCCAGTCCAGGTATTCTCCAGACGAGAGTCGCCCTCCTCATAGATATCGAGGAACTGGGGGAACACGATGCCACCGCCAGTAGCCCAACCTGAGAAGTTCCAGCGGGCGCGGCCTGCATTGTGGATCCAGAGGTTGGCCATGAAGTTACCACCGGCATACTTGTTCTCGAACACGATGCCGAAGATGATCTCTGGTGAGGTAGAGATATCCTCCATGAAGTTGTCGCTATAATTAGGAGCCAGTGCGAACTTGCCCGAGTTGATGATCACGTCGAGGGCATCGATACACTTCTGATAGTACGAGGGATCCTTGGCCTCGGGGAACCAGGCATCGTGGTTCAGATAGAGTTTGGCCAGTTGCATATAGGCGGCATACTTGCTGAGTTTGCCAAGTGACACATCCTCACCGCATTGCTCTGCCACGTCCTTCAACTCCTTCTCAATCCACTTATAGGTCACTTCAGGTGCCGCCTGTTCAGGCGTCCAGCCATCGGGATGCACGAAGGTGGTATCGAGAGGTATGTTACGGAACAGGTCGAAAAGGTTGTAGTAGTACATGGCGCGATAGGCGCGTACCTGAGCCTTGATGAGTTCACTGCCTGCCACCTGCTCGTTGGCCAGGATCTGGTTGCAGGCGTTCACACCACTGTAGTTGTTGTCCCAGTTCACCTCGAAGTGGCCGATACCAGAGTTGAACTCGTGCTTGTGCATGGAGATGTAGAGGTCGCCCCAGCCAATACCGATACGGTTAGGGATGCCCCAAACGTCGGAACTCTCATCCATGATGTCGGCCATGCCGAACCATCCCCAATACACGTCGCGCAGACTGCCATAGACGGGGGCAATGGTGGCTTCGAGGTCGGCATCCGTAAACTCATACTTCTCGGAGGCCAGACGGTCGTATATCGTCTCGTCCAGATCGGTACATCCACCGATGGTCAGGCCAGCGGCTCCTACCATAGCGGAAACGATGATTTTGTTATATATTGCTTTCATTGTCAATTCTGTTTTAACTTTGAACTATGAATTATGAACTATAAACTTCTTAGAACGTAACGTTCAAGCCAAAAGTATAGGTGCGGATGGTCGGATACTTGTCGCGGCTGTCGATACCAGAGTACTGGGGATCGCCGTTAGAGAGTTCTGGATCCAGTCCGTTGTAGGCAGTGATGGTGAACACGTTGTCGGCAGACAGATAGACGCGTGCTGCCTTGAGGTACTTGTTCTCCTTCAGTGGCACGTTATAGCCTAAAGTGATGTTAGAGAGTTTGAAGAAGTTACCGTTGCTCAGGTAGTAACTCACGAAGGTCTGCTTCTGTGCGGGCTTCAGCACGTTGCCGTCACCGTATGGAGCCTCGGCGGCATCCTTCAAGCGGTTGTAGGTCACGGCGTTGTTCTGATAGTAAGCGCGAGCCTCGTTCAGAATCTTGAAGCCAAACTGACCAGTGAACTGCATGTTCAGGTCGAAGTCCTTGTAGCGGAGGCTGTTGCTCCAACCCACGTTCACCTTAGGAATGGCATTGCCAAGATACTGATACCATGTCTCCTTGTCGGTCAGCATATTGTCGTTGAATTCGACAATCTCGCCAGTCTGTGGATTCTCAATCATCCAAAGACCGTTTTCGCTGACACCTACCGACTTCAGACCAAACCACTGTCCGAGGGGCTTGCCCACCTCCATACGCTGGGTAGAGAGCGAGATTGGCTCACCCAACCAAGCAATATCGTGTTCATTGGCGGTCTCATAGAGGTCATTGGAGAGGCTTAACAACTTGGTAGCATTGTGGGCGAAGGTGGCTGTGGTTTTCCACTCAAAGTCGTTCGTGCGGACAGGGATGGCATTGATGGCCACCTCGATACCCTGGTTGCGCATCTCACCGACATTGGCCATTGTACGAGGATAGAGGTTTGGCGGAACAGGTACATCATATTCCCAGAGCATATCCACCGTCTTCTTGCGATAGAGGTCGATGCTACCCCAGATGCGGTCGCCAAGCACGGCGAAGTCGATACCGAAGTTGAACTCGGTGCTCTTCTCCCACTTCAAGTCGGGGTTCGGGTTCTGATCGACCTTCAAACCCTGCTTCCAGGTGCCGTTGTCATAGTAATAAGGTGTACCTAATGCCCAGGTGGTCAGTGAGAGGTAGCGGCTGCCAGGGATGACACCCGTCACACCGTAACCAGCGCGCAACTTCAGGTTGTCGAGCCAAGAGCGCGTGCCCTCCATGAACTTCTCATTAGAGATGGTCCATCCGAGAGAGACAGAAGGGAAGGAGCCCCACTTATTATTTTCACCAAACTTGGAGGAACCCTCACGGCGCATAGAGAGCAGCACGTTGTACTTGTCGCTGAAGCCATAACTGATACGTCCGAAGAAGCCAATCAGTTTGTCGTCGCCCTTGCCAGAGCCCATACCGGCCTTACCGTCTTTCAGGTACTGACCGACACCCATATTGTTGTACTCGAAGAAATCGTTCAGGAAGTTGGTGTTGTTGGCGTAGAAACTCTCGTCCACGTTGTATTGGTAACTGTAACCCACGAGTGCCTCGAAGCGGTGGTCGCCCCACTGGTGCTTATAGGTAGAGGTCAGTTCCAGGTCGTCGCTCTTATAATAGCCATAACTGTGATAGGCGTAACCAGTGGTATAACTGTTCTTCTGGCCATAATAATTAGAAGTCTGATAACCCTCGTCGTGTGCATTGTAGCGCTCGGTAGAGAGTTTCAGGTTGGTCTGCCATCCCTTGATGGGCTCTACGGTGATGTTACCAGTCAGACGGGTCGTCTCTGTCTTGTACTCACCAGTCTGCTCCTTCAGGATACCCACGGGGTTATAGTAGTAGTTGATACCGAAGTTCTCGTAGTAGTCGCCGTCCTCGCCGTAGATAGGCTCGGTGGGGTTACGCATCAGAGCCTGGCGATACACCATCTGACCTGCGGCATCCACAGGACCGTTCTGATGCCAGCGCTTCAGGATGTTGAACTGTAGTTTCAGCATGTCGTTGAACATCCAGTGGGAGACACCGGCATTGAAGTGCATCTCCTTGGCGTAGGTCTCGATGAATACACCCTTCTGGTCGCGATAGGTGAAGTCGGCTGTATAACTGGTGCTCTTGTTACCACCATTGATACTCACGTTATGGTTGTGGGTAAGGGCAGTGCGGCTGACGGCATCGAGCCAGTCTGTATCGTAACCACGGTCGGTATAGTTGGTCTTACCGGCACGGATATCCTCACCTTCCATCATGTCGAGTTTCTTGCCAAACGTGGCCAGAGAGACATAACCGCTATAGTTGGCGGTGGTACGGCTCTCGCGCTTGCCGGCCTTGGTCGTGATCAGGATCACACCTGCGGCACCACGCGTACCATAGATAGCGGCAGCAGAAGCATCCTTCAGCACGTCGATACTCTCGATATTCTCAGGAGCCACACTGGTGAGGCTGCCTTCCAGACCGTCAATCAGCACGAGCGGTGTGTTGGCACCCTGGAGAGAGATGATACCACGCAGACGGATAGAGGAAGCGGCACTCGGGTCACCAGAGCCATTGCTGATGGTCAGACCAGCCACCTTACCTTTAATCAGGTCACCGGCATCGTGGATATTACCCTGAGCGAAATCCTCAGCCTTCACGCTGGTGATAGCCGAGGTGACATCGCCCTTGCGCTGGGTGCCGTAACCGATGACGACCACCTCGTTCAAGAGGGCATTGTCTTCCTGGAGGGTCACGTTGCTACCGGCCTTCACCTCCTGGGCTACGAAGCCGATGTAACTCACGACAAGCGTTGCGTT
>OCTW011598237.1_pt1 | contig 11938 bp, 10 predicted proteins | sample 1539671 | NCBI WGS metagenome assembly OCTW01 (sample SAMN02144230, study PRJEB22623) | gut metagenome | biome: sheep rumen | host: Ovis aries | place: New Zealand | reverse complement strand
GTTGTTGTTGGTAAAGATAATAATCTCTTTAAAGATTTCTCTGGTGATACCTATGAAATTGTTGCTCACTTTAATCCAAGTAACAGAACAACAAAAGTTGGTTTCAACCTTCGAGTAGGTCCAGGAGAAGTGACTAAGGTTTATTACGATTTAGAAACAGGACGAATCGCTATTGACCGTAGTCAATCAGGTATCATCCTTACAGAGCTCTTTAGAAATATTGATAGCCAAGCAGTAACACGCAACGCTGATGGAAGTATTGACCTTCATATCTTTGTTGACCGTGCTAGTGTTGAAGTCTTCACAAAAGGTGATACTGTCGCAGGTGCTAACCAAATCTTCACATCACCTCAAAGTCTTGAATTAAGTGTATTTTCTGAAGGTTATGAATCTACAGCAGATATCGTTCTTTACCCATTGAAGAGTATTTGGAAAGATAAAGTTGAAACTACTGAACCACAAAGTATTGTGCCTGCGTCTGCTAAGAATGTCAGAATGAATGTTGGTGACAGCACAGTGGTTAAAGCGTACGTCTCTCCAGCAGTTGCTAACCAAGATTTGCTTTGGTCAATTCTTAACAATGGTAATGTGTCAGCAGAAATTTCTGGTAATCAAGTCTTCGTTAAAGCACTTAAGAAAGGTCAAGTGATTGTTAGAGCACAATCTAAATCTAACCCGGCAGTTTATCAAGATTTTGTTCTTGATATTCTAGAAGATAACTTCAAGACAAACGTTAAAGATGTGAAAGTCTTCGCTGGTGATTGGCATGCTGACGGTGAATCATTGAAAGTTGAAAACCATGGCTCAAACGATATTTACATGGCAGCCGATAAGATGCCATACGAAAACTATCAAATGGATTTGGATATCAAATACGGTCGCGGAATTGTAAATATCTTCTTTGCTTCAGGCAATCCAGATGCTAACAATGCCTACACAATCCAATTCGGTGGAAATAACTCTGTTCGTATGTTCCGCTTCTACGGTGATACTATTGCAGAATCAACAATGACAGCAGCCATTAACGACAATCAATTCCACCACGTTCGTTTGGTGAAATCAGCAAATGCTATTCAAGTCTTTGTTGATAATCAATTGGCAATGTCTTACACATTTGATCAAGTTGAAGACTTCTTCAATAATCCATATCTTGGTCTAGGTCTTTGGGATGGTGAACTTGAAGTTCAAAACTTCTTCGTAGTAGATTTGGATGCTAAAGAACCAACACGAGGCGGAGAAAATGGTGGAGTCGTGCCAACAGATCCTCAAACACTGGAAGAAACACCTTCAGAACAAGCAGTTGCAACAACTACATTGGCAGCTAAAGCGCCTGCTAAATCAGTCAAAGTTGCAGATGCTAAAGCTCCAGTTATTCCAAAATCTGCGGTTGTTTCAGAAAGTGTCTTGCCACAAACTGGTGAAAAAGATAATCATCTTGCTGGACTTGGTATTCTATCAATCCTAGCGGCTATGGGAGCATTCTTTGGACAATTCTTCAAGAAAAAAGAATCATAATATTTAGGATATTAGGGAAATGAAAGAAAGGAGAACACTTGTTTTCCTTTCTTTTTTGTCTTCTTGCTAGGTGTCAATCAAGGTCAAATTGTCTAGACATTTTAAACATGCTATAATACTTGTATATTATCAGTTGAGATTTTTGAGTAAGTAGAGAAGGTAGGGAATGAAAAAAGGAAAACTTATAGCATTATTAGTAAGCGTTTTTATTGCGCTGCTAACGATGCTTGGCATTTATCTTCATTACAAATTGGTTCCTTATAATGAAAATCGTGTCAAAATCGGGGCAACTTATATGACCATGAACAATGATTTCTATAAGGTTCTAAATAATGAAATTGACAAAATTGTAGAGGAAAAAAATGATATTCTCTACACACGAGACCCAGCGCTTGATGTTAATAAACAAACTCAGCAAGTGGAACTGTTTATCAAAAAGAGAGTGGATATTATCATCATTAATCCTGTTGATGCTGACAGTAAAAAGTTGATTAAAGCTTTGAAGAAAGCTAAGGAAACAGGCATTAAGGTTGTGGTTGTGGATAGTCAGCTTTCAGATAATTCTCCAGTTGACACGACGATTGTGTCTGATAACTATCAAGCTGGTGTCTTATGTGCGCAAAATCTTATGCAGACTCAATCAAGTGCCAAAATTTTACTTTTAGAACACCAAAAAGCGGTGTCTGCAGTAGATCGTATTAATGGTTTTTTGGCGACAATCAAGGGACATGATAGCTATCAAATTGTTGATAGAAAAGATTGTTTAGGTCAGACCGAGGTTGCCATGCCACAAGTTGAGTCGGTTATCAACTCTGGGGTAGATTTTGATACGGTCATGGCGCTTAATGACCAAGTTGCAATCGGGGCACTAGCTGCTATTGAGAATATGAAAGTTACAGCGCCTGTAAAAATCTATGGTGTTGACGGGTCGCCTGACATGAAAAACTTGTTAGCAACAACTAGCTCCATTCAAGCTACCGTTGCACAATCACCTTTGACCATTGGTGAGAAGGCTATTCAAGCTGGTTATCGACTTTACCATGATAAAAAAGTGGATAAAGAGATTGTTATTCCAGTTGAGTTCATGACGAGTGAAACTGTCTTAAATAGTGATTTAACGGGGTGGCAATAATGAAAATTTTAAAAAATGTTGAAGTTGCCAAACGTGCATTGCTAGTCATCAATTTTATGGCGGTGCTTTTTTACAGTTCTGTCTATCTGTCAGCGACTAAGTACATTATTGAAAATAATTTTAGTCGTTCGCTGCTAGAAAAAATCAATATTATTCCAAGTTCACCTGAGCGAATTTTTTGGCTGTCAAATTTATTTTTTATTGGCTTACTTTTGGTAATGTATGTCAGAAATCGTGAATTTGAAAAAGAAACTAAGGCGCGTGACTGGCTGGCAGTTCTTGAAATCATTTTGCTGTTTGCGACTTTTTTTGCTTTGCAATTATCCTATAACGGTTTGATTTTATTGGTCTTCATGGATATTTTCTTTTCATATACAGACTTTTATACATTCCGTGAAAAAAAAGCCTGGCTGCTTTTTATTGTAGCTAGTTTTGGTTCGCTTTTGCTGTCAAATTATGATGTGCTGTCACTTTTGGTGAGAACACCAGATTTGGATGTTTATATTAATTTCTTCCCAGCAAGTACACGTCTTGTGATTTCGTTCATCAAGAATGGATTGGTATCACTTAATATGATTGTCTTTATCATTTCATTGATGACTTATATTATTTATTCGGTGACAGAAAATCATAAGATTGAGGAAGAATTATTGATGGCTGCGCAAGCCAATACACGTTTGAAGGAGTACGTTGCGGTGTCTGAAAAGATTACCGAAGATAGGGAACGTAGACGTATTGCGCGTGAGATTCACGACACAATTGGGCATGCTTTGACGGGGATTTCGGCAGGGATTGATGCCGTGACGGTTTTGATTGACCTTGACCCAGAACATGCTAAAAAACAATTAAGCAGTGTATCAAATGTTGTTCGCGAAGGGATTGTCGATGTTCGACGTTCTCTTAATAAAATGCGACCAGGTGCTCTTGAAAATCGTACGTTGAAAGATGCTCTAGAAAAGATGCTTTCAGAGTACCAAGAGCTGTCACACTTGCAAATTGATTTAAATTATCACTGGGATAATGTTGACTTTGATAAGACCAAGGAGGACGTTATTTTCCGAGTTATTCAGGAATCTGTGACGAATTCTTTGCGACATGGTCGTGCAACCAAGATTAAAATTAGCATGCTGAGTGAGAGTGATTATGTTTTATTGATTAAGGATAATGGAACAGGAAGTGAAAACATCAAGTATGGTTTTGGCTTAACGCAGATGACAGAACGTTTAGCTATTATTGGTGGTCGCGTTGCCTTTTCTGGTAAAGATGGATTTTCTACAACGATTCATATCCCTAAAATACAAGGAGAAGAAGGATGATACGAGTACTTATTGCAGATGATCAGGAGTTGATTCGCGAATCTTTGAAGATTGTTTTATCAGCTTATCCTGATATTGAAGTTGTTGGGGCTGTGAGTGATGGAACAGAGGTTCTAGAAACTCTGCCAACGAGCAAACCTGATGTTATTTTGATGGATATTCGTATGCCTAAAATGGATGGCGTTTTGTGTACCAAAGCGGTCAAAGAGCATTATCCAAATATCAAGGTTATCATTTTGACGACATTTGATGATGATGATTTTATCTACAGCGCTCTTAAATACGGTGCGACAGGTTACATGCTAAAAGGAACGTCAATGGATGATTTGCATGATGCTGTTGTAACAGCCAATGAAGGACGTGCCATGATAAACCCAGATATTGCCACAAAAGTTTTCAAACTTTTTTCACAAATGGCTCAATCTAATTTTGCTATCCAAGTTGACGATGATTTGGTTCACGACATTAGTAAAATGGAATGGCGTATCATTCAACAAATTGGTTTTGGTTTGTCAAACAAAGAAATTGCTGCGAAGTTGTATTTGTCAGAAGGAACGGTGCGCAATTACCTTTCTAACATTTTGTCAAAACTCAACTTGCGAGATCGTACGCAATTAGCGATTTGGGCGGTTCAGACAGGTGTAACGCTCAAATCATTTGAGGATGATGACCATGACTAAACTAACCAAGATAAAACTTTGGCTTTCAGCGATTGTTCTTTTAAGTGCTTGTATTGGTGGTTATGTCTATTATCAAATGCAACAAAAGACAATTTTAAAAATTGGTGTCTATGCTGGCAGCAGTTGGGATGTGCCAAATGGTAACGATTATAAAGTGATTGATACAGCTATTAAACGCTTTGAAAAACTACACCCTAAGGTCAAGGTTGTCTATGAAAGTGGGATTTCAAAAGCCGATTATTCAACTTGGTTGACAGATCAGATTGTGGCTGGGAAACAACCTGATGTGTTTATCGTGCCAGAAGATGATTTTAACCTTTTGTCATCAACAGGTGCTCTGTCAAATTTGGACAGTAGTATCAGCACTAGTTTTTATGATTCAATCTTTTATAACTCGTCTTATCAAGCAGGAGAGTATAATCATAGCCATTATGCATTACCGTTTGAAAGTAATCCAACCATGATGTGTATTAACATTGATCTTCTTGAAAAAGAAGGCATTAGCATTCCAAAATCAGGTTGGACGGTTGATGATTTTTATAATATTTGTAAACAAGTAACTAAGGATACAGATGGTGACGGGGTCATTGATCAGTATGGTTGCGTTGGCTATACTTGGCAGCAAGCTGTTGCTGCTTACGGCGCAAAACTTTTCAATGAAACAGGTAGCAAAGCGTATTTTGATAGTGAAAAGGTTAAAAAAGCCTTGGGCTTAATTACTCAGCTAAAAGCTTTAAATGGAAATTATGAAGTGACAATGAAAGACTTTGATGAAGGAAAAGTTGCCTTTATTCCAATGTCATTAGCCATGTATCGAACTTACAAACCTTACCCTTACCACGTTGCTAAGTATTCAACATTTTCTTGGTCTTGTGTAACCATGCCAGCCAGCCAAAAAGGTGTTGATGCGACGCAGGTTTCAACATCACTCTATGCGATTTCGTCAAAAACGAAACATCGCAGCGCAGCTTGGCAATTTCTAAAATTCTTGTGTACAGATGAAAAAGTTCAACAATCTGTCTTTAATTACTCTCAAGGAAGTTCAGTTTTGAAATCTGTCATGCGTAGTCAAGCAACAGAAGATAAATTGAAAGAAGACGGTTTTGGTTCTGAGTCACTGACTGTTTCAACACTAGATTCCATGCTTAGCCAAGGTGTGACGAAGCCAACCTTTAAAACTTACAACAGCGTGATGAATCAAGCAGATTACATCATCAATAAATCACTAGCTAATAACAGTATTGATAGTGATTTGTTTGCTATTCAAAAAGAAATTGAGGATAGTTTAAAATAAAAAAGAAAGTCTGGAATAAATTGTTCCAGGCTTTTTTCATGTTTTCTAAAAATGACATTTGTCATTTTCAATATGGCGATTGTCATTGCCATGATATGACAATCGAGAGTGTGAAAACGCTTAATACACTGATAGAATAATAGACAGATAAGGAGAGATAAAACTATGAAGTATTTACTACTGGTGAGTCATGGTGGTTTTGCAGAAGGTCTCAAAACTTCTTTGGCTATGTTTGCTGAAGATAAGATGGACCAAGTCATTGCAGTTGGTTTGAAAAACGGAAAAACTGTTGATGATTTTGCGCAAGATTTCAGACAAGCCATTTCAGGTTTGACAGCTGAAGATTCAGTTATCGTTCTTGCAGATATTGTTGGTGGTAGCCCACTTACAACAGCTTGCAGTGTTTTGGACGAACTTGGCAAACTTGATGACGCTGTTATCCTAGGTGGTATGAATTTACCAATGGCAATTACCTCAGCAGTTATGAAAGATATGCTCGAGGGTGATGCTTTTGTTCAAGCTGTTTTGCCAGAAGCTCAAGCAGCTCTTCAAGAATTCAAAATCGCTTCAGATGATGAAGAAGACGACATTTAATAATTAAAAAGGAGATTAACAATGACTGTTTCATTTGTACGTATTGACGACCGTATGATCCACGGCCAAACTGTAACACGCTGGGCAAAAGAATATCCATGTGATGGTTTGATTGCCGTAAACGATGCTGCTGCAAGCAACAAAGTTTTGACACAAGCTTATAAAGGTGCTTCAGACAAGAAAACTTTTGTTTGGACAGTAGATGCCTTTGGTAAAAAATCACAAAAAGTTTTGGATTCAGATACAAAATATTTTGTTATCACTAAAAACCCAATTGACATGAAAAAACTTTTGGTTGACCAAGGTTTTGTTCCAAGCGATGTTAAAGAAATCATCGTTGGCCCATGTAACGACCGTCCAGGTGCTGTAAAACTTGGTAACAACCAATCAATCACACAAGAAGAAGCTGATGCGATTGAAGCAATCGAAAAAGCAGGTTACAAAGTTAAATTCCAACTTCTACCTGACGTTTCAATTGGATACTGGTCAGATTTCAAATCTAAATTTGGTTATTAATATTGACAGTTTATCTAGAAGCTAAGGCTTCTGATGACTTAATAAAAAATTTTTTAAATAATATAGGAGAAGAAGTATTATGACAATTTCTTGGTTTCAAGCGGCCTTGTTAGGTTTGTTTGCATGTTTGTCTTCAATGCCAGGACTTGGTGGTACAACTATTGGTAACTATACTCTTGGTCGTCCTCTTGTCGGTGGTCTTGTCTGTGGTCTTATCCTTGGTGACATCAAAACAGGTGTTATTTGTGGTGTGGCCATGCAATTGGTTTACATTGCTCTTGTCACACCAGGTGGTACTGTTTCAGCCGATGTACGTGCAGTATCTTATATTGGTATCCCTTTGGCAATGGTAGCCATCCATTCACAAGGTTTGTCAGCTGACTCAGCTGATGCGGCTAATTTGGCTAAATCAATGGGTACTCTTGTAGGTACTGTTGGTACAGTTCTTTTCTACGGAACAGCTACAATGAACCTTGTATGGCAACATATTGGTTGGCGTGCTGTTGAAAAAGGAAACTTCAAACAACTTTACAAAGTTGACTGGCTATATCCTTGGATTTCACACATCGTTTTCTCATTTGTTCCAACTTTGATCATGTGTAAACTTGGTGCAACTGCCGTAACAGCAATGAAAGATGCTCTTCCAATGGATGGTATTCCAATGAAAACCCTCTTCACAGTCGGTGCTTTGCTACCATGTGTCGGAATCGCAATTCTTTTGAAACAAATTGTTGAAAAAGCTGTTGACTTTATTCCATTCTTTGTTGGATTTACTTTGGCGGCTTCACTTGGTTTGAACTTGGTTTCATGTGCAGTTATTTCATTGATCTTTGCAGTATTGTTCTACGAACTTGAAATGGCTAAACATGTAAAAGCAACTGCAGCAGCAGATGACTTTGACGATGATGAGGAGGATATCTAAGATGGCTCAAAAAAAATTAACTAAGAAAACTTTAATGAAATCTTTCCATCATTGGTACTATGGTAACTTGACATGTTTCTCACAAGAACACATGCAAACATTTGGTTACCTAACTTCTATGCTACCAATCGTGGAAGAATTATATGATAACAAAGAAGATCAAGCACGTTCAATGCAAACCTATACAGCTTTCTTTAATACTGAACCTCAACTTGGTGCTCTTATCGTTGGTATCACAGCAGGGCTTGAAGAGGCTCGTGCTAATGGTTCTGAAGAAGTTGATGACGAAACAATCAACGGACTTCGTGCAGGTCTTATGGGACCAGTTGCAGGTATCGGTGACTCTCTTGTCGTTGGTACTTTGATTCCAGTTATCTTAGGTATTGCCCTTGGTCTTTCAACAGGTGGCTCTCCAATCGGTGCAATTTTCTACATCGTTGTATGGAACTTGCTTGCATACCTTGGTATGAAATTTGCATACTTCAAAGGTTATGAACTTGGTGATAAAGCCGTTGAATTCCTAGTTGGTGCTCAAGGTCAAGCTATCCGTAAAGCTGTATCAATCGTTGGTGGTATGGTTGTCGGTGGTGTTGCCGCTACTTGGGTATCAGTTAAAACTTCATTCCAACTTGGTAACGCTAAACACCCATACTTGGTTCTTCAAGACAAATTGGATGCCGTTTATCCAGGTTTCCTAACAGCATTATTCATCGTATTTTGCTGGTGGTTGATGGCTAAGAAAAACATCTCACCAATCAAAGTTATGCTATTGCTCGTAGTTATTGCCTTTGTCGGTGTACTTGTTGGTTTCTTCAACCCAGGTTTGTCTTACTAATTTACATACTTCTAGAGGAGAAATATCATGACAAAATCAGAACTTATCAGAGGTTATGAAACTGAAATAGCTTATCAAAAACATATGCTTGAAAATTTAGGTCGTTGGTTGACTTTACTTCTAGCAGTAACGAGTTTAGGATTTTTACTCATTTATTTCTTTAACAAACAAATCATTTTGCTAATTCTCGGTTTTGTCGTGATGATCCTTGGAAGTTTGGGCATGTTAATATTTGGCTATGGTATCTACCATGGTAAGAAAAATCTTGCCAAAGTTATTGACGATTTTGAAACAAAACTCCAATCATTTTAAATCAAAATGTGTAAACTCTTTTTAAAAACTATTCTAAAATAACAATACAAAAAATTACAATTACTTACTCAAACATTCAACATAAAAAGGTTCCTAGTACGTAATCTCCTTGCTAGGAATCTTTTTATGTTTTATTTTTCTGAATTTTAAAAATATATTGACAAATAGATAAAATAGGGGTAAACTGTAAACAATCAAAAACAATTTACGCAAGTCAATACCTAGCACTCATTGATTTGTGAATCTTAACAGGAGAAAATAGTATGCTTAAAAATTCGTCTATTCTGACTAAAAAACTGAATCGATACTATTACTTTAGTTTCTTTAGATAGACGTTTGTAGCCAATCATGGATGCAAACGTCACCTGCGTTTGTATCTATGAAGCTAAAGCATTTTGACTGTTTTGAAAAAGCCGATTAGATACTTAGAGATCTAACTGGCTTTCAGGTATTTTTTACTTTTTGTATACGCCAAAAAACCAGTTAGACTTTTGAGCTAGCTGGTTTTTATTGTGGTTGATTTAGGAAAAATTATTAATATCTTGTCTTTGGTTAAGTAAGGCAAGTGGGCAAAAAGTAAAGGTAGGTCATTATGAAAAAATGTTTAGCAACTTTGATGGCTGTCATGTTAGCCGCGCTCACCTTAGGTGGGTGTTCATCATCAAAAAATGCAAATAAAGACGTAGTTCATATTGGGATTCTTCAGTATGTGGAACACCCTTCTCTGAGTGCAGCTCGCAAGGGATTTGTCGCTGAATTGAAAAAAGAAGGATATGTTGACGGGAAAAACCTTAAATTAGATTATGAAAATGCTCAAGGTGACCAGTCAAATCTTCAAACCATTTCAACAAATTTGTTGTCAAATAATGATTTGGTTTTAGGGATTGCGACACCGGCTGCGCAAACATTGTCAAATCTATCAACAGATGTTCCGGTGTTGTTTACAGCAGTAACGGACCCAGTATCAGCAAAACTAGTAGATACTATGGAAACTCCTAACGGCATTGCGACTGGAACGAGCGATATGTCTCCTATCTCAAAACAGGTAGAATTGTTGCAAAAAGTTATGCCTGATGTGAAAAAAGTTGGGATTATGTACACAACTAATGAACGTAATTCAGAAGTTCAAGTTGAAGAAGCGCAGAAAGAATTTGCTAAAGCAGGTATCAATGTTATTACCAAAGGGATTTCATCAACTAATGATGTTCAAGACACTGCTAAAAGCTTAATGAGTCAAACACAAGTTCTTTTCATCCCAACAGATAATATGATTGTCAGCGCCATTTCATTACTTACAGAACTATCAAAAGAAATGAAAGTTCCAGTTGTTGGTGGTTCTGCAGACGTGGTTGACCAAGGTGTTCTTTTTACTTATGGTGCAAATTATGAAGCACTTGGTCGTCAAACGGCTAAGTTAGCTGTTCGTATTATTAAAGGTGAAGATGTAAGTAAGGTTGCTGCAGAATATCCTAAAGCTCTCAATGTTGTTGCTAATGATGATATGGCTAAAACGCTTGGTATTGATTTAAGTAGCATTGAAAACGAAACGACAGAAGCTTCTTCTGAGGAGACAACAAAGACAAGTGCATCAACTGGCAGTCAAGAGAAATCTGCTGCTAACCAATCAAGCAAATCTGATAAATCAAGCTCAAATGCTTGGATTGATATCATTTTAACAGCTATTTCACAAGGTCTCTTGTGGGCTATCATGGCTATCGGTGTGTTTATTACTTTCCGTATTTTGGACATTGCAGATCTTTCTGCTGAAGGTTCATTCCCACTTGGTGCAGCTTCAACAGCTATTATGATTGTTAATGGCATTAATCCATTGCTTGCGACAATTGGTGGTTTTGTGGCTGGTATGTTAGCCGGTGCAGTTGCTGGCTTCTTGCACACCAAGATGAAAATTCCAGCGCTCTTAACAGGGATTATCGTCTTAACAGCTCTTTATTCTGTTAACCTTTTGGTTTTGGGTAGTGCCAATGTGTCACTAGCTGGTCAAGAAACTCTTGTAACAGTGATGACGTCAGCTCTCAGCCTTTCAAAACTTTACGCCGTGATTTTGATTGGTGTTATCTTTGTAGCTTTGGTCATTCTATTACTTGTGGTCTTGTTGAACACACAAATGGGACTTGCTCTTCGTGCGACAGGTGATAACCTTGCTATGGGTGAAGCTAACGGGATTAAAGTTGACCGTATGAAGATTCTAGGTTACATGATTTCAAATGGTTTGATTGCTCTTGCTGGTTCACTCTTAGCGCAAAATAACGGCTACGCTGATATGAATATGGGAACGGGAACAATCGTTAATGGCTTGGCTTCAATTATTTTGGCTGAAGTGATTGTCAAATACTTGCCACTCGGTAAACGCCTCTGGTCAATTGTTCTTGGTTCAATTCTATACCGCTTGGTACTTGTTATTATCCTAGCCATGAATGTGGATGCCCAAATGCTTAAATTGGCCTCAGCGCTTCTTCTTGCTTTGATTCTCTATGTTCCAGAAATTCGCAATAAACTACACATTAAACCCTCAAAAACATTGACTCCAGGAGGTAACGACTAATGGCACTTTTAAGCTTATCAAATATTCATAAAACCTTTGAAAAAGGGACAGTTAACGAAAATCACGTTTTACGTGGCTTAAACTTGGACATCGAACAAGGTGATTTTATCTCAGTTATCGGGGGAAATGGTGCTGGTAAATCTACCTTGATGAACTCTATCGCAGGTGTGGTTGAGATTGACGAAGGAGATATTGTCCTAGATGGTCAATCCATTCGCAAAGCATCAGTTGCCGCACGTTCAAAAGACATTAGCCGTGT
>OCTW011436596.1_pt1 | contig 11938 bp, 11 predicted proteins | sample 1539671 | NCBI WGS metagenome assembly OCTW01 (sample SAMN02144230, study PRJEB22623) | gut metagenome | biome: sheep rumen | host: Ovis aries | place: New Zealand | reverse complement strand
GGCTGTCTTGGTCTATGTGAACTTGATGACGTGATCTGCAATACGCTCGGCTCACTTGCAGGATTCCTGCTTGCGATGGAGACACAAAGAATAATATCAAATATCCAACAGAAAAAATCTGACTAAATCAGGAGTTACTATGAATGAATAAGTACATAAAAAATGGCTTAAAGATAGTAGGCTGTATTTCGGCTCTTGCGGCAGTTGCAGGTGGTATCGCTTTCATCGGTGAGAGAATTGATGAATTGAAAAACTATGGCAAAGAACTTCGGCATAAGCCTTATGGTGTCTATGAGAGGTTTATCAAAAGACCGCTGGACTGCTTTTTGAGTACGGGGGCATTGATAGTTTTTAGCCCGATTCTTCTTGTGTTGACAGTTGTTGGTGCAGTAAAGATGAATGGAAATCCTTTCTTTACTCAGGAACGTCCGGGCAGGGACGAAAAGACATTCAGGCTAATTAAATTCAGAACAATGACCAATGAGCGTGATCCGCTGACAGGAGAACTTTTACCGGATGAGATACGCTTAAACAACAAGTGGGGAAAGTTTATCAGAACAGCATCACTTGACGAGCTGCCCTCGCTTATAAATCTGGTAAAAGGAGATATGGCTGTTATCGGACCTCGCCCATTGCTTGTAAAGTATCTTCCTTTATATAATGAAGAACAAAAGCATAGACATGATGTTCGTCCGGGACTAACGGGTCTTGCTCAGGCAAATGGCAGAAATGCTATAAGCTGGGAGCAGAAATTTGAATATGATACTGAATATGTTAAGAAAATCACTTTCAAGAGTGACTTGGCTATCTTGATGAAAACTGTTGTAACTACGCTTAAGCATGAGGGTATAAATCAAGAGGGGCAGGCTACGATGGAAGAATTCAAAGGATCCGGGATAAACGTATGAAACTGACGATAATTGGTGCATCAGGTCATGGAAAAGTAGTTGCAGACATTGCAAAGCTCCGTGGTTACGATGAGATTGAATTTCTTGACGATGATGAAAATTTGACACAATGTGGCTGTTATTCGGTTGTTGGCAAAACTGATAAGGCTCTTGAGATTGATAATGATGTATTTATCGGGATCGGCAATGCTTCGATCAGAAAAAGATTTCAGGAACAGCTTAGAAATAAATCATTAGTAACACTTATTCACCCAGATGCTGTAATTGCTGATGATGTGAATATAGGAATTGGCACAGTTATTATGGCTGGTGCAGTTATCAATTCGGGAGCGAAAATCGGGAAATGTGTTATCATAAACACTTGTAGTTCGGTCGATCATGATTGTGTTGTTGATGATTTTGCCCATGTTGCTGTTGGTGCGCATCTGTGCGGTACTGTGAATGTTGGCGAATCTACATGGATCGGCGCTGGGGCAACAGTAAGCAACAATGTAAATGTCTGCGAAAACTGTATGATAGGTGCAGGAGCAGTGGTCATAAAAGATATTGAGGAGGAAGGCACATATATTGGTGTGCCGGTAAGAAAGTACAGATGAAAAAGGTTTTGATCTTGGCTAATAATGATGTGGGGTTGTACCAGTTCAGACAGGAACTCATATCGGAGCTTTTGAAAAAGAACAAGGTTTATATATCGCTGCCGTATGGCGAAATGGTTGAGCCGCTAAAAAAAATGGGCTGCAAGTTTATTAATAATCCTTTCTTGGAACGTCATGGAACCAATCCTTTTCATGATTTGAATCTTTTGGACTATTATAAGAATACATTAAAGAAACTTAATCCGGATGTTGTTCTTACATATACAATCAAGTGTAATGTTTATGGCGGTATGGCTTGTTCAGTACTGAATATTCCTTATGTCGTTAACGTTACTGGTCTTGGCACCGCAATTGAAAACAGCGGAGTAATGCAGAAGATAGCATTATTGCTTTATAGAATTGGATTACGGAAGGCTCAAAAGGTTTTCTTTCAGAACACAGAAAATAGGGACTTTATGCTAAAACACCATGTGGTTAAAGGTATGTATGACATGCTCCCCGGCTCAGGTGTTAATCTTGAGAGATTTCCTGTCAGAGATTATCCATCTGATGAAAACGGAGTTGTCAGATTTGCTTTCATTAGCCGTATTATGAAAGAAAAAGGCATAGATTACTATCTTTTTGCCGCAAAAGCTATCAAGAGAAAGTATCCAAATGCGGAATTTCATATCTGCGGGTTCTGTGAAGCGGAGTATGAGGGCAAGTTGAACGAATACAACGATAATGGTACTGTGATCTATCATGGCATGATCCATGATGTTGCGGAGTTCCTTAATGATATTCACTGTGTTGTTCACCCAACATATTACCCCGAGGGACTTAGTAACGTACTGCTTGAAGCCTGCGCTTCGGGCAGACCTATTATCACAACTGACAGATCGGGCTGTCGAGAAGTCGTTGATGATGGAGTGAACGGGTATATGATCCCCTGTCGGAATGGTAAGAAGCTGATCGAGGCAGTGGACAAGTTCATGAGACTCCAAAATGAGGAGAGAAAACAGATGGGCTTGGCAGGACGAACTAAAGTTCAGAGGGAATTTGATCGGCAGATCGTTGTTCAGAAGTATGTTGATGAGGTTGAGAAGGCGTAATGGATTATAAGAAAATAATTAAAAATCGAAAAACTCGGTTTCTAATTCTCAAATTGCTTGGATTTGTGCCAGATAGCATAATACTTAAACTTCAATATAGGATAAAACTTGGACGTTCTCTCAATTTGAAACATCCAAAAAGATTCACGGAAAAGTTGCAGTGGTATAAGATCAACTACCGAAACCCTGTCATGCATAAATGCGTAGATAAGTATGGTGTCAGAAAATATGTAGAGAGTAAAGGACTTGGCGACATTCTTGTAAAACTGTATGGACATTATAAGACAATTAATGATGTCCCTTTTTCATCGCTTCCAAATAGTTTTGTCATCAAAACAACTCATGGCGGTGGTGGATTAAATGTAGTTGTCGTTCCTGACAAGTCAAAACTTGATACTCATGAGTTGAAACAAAAGCTATCATTTAGTGAGGATAGAGTTGACAATAACGGTGGAGGAAGAGAATGGGCTTATTATGGCTTAAGAACCGGTATTGTTGTAGAACAGCTTCTCGTGAACAGTCAGAATCCCGAAGCAGGAGTTAATGATTACAAGATATTTTGCTATAATGGTCATGCAAAATACATAATTGTTGATGTAGATCGGTATATTGGGCATAAACGTAATTTCTATGATAGAGAATGGAATAATCTCCACATTACAAGCGATTGTCCAGCTTCTGACAGAGAGATTGAAAAGCCTGAAAGACTTGAAGAGATGCTTAGAATAGCAGAAAAACTATCAGAAGACTTTCCTTATGTGCGTGTTGATCTTTATTGTGTTGATGGAAAAGTGTATTTTGGAGAGTTGACGTTTTATCCTTGGAGTGGTTATGTTCAGTTTACTCCAGATAAGTTCGATTTTGAATTAGGTAAACAATTCCAATTACCTAATAAAAACAAAGGATGAATTAGAATGAAATTAGCATTTATTTTTGATACCTGTTTTAAGAGATACCAGAATCACTTTTATTCGGTCAATTTAACTCAGGAGTTGTTCAATAGCAGATATCTGCCATATTTTGATGAGATCATTGTTATCGGACGATATGAAGATGCTGATTTTGCAACGGTAAATAAAATGGTACAATCTGATATGAAGCAGGTGAAATTCAAGTGTATAAAGAACACTTCACGACTTCATCGCATAACAAGAATCAACATTGAAGAAAGTTATATAGAAAAAGTACTGCGCTCCTGCGATGCAGCGATATGTCGTGGATGGTGGGGAACCAAAGCGTGCCGAAAAACAGGCACACCCTATATGATGGAGGTTATCACTGATGCTCGGGATTCTTTATGGAATCACAGCACATTAGGTAAACTGGTAGCATTCCCGTATTATGAATTGCAAAAAAAAGCTATAAAACAATCAGATTACGTTTTGTATGTAACAGAAAAATACTTACAAAGCAGATACCCCACTAACGGTAAGAGCCTAGGCTGTTCAGATGTAGTAATCGAAGATCTTTCACAGGATATTTTGGATAAGCGTATCAAAAAAATAGAATCTCACAACGGCAATTATATTATAGGAACTACCGCAGCTGTTAACATAAAATATAAGGGACAGGAATTTGTGATCAAAGCATTAGGTATATTAAAGAAAAAAGGTATTACAAATTTTGAGTATCATCTTGCCGGAAACGGAGATAACACTCGCTTGAAAGAAATTGCTCAAAAAGTCGGTGTTGAAAATCAGGTTAAGTTCCTTGGTGGTATTCCTCATGACAAGATCAGTGATTGGCTTGATTCGATAGACATCTACATACAGCCGAGCAGAACAGAGGGCCTTCCGAGGGCGCTTGTAGAAGCTCAGAGCAGAGCTTTACCTTGCTTGGGTTCTAACGCCGGAGGAATCCCGGAATTGTTAGATAGATCATGTATCTGTGATAAGCATATTGATATGTCTAAACCTATAGCGAACTGGCTTCTCTCGCTTACCAAGGAAAAGCAGATCAGAGATGCAAAGAAAAATTTTCAGAAGGCAAAACTGTATCAAAAGGATGTTCTTGATAGTAAACGCAACAAATTTTATGAGAAATTCAAAGAGTTTGCGAAAGGATATAAAAAGAATCAATGAAAAGAATTGCATTCATTACACAGTCGCTTGAAGGCGGCGGTCAGGAACGAGTAACTGCTACCCTTGTGAATGGACTATGTGAAAAAGATGACTATAAGGTATATCTTATTACAGGCAAAGCATCCGAGAACGAATATTCGGTAAATGATAAGGTTACTCGTATACCAGTATTTAATGGAAATCTGGTGAAAGATGTTATCAGTCTTAGGGCAGTATTAAATAAAAAGAGAATTGATGTTGCTGTTGCTATGGGCATATATGCTAATTTTGTCGGATGCATGAGTAACATTTTCCAGAAAACAAAAATTATTATATCCGAGCGAAACGATCCAGTTCATGACCGACTTTCAAATAAAAGCAAGATTTTTCGTTTTCTATTCTATAGATTTGCTGATGGATATGTTTTTCAGACCGAACAAGCCCGATCTTTCTACTCAAAAAGCATACAGCGCAAAGGGGTTATAATTCCAAACCCGTTAAAAGAAGGAATACCTTACAAAAGTGATGTATGCAACAAAGAAATAGTAGCAGTTGGTCGCCTTATGCCTCAAAAAAACTACCCAAATCTTATAAAAGCATTTTCAATTGTATCAAAGAAGCACCCGGATTATATCCTGCGAATTTTTGGCAAGGGTGAATGCGAGAATGATCTGAAAATGCTTTGCAAAAAGCTTAATGTAGCTGATAAAGTGATTTTTGAAGGGTTCTGTAATAATGTGCATGAACAAATCAAAGATTCTCAGATTTTTGTAATGTCATCAGATTTTGAAGGTATGCCAAATGCTTTAATGGAAGCGATGGCTATGGGATTTCCTGTTGTATCGACAGATTGTCCTTGTGGTGGACCGGCAAGTTTGATACGGAACAATGAAAATGGAATACTTGTTGAGGTAAATAATTACAATGATTTAGCTTCAGCAATATGTAAACTAATCGATAATTCTGAATTTAGAAAACATTTAGCAGTACATGCTCAAACACTAAAAGAGAAATATTCAATAAGTTTGATTATGGATAAATGGAGAACACTAATAGGATGAATTATAAATGCTAAAAATAATAGATTTGATAAGTGCGATTTGTGGGAGTATCTTTTGCATCAAATCCTTAAAAATGTTTAAATATAATAGGTATAATGTACTTAGTATATGTAATCTTCTGTTTTTTTTGATTCAAATAGTACCTATGTATTTGCAAATTGCTTTTGGAGTTGGTAACGAAATCAACAAAAGAACGACTGGGCTTTTATATGATGCTTTACTAGATACAAAAGTTGATTTGATATACTGCGGTTTTATAGTAATTGTTCCAATAATGTTATATTATTTCTCTCTTAAGATTCCACATGTAGATCATTCAAAAGAAATTAAAACTTTAATTGACAGACTGAAAAAAAATGTATATTTAAAACTCTTAGTTTTTTTAGGGATGTTCATTAATGTTCCTTTTGTGTTATTATCACCTAATCCAACAGTGTATTTAGATTTTGCGCGTTTTCTAGGAAGTAATGACATCAATAATATAGAATATTTATATTATTCCCAAATAGTTGCAAAAGCTAATATTGTTGCCTTTTTTTGCATCATATTTTTTTATATGCTTAACAACATATCAAGTTATAACTTAAGTGTTGCAATTGCATTATTTTTGATGACTTGGATAAATGGAAAAAGAACACTCATCCTTTTTGCGCTTATAGGTATTATTGCGATTGATTTGGTAGTAAAGAAAAAAGAAACAAAAAAAATAATTAGAAAAGCACTACTATTTTTATTATTAGAACTAGCTTATTTTCTTATATATAGAAACATAACTGGAAAAGACAGTTCTAGTGATTTTTACAGCCTATATACACTATATTTTTCAAGAATGGCGAATGTTAAATTATCTATTTATGAGTTGCTTGATAATAGAAATATGTTGGATTATCCATTTCAGACTATTCTTTATGATTTGTTTTGGTTTGTACCTAGGCACATTTGGCAATCCAAACCATATATGTATGTAAAATACCATACTGCCTATGCGTTCAATATGAAACCCTTGGAACTTCCATGGAACTTTCAAGTCAACATTTGGGCTGAGATGATTTCTAATATGGGATTCGTTGCACCTTTTATATGCGTATACGTTATGTATGTTATTGCTAATAAAATAGAAAAAAGCAAGAACATTTTTGCGTATCTGTTCGGCATGGCTTTTTTATGTATTTATTCTATGTTTGGATTTGAAGGAATTGTAAGTATGCTCTTTAGTGCTATGGTATTCTTTATTTTATGTGAAAAATTTAGTAATCAGAGGGTAAGATGATAATATGAACGTAAAAATAAGACAAATATTTTTAAGGATGTTGCCAGACAGAATATATCTTCCTTTGTTATACAAAAAACAAATAGGGAATAAACTCAATTTAAAATCTCCAGCGACTTTCAATGAAAAACTACAATGGCTAAAACTTTACGACCGTAAACCTGAATATACAATAATGGTTGATAAGTACGCTGTAAAGAAGTATGTAGCGAATATTATTGGTAAGGAGTATATTATCCCCACGCTCGGGGTTTGGGATAACCCTGATGAGATTTGTTTCGATACCCTTCCTCATCAATTTGTCTTAAAATGCACGCACAACTCTGGTCTTGGAATGTATATTTGTCGAAACAAATCCAAAATTGATGAGAAAGCTATTAAAGATGAATTGAGAAAAGGACTTGCACAGAATTATTACCTTACTGCCAGAGAATGGCCGTACAAAAATGTACATCGTCGTATTATTGCTGAAAAGTATATGGAGGATTCAGGTACAACGGAATTAAACGACTATAAGTTTATGTGCTTTAACGGAAATGTGCGCTGCACCTTTGTTTGTTCGGACCGTTCTGAGAATCTGAAAGTAACTTTTTATGATAAACAATGGAAACGGATGCCGTTTGAAAGACATTATCCTGCAAGCAAGGTAGATATTCCTAAACCAAAAAACTATGATAAAATGGTTGAGCTTGCTGAGATTTTGTCAAAGGACATACCATTTGTTAGAGTGGATTTTTATGAGATCAACGGACATATATATTTCGGCGAATTGACATTTTATCCGGGTGCAGGTTTGGAAGAATTCACTCCTTCTAAGTGGGACAAGATACTTGGTGATTGGATAGTTTTGCCTAAGAAATGAGCGTGATATATTGGGTAATTCCAGAGGAAAGAAATTAGCATTAAATACCATTACATCGTTACTGTTACAGCTTACCACAATTATCAGTGGCTTTATTGTGCCACGACTTATCCTCGGAGCATTTGGCTCAGATGTAAATGGTCTTGTAAATTCAATATCACAATTCTTAGGTGTGATTACACTTTTGGATCTGGGTGTTGGCGCTGTTGTACAATCATCATTATATAGGCCATTAGCAGAAAATGATAAAGATTCCATTAGTAGAATTTATGTTTCGGCAAGCAAGTTCTTTAAGCGCCTTGCGTTGATATTGCTTGGATATGTTGTCATTCTATTGATTGTATATCCTTTAGTCATCAATAGAGATTTTGACTATTGGTTCTCTGCAACACTGATCGGAGCTATCTGTATCAGTTCATTTTCGCAGTATTATTTTGGCATTGTGAATAGTCTGTTATTGAATGCCGACCAGAAAGGATACATACAGTATTCGGCTCAGATTATTACCATTATCTTGAACACGATTGCGTGCGCTATACTGATTTATCTCGGCGGCTCTATACAGATGGTAAGGCTGACCACATCGCTAATTTTCTTGCTGCGACCATTATATTTAGTTTGGTATGTCAAAAAGCATTACAATATTGATAGAAAAATCTCTTATTCGGAAGAACCTATCAAACAAAAATGGAATGGTATGGCACAGCATTTTGCCGCATATGTTTTGGGCGGAACTGATAATATTGTTCTTACTTTGTTCTCAACACTTGCAAATGTGTCGATCTATTCCGTTTATAACATAGTGATCATTGGCGTAAAAAATGCGCTTCTTTCTATGACAAATGGATTTCAGTCCCTTATCGGCGAAATGCTCGCAAAAAAGGAATTAGAAAAGCTAAAGAACTTCTTTGGCTACGTTGAATGGATCCTTCATACAGGCACAACTCTTATTTTTGGATGTACCGGAGTTCTTCTGGTTTCATTTGTGAGAGTATATACTAACGGAATTGATGATGCTGATTATATTCAACCTTTTTTTGCCATTTTGATTACAATTGCAAATGCAGGTCATTGTCTTAGGCTGCCATATAATATTCTGATACTTGCAGCAGGTCACTATAAGCAAACGCAGAGTAATTATAATATCGCAATGATAATGAACATCGTTATCTCCATAGCTACGGTAAAGTTATGGGGACTTGTCGGTGTTGCTATCGGTACATTAGTTGCTATGATATATCAAACCGTCTGGATGGCATGGTATGATTCTAAAAATATCATCAACTGGCCTTTTAAGGGTTTCCTGAAACAATGTGGAGTTGATGTTTTAACCGTGCTTCTGGCAAGTTTGGCTACTTTTAAAATACCCCTGCTTTCAGTCTCTTATCAGGCATGGCTGTTACAAGCAATTGAAGTATTCATTTGCTGGCTGATAATAGTTATGATTATAAATTATATCTTTTACAGAGAAAAGTGTTCTTACCTACTCAAAAAAACTATAAGAAAATTTTCAAGGTCGTGAAATAATGAAAAAAAATATTGTAACCGGAGCAGCCGGCTTTATCGGATCAAATCTCGTAACCAAACTATTCAGTATTCTTGACGGAGCGTGTATCATCGGTCTTGATAACATGAACGATTACTACGATGTATCTCTCAAAGAATACCGTTTATCACAGATCGAACAGACACAAGCCAAAAGCAAATGTTCGTTCAAATTTATCAGGGGCGATTTAGCGGACAAGGAGCTTATTGATAAGCTGTTCAATGAGTACAAGCCCGACATCGTGGTCAACCTTGCAGCACAGGCAGGAGTGCGCTATTCTATCGAGAACCCCGATGCCTACATAAACTCCAATATCATCGGCTTTTACAATATCCTTGAAGCCTGCCGTCATTATCCTGTTGAGCATTTGATTTACGCAAGTTCTTCAAGTGTTTACGGCGGCAATAAGAAAGTGCCGTTCAGCACCGATGATATGGTAGACCACCCTGTGTCGCTCTATGCTGCAACTAAGAAAAGCAATGAACTTCTCGCCCATGCTTATTCAAAGCTCTACAATATCCCCACAACAGGACTGCGTTTCTTCACAGTCTACGGTTCGGCTGGTCGCCCCGATATGGCTTACTTTGGATTCACAAATAAGTTGGTGAACGGCGAAACAATCAAGATCTACAATTACGGAAACTGTAAGCGTGATTTCACCTATGTTGACGATATTGTTGAGGGCATCATGCGTGTGATGCAGTGTCCACCAGAGAAGAAAAATGGTGATGACGGGCTTCCGATACCGCCATATGCGCTCTACAATATAGGCGGCGGTAGACCAGAAAACTTGCTTGATTTTGTTCAGATACTTAGTGAGGAGCTTGTCCGTGCGGGGGTTCTTCCTGCTGATTATGATTTTGAAGCACACAAGGAGCTTGTTCCTATGCAGCCGGGCGATGTGCCTGTTACCTATGCCGATTCCTCGGCTTTAGAGCGTGACTTTGGTTTTAAGCCAACAATTGATCTTAGAACAGGTCTGCGAAAAATTGCAGAATGGTACAAAGAATACTATTAAGGAGTGGATCATTAATGGGAATTAAAAGGCTGTTAAAAGATTTCTTCGTTGGTAATCAAACTTCAGAACACATTTGGAATATTAGGCAAAAGGCACAATGTTCACCAAGGTTTATCCGATATATATATTTATTTACCAAAAATATCTGACCAAATATAATTCCTTTTTTCCTCTCTCAACAAAGGTATCATCAATGCCGATTTTCCCACACGGCTTAAATGGAATATTTATATCTCAGGGAGCCGAATTAGGCAAAGATTGTGTCATCTTTCATCAAGTTACAATAGGATCAAATACATTAGTTGATAGTAAAGGGCAAGGAGCGCCAACTATTGGAGATAATGTATATATAGGTGCGGGAGCAAAAATTATTGGGAAAGTTACGATTGGTAACAATGTTAGGATAGGAGCTAATTGTGTGGTAACAAAAGATGTTCCAGATAATACAACTGTTGTATCAGCTCCAATTCGGTTTATTGAAAAAACCGAGAAGATGAATAACATATTTGTAAAATATTAAAGAAAGGCGTTAAGTATGATAATTTCAGTAGCAGGAACAGGATATGTAGGTCTATCCCTCGCCGTTCTGCTTGCACAGCATAATGAAGTTACGGCAGTAGATATTATTCCAGAAAAAGTTGACCTGATAAACAACAAAAAATCTCCCATTCAGGACGATTACATAGAAAAATATCTTACCGAAAAAGAGCTTGATCTGACCGCTACCCTTGATGCCGAATCTGCATATAAAAATGCCGATTTTGTGATCGTAGCAGCCCCAACAAATTATGATAGCAAGAAGAATTTCTTTGACACAAGTGCCGTTGAAGCAGTCATAGAGCTTGTGATGAAGTATAATTCAAATGCGATCATTGTTATCAAGTCAACGATTCCCGTTGGGTATACGAAGTCCGTTCGTGAAAAGTTCGGTTCAAAGAATATCATCTTTAGCCCCGAATTTCTCCGTGAAAGCAAGGCACTTTATGATAATCTCTATCCGAGCAGAATCATCGTTGGCACGGATATGGAAGATGAGCGATTATTACAGGCTGCTCACAAGTTTGCAGAGCTTTTACAGCAGGGCGCAATCAAAGAGGATATTGATACTCTGTTCATGGGTTTCACCGAAGCCGAAGCAGTAAAACTTTTCGCCAATACATATCTTGCTCTCCGTGTCAGCTACTTCAACGAGCTGGACACCTATGCCGAGCTGAAAGGTCTTGACACACAGGCAATCATCAACGGTGTTTGTCTCGATCCGAGAATCGGTACTCATTACAATAACCCGTCCTTTGGCTACGGCGGTTACTGTCTGCCCAAAGACACGAAACAGCTTCTTGCAAATTATGCCGATGTTCCACAGGATATGATGACCGCAATCGTTCAAAGCAATCGCACCCGCAAGGACTTCATCGCTGACCGTGTGCTTGAAATGGCAGGTTATTATTCTGCAAACAGTACATGGGATTCGGCAAGTGAGAAGAACGTTGTTATAGGCGTTTATCGCCTGACAATGAAGTCTAACA
>OCTW011578304.1_pt1 | contig 11939 bp, 9 predicted proteins | sample 1539671 | NCBI WGS metagenome assembly OCTW01 (sample SAMN02144230, study PRJEB22623) | gut metagenome | biome: sheep rumen | host: Ovis aries | place: New Zealand | reverse complement strand
ACTACACCACCATCAATTTTAAAACCTACATCATCAGCAACAACAGAAATCAAAGTAATTTCAATTTCAGATGCTTTTTCCAAAATCTCATTAGCTTTAACCTCATATTTCAGATTTAAAGTTTTATGAGGCATGATTTCATTGATTGTTCTTTTGATAACTGAATCAAATAGCTCTAAAAATTTAATGGCAGGAGGCATATTATTAGCCCACCAATAAGCAAGAACTGAGTTTAAGACAATATTATGTTCCGCAAAATCATCATATAATCTTGCGCGAACATTAACGCTTACATTGTCTACTACTTTAATCACCAATACTGGACTAACAGCCATTATACCACTATTCGTCTGTAACTAATGCTCTAATTAAATCACTAGCTCTTACGATACCTACTAAATCCCCTTCAACACCAATTACTGGAATTTGCTCAATGTTTAAGGATTTCATTTTTTTAGCGCAGTCAGAAACTTTGGTTTTACAGTTAGCAACTTCAACATTATCTACAGCAACATCACAAACACGTTTGTCAGTGAATTTCAAGTGATTTTTTTCAATGTATAATACAGAAGTACTATCCCAAGACCATTTGTCTCCTTCAGTACCTACAGTGGAACTGTGTTCGCTTCTTTCAGATATGATTTCAATTTCTGAAATGAAATCTGTTTCAGTTAAAATACCGGATAATTTAGCATCATCATCCAATGCTAAAACAGATTTTAAACCGAATTGATTCATGGTTTCGAAAGCAACATTCAATGGAGCTTTTTCCCATGTGGTTGGAACAGTAGTAATCATATAATCTTCAACAGCATCATTAACTTCAATTTTAGTTAACGCTTTTGATACCAAATCAAAAGAAGTGATAATTCCCACTAACTCGCCATCATCATTGACAACAGGAACTCTTCTTACATCATTTTCCATCATTTTACGAGCAGCAACAACCACATTGTCGCCTGGAGCAACAGTAATTAAGTTTCTAGTCATCAACATTGCAATTTGTTCTTCATCAGGATTATTAATTAAATCAGAACGAGTTACTAGTCCTACTAAAATGTCAGTGTCTTCTTTTACAACTGGCAATACTGCTTTATTTTCTTTTCTCATTAAGTCTAAAACTTTATCCCTGTTACCTGGAACAGAAACACTTACTACATTTTTAGACATAGTTCTTTTAACTAACATACAATCACCTTTACAATTACAATAATAAAATGGTAAAATTAATGAACTACAAGCACTGCGCATTTAGCTGAATTAACAACCTTATCTGCCACACTGCCCATAATAAATCTATCGAAGCCAGATTTACCAGAACTACCCATAACTATTAAATCGATTTCTTCTTCTTTTGCCACCTCTAAAATAACTTTAGCAGGTGAACCTTCTCTAATCACATGAGTAATTTTTAAATCGTCTTCATTTAATTTATCAAATTCTTTTAGATTTTCTTCAGATCTTTCTTTAAGAATTTGGTTTAACTGGTATACTTCATCGTCTAATGGAAGCCCGTTAACAAAATTATTCTCTGTGACGCTCACAGCGATTATTTCAGCTCCACTAACCTTGGCTAAAAACAATGCGTGTTGTTGAGCTTTTTTTGCAAATTCTGATCCATCTGTTGGGACCAATATTTTTTTATACATCATTAACATCTCCCATAATATATAGATTTATATCCATGATATTATATGCTAAATCTTTTATTAATGATATATAATATATTTTTCGATTCACACCTATTTATTATATTTAAGCAAGGGTTTTTAGAAAAAGAATTGTAAACTATAAATTCCGCAGTATCTCCCTCACGAATTGCAGACTTCTGGATCACATCATTTATGCCAAAATCACAGACATTGGTTGTCGCCATTTTTAATAACTCTGAAGGATCAATATAACTCTTATATTGAACGGACATTAATTTTAAGCTGAATTCCAATTCCCTAAGCATATTAGGTGAATTGAGCATGACATTATCAGTTCCAATCAATGGTTTCAAACCCAAATCAAGCATTCTGTTCAGTTGACAGATTCCGACATTCAACGTTGCATTTGCCCTTGGACACACAACAACATTTTGCCCGGATTTGGCGACCAGTTCCAAATCATCATTTTTAGGATTTGTAAGATGAACCAATTGTGAAAAATTAGCTTTTACTCCTTTTTCTATTTCGCTTAAGCCATGATTATTCAAAGATTCTATTTGATTGGATTCAGATTCGGCAACGTGAATGGATGAAATTTTTCCTTCCTTTTCACATTCCTTAGATATGATTTCAGCAACGTCCATTGTGATTTCTCCAAAACCACTTGGGGCGATACCATCAGCAACCTTAAGAATCTTGCGGACTGCAACTTTGACCTTACCCAAATCAGGATCATCACCATAAAAGCTATCATCACGACCTAAGATTATCGGTTTGATTGGAATATCTTTTGAAGCTTTCCTTAAAAGTTCAATTCCTTTTATTCCACCTTCACGATAATCAATGAAATGGGTTGTTCCGCTTTCAACCATTTCCCACATTGATGATTTCATTGCATCAATCAGCTCTTCATCACTTGCATTGGCCAACGCAACATGCTTGACACCTTTAGGTGGCTTAACCATCTCACTTAAAGATAATCCATAACCTTCATCCTTAATGATGGAGTCCCCAATATGCATATGGCCATTGATAAATGAAGGGCAAACCACTGCACCGTCGACATCGATAATCTTGCCTTCCAAAGCATCTTTGGATATTTCAATAATTTTACCTTCATCAACAACGATATTTTCCCTAACCGGAACTAGATTTTCGCCTTTCAATATAATTCCATTTGATATAGTGAACATTAAAGAAAAATCTAACTTTTTTTATTAATAAATTTTAGCATCATTAAACTTATTAAATCGAAAATCCTAATAATAAACTGTAATGGTCATGACTTTAAATGCAACCTCAATTAAATTATAGAATTTAAGACACTTTTTATTCCTTGACCATTACAAAACTTTTTTAAACCACCAAGGCGATTTTTATGAATTCACAAGAAATAAGATACTTTTATAGGAATATCGTAAAAACCGGTGACGTATTTAGAGTCAAATACAACAATAAGGACTATGGTGAGTTTAGAAAATTATCCGATGCATTATATGAAAGAGATGCACTATTTTTTTGTAATTTTGATTATGATTTGCTTGTCGAATGTGATTTAGAAAACAAGTATGAAAATATGGAATTGCCACCGTTTCCCGAAAAAAGACCCAAAGGAAGAATAAAGGGCACTAAAGTCAATAAGAAAGAAAGGGAAGGTGAAATCCTATTTAATCACAAACTTCGCAAATTTTATATCCAAAAGGGCGATGAAATTATTGGCCATTATGATACCATGACCGAAGCATTCTATTATAAAAAACTGTTAATGGACAATAATTGGAACAAGGACGTATTGAAAACCAACATAACCGAAAGAATCGAAGTCAACATCATAATTGATCCGACTAAGGAATACAAGGTTCAATTAAATTACTGCCCTAGATGTAAAAGTAAGTTAAAAGTTGGCGAGAAAGAGTGTCCGTCTTGCGGTATAAATATCGAGGAGTACTTGTTTAATAATTAAAAAAAAGGATAGAGAAAAGTTATTCTCCATCTACATATTCGTTTAAAGATTTTACATTGATTTCACTATTTTGAACAGCTTGAATAGCATTTAATGCTGCTCTTGCACCAGCTAAAGTGGTAACATATGGAATACCAAGTTCAATAGCTAAACGTCTAATGATATATCCATCTTTTGCAGATTGTTTACCTTCAGATGTGTTAATAATCAAATCAACTTCATTGTTCAAGATAGCATCCCTAATATTAGGAGAACCTTGTGAAACTTTTAGGACTTTTTCAACATCATCCAGACCGGTTGCATCACCGGTACCGGATGTAGCCATTATTTTAAATCCTAAAGTCGCAGCTTTTTCAGCGATTGGTCTGATTTTCTTCTTGTCAGATTCTTTTACGCTGATGAATATTTTACCTTCTTTAGGTAATTCCATACCTGCTGAAAGTTGTGACTTGTAAAATGCCATTCCATAACTTTCATCTATACCTATACTTTCACCTGTGGATTTCATTTCAGGTCCAAGCACAGTGTCAGATTCAGGAAGTTTTAAGAATGGGAATACAGATTCTTTTACAGCAACATGGTCAATTTTAATTTCTTTGGTTAAATCAAAGTCTTTTAATTTAGCTCCATGCATAATCCAGGTTGCAACTTTTGCCAATGGTACACCAATAGCTTTACTTACAAATGGAACTGTTCTACTTGCACGTGGGTTTGCTTCAATAATGTATACCATTTCCTCATCAAGTTTAACTGCATATTGAATGTTCATTAAACCTTTTACATCAAGTTCTAATGCTAATTTAGTGGAGTTTTCACGAATAGTATCTAGGATATGTGCCGGAATGGTTTGAGGAGGTATTACACATGCGGAATCTCCGGAGTGAACACCTGCTTCTTCAATGTGTTCCATGATTCCTGCAATGAATACATCTTCACCGTCACATAAGATATCCACATCAAGCTCGATAGCATCTTCAAGGAATTTATCCACTAAAATAGGATGGTCAGGTGAAACCTTTACAGCTTCCTTCATGTACTCTTCAAGCTCGTTAACATCATATACAATTTCCATTGCTCTTCCACCAATAACATATGATGGACGTACGAGAACTGGGAATGTAATCTTTTCAGCAATTTCTTTTGCTTCTTCAAAGGAATTAGCTGTTCCGTATGGTGCTTGGTGAATGTGTAATTTTTCTAAAAGCTCTGCAAATAATTCTCTGTCTTCAACCCTATCAATACTTTCATAAGGAGTTCCTAAGATTTTAACTCCTGCGTTAGCTAAAGGCACTGCTAGATTAATAGAAGTTTGACCACCGAACTGTACAATGACTCCGTCAGGTTTTTCCTGGTCAATTACACCCATTACATCTTCAAATGTCAATGGTTCAAAGAATAGCTTATCAGAAATGTCGTAATCAGTACTTACGGTTTCCGGGTTGTTGTTAATCAATATTGTTTCAATTCCTTCTTCTTTTAAAGCTAAGGAAGAGTGTACACAACAGTAATCAAATTCAATACCTTGACCAATTCTGATAGGTCCTGCACCAAGAATGACAACTTTTTTCCTGGTTGTTGAAGTCAATTCATTTCCGACATCATAACTGCTGTAGTAGTAAGGAGTTTTTGCTTCAAATTCCGCTGCACAAGTATCTACCATTTTGTAGGATTGTTTGATATTGTATCTGGAAAGCAAGTTTCTAATGTACTCTTCAGTCTGACCGGATAAACTAGCCAATCTTTTATTTGAAAAACCAAGCTGTTTAGCTTTTCTTAAGTAATATTCATCATTTAATTTATCAGCAGTAACATCATTTTCAAAGTTTACGATGTTTCTGATTTTGTATAAGAAGAAATTGTCGATTTTTGTAAGCTCCCTTATTTTGTCTATGTCCATTCCATCCTTAATGGCAGAATAGATTTGGAAGTAAATTAAATCAGTTGGATTGGACAAGTCTTCTTCAGACCATTCAACATATTCGAATCCATCGAAACCCATGTCAAGGGATCTTAATGCTTTTTGGAATGCTTCTTCAAAAGTTCTTCCGATAGCCATTACTTCCCCAGTCGCTTTCATTTGAACACCGACTTGGCGGCTTACTCCTTTGAACTTGTCAAATGGCCATCTTGGGATTTTAATTACAACATAATCAATAGCAGGTTCAAAAGAAGCGGGAGTTTCTTTTGTGATGTCGTTTTTAATTTCATCAAGGGTCAATCCCAATGCAACTTTTGAAGAGATTTTAGCGATTGGATAACCTGTTGCCTTGGATGCGAGTGCACTACTTCTTGATACACGAGGGTTTACCTCAATCACTTTGTATTCGTCAGTTTCAGGGTTAAGAGCGAATTGAATGTTACATCCACCTCTGATTCCTAATGCACGAATGATTTTAATTGAAGCATCTCTCATCTTTTGGATGGTTTCATCACATAAATTTTGGATAGGAGCAACTACGACACTGTCTCCTGTGTGAATACCCATAGGATCTATGTTTTCCATGGTACATACAATGATACAAGTGTCTTCTTTATCTCTCATTACTTCAAATTCGATTTCTTTCCATCCAAGAACTGATTCGTCGATGAGAACTTGGTTAATGAAACTCATATCAAGTCCATGATTTGCAATTTCAATTAATTCCTCTTCGTTGTGAGCAATTCCCCCACCTGTTCCACCTAATGTGAATGCAGGCCTTACGATAACCGGGTATCCAATTTCTTCAACTGCCTTAAGTGCATCATCCACACTTTCAACAGCCTGACATTTCGGAATTTCCTCACCGATTTCATCCATTAAATTTGCGAATAAATCACGGTCTTCCACATCCTTAATGGTTTGAACATCAGACCCGAGTACTTTAATTCCTTCAAGTAATCCTAAATCTCCTAGACCTGTTGCAATGTTCAATCCAGTTTGTCCACCCATTGTTGGTAAAATAGCATCAACGTTCTCTTCCTCAATAATTTTTGCAACAACTTCAGGAGTTAATGGTTCAGTATATACAGTATCTGCCATTCCTAAATCAGTTTGAATTGTAGCAGGATTACTGTTAACAAGTACAGTTTCAATACCTTCTTCCCTTAGTGATTTACATGCTTGTGAACCAGAGTAATCGAATTCTGCAGCTTGTCCGATTTGAATAGGTCCAGAACCAATAATTAATACTTTTTTAATATCTTTATCAACTGGCATATGTAATCCTCTTTAAATTTAATAATCATCCATCATTTGGTTAAATTCATCAAAAATATTTCTTGTATCGTTTGGACCAGGTCCTGCTTCAGGGTGGTACTGTATACAATGTAATGGTAATTCTTTATGTGAAATACCTTCTGGAGTTCCATCATTTAAGTTTATTTGAGTTAAAACTAAATCAGTTTCTTTTAAGGACTCCTTATCAATGGTAAAACCATGATTTTGTGAGGTTATGAATACTTTTCCGGTGTTTAAATCTTTAACCGGTTGGTTTTCACCCCTGTGTCCAAATTTCATTTTATAGGATCTAGCTCCAAAAGATTTAGCGATTAATTGTTGGCCCATACAAATACCGAAAATAGGCAACCTGTTAGATAATTTTTTCATGGTTTCGATTGTTTCAGATACTCTATCAGGATTTCCAGGACCTGATGTAATCATTAATCCGCTAGGGTCATAATCCAAAACGGTTTTATAATCAGTATCATAAGGGAACAACACTACACCAATATCCCTTTCTAAAAATGAGTTAATAATATTCTTTTTAACACCACAGTCAATTAAAGCAACTTTTTTATCTGCATCTTCATTGAATACTTTGATTTCCTTAGTGGAAACTAAAGGAACAACATCCCTGTCTTCAATGCTTGGTTGGCTGCGTGCCATTTCTATTAATTTATCATCAGCAATATCTTCAGTTGTTATTGCTGCTTTAAGTGAACCTCTTTCACGAATTTTAAGGGTCAAATCACGAGTATCAATTCCGCTAATACCAGGGGTTTTGAATTCTTTTAAAAAATCGTCCAATGTTTTTTGAGGGCCGAAATTAGACAATTCACGACAAACCTCACGACAAACAAAACCTTCAACCTGAATCTTATCAGATTGGTACCATTCTTCACTTACCCCATGATTTCCTTCTAACGGGTAAGTTGACATTAAAATTTCTCCTCTAAAAGACGGGTCTGTTAAAGATTCAGTGTATCCGCCCATTCCAGTTGAAAAAACGAGTTCTCCCAACTTAGTGGTCTCATAACCAAATCCTTCACCTTTTAAAACAGTACCATCTTCCAAAGCTAATTTAGCTATTCTCACCATTAAATCACCATCATACAAAAAATAAAATTATTTTCTATCTTTAATATATATTATTTTACTATATTATTAAACTTTGTTTTTTATCATGATTTCTATAAAAAATTAAAATAAAATTTCAAAAAAAATAAAGAATAATACAAAATTTTGAATAGTTCAACAATAATTTAGGCATGCCAAAATATTTATAGCATTGAAAGAAAATGTTTTAACAAAAGGAGATGTTAAAATGAGAAAGAATTTCGAAGATGCAATGGTTACCCCACTCCCAGTATTAATGGTTGGAACATTTGACGAAGAAGGAAAAGCTGATGTCATGAACATAGCATGGGGAGGTCAATGCGGACCAAAACACATTGCCTTAAACATTGGAATTGCTCCAGAAGAAAAAAAGACACTAAAAAATATCAGAATCAAAAATGAATTTACTGTAAGTTACGCAACAAAATCCACAGTAGAAATATCAGATTACTTTGGACTGTTCTCAGGAAATGTTGTAGACAAAATTGCAGAATCAGAAGTGACCGTTGAAAAAGCTGAAAATGTGGATGCACCAATAATTGCAGAATATCCTTTGACTGTAGAATGTAAAGCTTTGGAAATCAAGGAAAATGAAATAGGTGAAGTTCATGTAATTGGAGAAATTGTCAATGTATCAGCAGACGAATCCATATTGGATGAAGATGGAAACGTTTCAGTTGACAAATTACAACCAATAATGTACGATTCCATTGGAAAAACCTATAGAGTTATCGGAGAAGTTGTTGGAAAAGCATTTGAAGACGGAGTTAAAATTAAAAAATAATTTTAATTCATTTTTCTTTTAAATCACACCATCACCAAATAATATTTAATTCATTAAAACAATATTCATATTAGAATTTAAACGAGACCATAATATGGATAGCGAATCTAAAAAGTTAATTAAAAAACAGCTAAAGAATCCGAAGGAACGCGCTAATTTTCAAAAGCTAATAGATAACCCAAAGATTTATGAAATTCCACAATCACTAACAGGAGAATTGCGACCTTATCAAAAAATTGGATATTCCTGGCTAGTTCAAAACATCAATTATAACTTCGGATGCATTTTAGCGGATGACATGGGGCTTGGTAAAACACTACAGATCTTAACCAGCATTCTTCATTTTAAGGAAATCAATCCCCTGGACAATGAGCCATCCCTAATCATAGTTCCCCCAACATTAATATCAAATTGGGAAAATGAGATTAAAAAGTTCACCCCATCCTTAACTTATTATATTTACCATGGATCCAACAGGACATTTCCATTTGAAGACTATGACATCATACTAACTTCATATGGTGTAATTAGACAGGATTTAGACATGTTTTTAGATAAGAACTGGTTCATATGCGTTATTGATGAAGCTCAAAATATCAAAAATCCAAATACACAGCAAACAAAGGCAATTAAAAGCGTTCCTGCACTAAATAAAATTGCTCTGACAGGGACCCCAATAGAGAATAAATTAACAGATTATTGGTCCATATTTGATTTCGTGAACAAAGGATATCTGTCAAGTTTGGATAATTTTAAGACAAACTATGTTTTTAGAATTAAAAGACTGGAAGAAAACTCCACCCTAGAAAATCTTAGGACAATAACCAGCCCCTTCATTTTAAGACGGTTAAAAACTGATGAAAACATTAAAAAGGAGCTGCCTGAAAAAATTGTCAATGACATTTACTGCACTTTAACTAAAAAACAGATTAAACTGTATAACGCAATAATGGACGGAATTTTTGAGGAATTGGATGGCAAAACAGGTATTGAAAGACGAGGAATCATTTTAAACATTATTACAGGATTGAAACAGGCATGCAATCATCCGGCACAGTACCTTCGCTCAGACAATCCAAAAATAAGCGAATCCGGAAAAATGGAATTGCTGATTACACTTCTGGAAAATATTTTAGATGTTGATGAGAAGGTCATAATATTTACCCAATATGCACAGATGGGAAAAATCATACAAAAATTAGTCTCCAAAAAACTGAAAACCGACGTATTATTCCTGCATGGTTCACTTACACAAACCAAACGCAGTGAAGTAATTTCCAAATTCCAGGAAGATTCCGACTATAAGATATTAGTCGCCACACTTAAAACAGGAGGTGTGGGATTAAACTTAACCGCAGCCCAGAATGTTATCCATTACGATTTATGGTGGAATCCCGCTATAGAAAATCAGGCAACAGATCGTGTGCATCGTATTGGCCAGGAAAATGATGTCATGGTGTACAGATTCATTACAAAAGGAACCCTGGAAGAAGTAATTGATGAAATGAGTAAAAATAAGCTTGACCTTGCTAAAAAGGCAATAAAAAGTGATGAAACCTTCATCACCGAAATGAGTGACGAAGAACTAAAAGAAAAGTTATCATTAAGATTATGAAAATTAGCTTTGATTAAACAAAACTAATTAATCTATTTTTAAGCTGAAATTCAAACTTCTTGATGAATGTGTTAATGCACCAATGGAAATGATATCCACACCATATTCTACATAATCCATGATATTGTCTTCAGTGATGCCGCCTGAAACTTCAATTAAAGAATTTTGGCGAATACCCTGATTTTTAAGCTCTTCGATTACTTCTTTAACCTGCATGCCATTCATATTATCAAGCATTACAATATCCGCCTTATTTTTTACACAATCGATTGCATCTTCAAGAGTTTCAACCTCAATTTCTATTTTTTTGGAAAAACTAGTGTTTTTCTTTGCCTTCAAAAGTGCATCAAGAGGAGAATCGCATACTGCAATATGATTATCTTTGATTAGGACCATATCATCCAAACTGAAACGGTGAGTGTCTACCCCACCCACTTTTAAAGCATATTTATCAAATTTAGCGATAGCAGGAGAAGTCTTACGAGTTCCAGCGATTCTGACATCATAATCTTTAACTAAATCAGCATAATGGTGGGCAGCAGTTGCCACTCCACTCATCCTCATGGACAAGTTAAGGGCAGTCCTTTCTAAAAGCAAAATTGTTCTGGCATCACCTTGCATTGACATGAGCAAATCCTGTTTAGATATTTCACTTCCATCATTTAACCAAAATGTAACTTTGACGCCATATTCCTCAAATAGATTGCGAATTATATCCATTCCTGCAAGAATACCTTCATCTTTTGAAATAATATATGCCTTGACTTCCTTACCTTTTTCAACAACAGCATTTGATGTGATGTCACCAAATCCCTCATCTTCAGCAAGCATATATTCAATTATCTTATCCAAAAAATCACCTAAAACTTAATAATTATTATTAATATATACTATTTTTAATTAATAAAATAAGTGATTAATGTGGAAATAATATTTTTAGGAACTTCATCAGCAGTTCATTCATACACAAGAAATCATCCTGCAATTGTCTTAAAGGCATTTGGAGAGACTATGCTTTTTGATTGTGGTGAAGGGACTCAAAGACAATTAATTTTTGCTAAAGTAAGTCCTATGAAAATATCTAAAATATTCATAAGCCATTATCATGGAGATCATATTCTAGGCCTACCAGGATTATTGCAGTCAATGAATTTTAGAGGAAGAGAAACAAAATTAACAATTTACGGTCCAAAAGGATTGGACAAACTGGAAAACGCAATATTTAACTTAGGCTATTCAAAAATCGAATTCCCAATAGAATTCGTTGAAATTGGAAGTGAAATTGTTGAAAAGACTGAGGAATATATTATCAAATCTCAGGAAGTGAACCACAATGTTCCTGCTCTAGCATATTCCGTTGAAGAACTGAAAAAACCAAGATTTCTCCGTGAAAAAGCTATTGAATTAGGTGTGCCCGTAGGACCAGATTTCGGACGTCTACACAATGGAGAAGAAGTGGAAATTGATGGAAAAATAATAAAACCAGAACAAGTATTGGGTCCGCCAAGAAAAGGCCATAAAATCACATACTCTGGGGATACAACTCCCTGTGATGAGATGGTTGAATTTGCAAGAGATTCCACAATTTTAATCCATGAATCAACATACAT
>OCTW013392464.1_pt1 | contig 11943 bp, 6 predicted proteins | sample 1539671 | NCBI WGS metagenome assembly OCTW01 (sample SAMN02144230, study PRJEB22623) | gut metagenome | biome: sheep rumen | host: Ovis aries | place: New Zealand | reverse complement strand
TCGGTCAATTCCTTCACCAGGTCTGAGAGGTAATAGCCGTAATCACTTTGCAACTTCTCCAATCGAATGTCAAGATAACTGTCCTGTGTGCTTTTGCCGTCGCCTTTCACATCGAAGGTAGAAACGAAGTCCAGTTTCACCAGTTTTCTGTATTCTGATTCCCGAATCTCCTTTCCGCCCAACATCGGTGTCCATGAAGTGACATTCTTCAATGTGTCTTCGCCATCCCTGTCCTTGGAAAGCAAATTTTCTGTCTCATGGTACTCCATAACCATACCATCCTTAAAAGTGACTTTTGTTAGACGACTTTGGAAGAATTGACTGTTTTTCTCGTAGGTAATAGCATGTCGCAGAAGCCGTAAGAGGGTGGTCTTGAACGAACCGTTATTACCCACAAATATATTCACCTTCTCGTCAAGCGTGTGACTGAAGTTGTATTCGTAATACAGGTTGTCGATGCTAAATTCCTTGATCCTCATCTTGTAATAATCTTATTTTTGTTGCAAAGATACAAATCTTTTCTTTATAAATTATGCAAAAAATCAAAAATGTTAAATACCTTATGTTACTTTTTGTCTTTTGTACAACTCTTCTTTAGGTATTTCTTATATCCCTCGAGAATTGCAGAAGACATAGAATCAGCATCCCAGAAGACATCTTCTCCCAAGTCTTTGGCTAGAGCATCAATACGCTTTTCCTCATTACCATAAGTCCACGTATTGCGAATCCACATCCCTAACGAGAAGTGTAGGAATAACACCGTGCCTGTCCCCTGTTAGTCTTGCGTACCTGAGAGCCCTACAAGATGGTGTTAATCAGAAATAGGTATAATGGAACCTCATATCAAAGACCTCTTACACTTTGGCCTTTTCTATTCGTTCTGTTGGCTTTTATAGTTTTTCAGCCCCAATTGTTGAACGGTCATCTTTTTTCTCTTTGCTTTTATAACGCATGATTTCCTCTTGCTCCAACTCACAGAACCGCTCGTAGTGTTGCGCCATAGCCTCTCTGTCGTATTGCTTCTTCTCCGCTTCGTCATACTTCAGATGCTGCAGATTAAAGGCTGCAAGCATATCACGCTGATGGATGTCACCATTCGACAGGGTAACACTACGTTCCTTTAATTCATGTTTCTCAAAGCTGTTATTCGTAAAATCGTATTGGCTTGCTGCATTTTGAGTATCAACTTTTACGACCTCACCACCCAATGACTTCACCTTGTTTTCCAAGATTGTCACAAACATAGCTGGGGCGTGGTTGGCTACCGATTTACCAAAGCGTTTCTTTTTCTGAATTCTACCAGTCTTTTCATTTACTTTGGTCTCTTTGGCTTTTCGTGTCCAACCGCTTATCTGGTTGTTTTCCACGATAAACGTATCGCCCTCTTTTAATAGCGCATTGGCTCTGTTGATATGTTGCTGTTTACGGATGGCAGCCTGTCTGCGTTGCAATTCGGCCATCTCTCGACGCAATGCCTTATAGCGCTTAGAGTCATTCCACGTAAGGCGTACACCCCGTTTGATGGTTCCATCTTCATTGAAATTCCCCGGATTGTTGGCTCTACGGCTACGGTCAATCTTCCTACCCAAACGCTTTTTCTCTACCTCGATGTTGTCGCATTTCGAAGCCAGTTTGTCTATAGAAGCAATGTTTTCACTTGAAACAGCAATAGTAGTAGGTCCTAAGTCTATGCCCACATTGCCTTTACCCAGAGTTCTGCCCTTCTTTGGTTTCTCACCCTCGATGCTCATCTGTAGGTAGTACTTATACCGTCCTCTGACCATTCGGCGCACCACCGTTATCACCTTTACGCTGTCGAAACCACCCTTCAATGCCATCATCTCATAATCGACATGCTTAGGATTGTGCAGAATAGGCAACGTGATGAACTTGGCATTCTTTCCAACCTTGCCATTTAACTTGATAGATAAAGTCATGGTTTCCAGATGCAGTTCCATACCTGAGAACATTTTCTTACCACTCCCGTTTGTCTTCTTCCTGCTACCAAAGATGTTCAGTTCACCATACTTCTTGAATGAAATACGTTTGGCATGATAGTCATAGAGCATCTTCTCCCATGCCGCCCAAATGGCAAGTGATAATCTGTCTAAGAGAGTGGATGTAATTCCAAGATCAGCATAAGTGGTGTCCGCATTTACCAACTTTTTTCCCATCTTGCCGACGAAGCCGTTAATACCATACTCATCGAATGTGATATCAAGCAACTCTTTGTTATTTCCATAGACACCATTGATATGGAATGGATGACTTCTGAAGAAATCTCGTTTTTCCTTAAATGTCTTACAAGTCTGATACTCCTTCATCTGTTCAAAGTACCTGTATTGTCTGAGCAACTTCCCCTGCACATAATTGTACAATTGGCGAAGCTGCTCATAGCGTTTGTTGAGTATATCTTCCTGATACTTCTCAACCTGCAAAGGCAATTCCAATACAAATACTTCTTCCATAATTCCAATATTCCACATTTTGAATGACCATCACCAGGGAATAGACGAACACAGGCGACGGGCACCTGTCAACAGCCTGCATTTCTGGGTGACCATCACCCATCCGCTCGCTCGACGAGACGTTCCACAGCCTGTCAACAGCCTACATTTCTGGGTGACCATCACCTGCGCGAGGTGGTACACACCTATTTCGTCCCTGTCAACAGCCTACATTTCTGGGTGACCATCACCTGACCGTCATCGACTATTCTCAGGTCGCCACCTGTCAACAGCCTACATTTCTGGGTGACCATCACCATACCCGACGACATCATCCGGCGCGTACACCTGTCAACAGCCTACATTTCTGGGTGACCATCACCACCTTTACGTTGCTTTCTACGACGCAGCACCTGTCAACAGCCTACATTTCTGGGTGACCATCACCGGCGAGGGGTAATTCGTCCTGAGTGAGTGCCCTGTCAACAGCCTACATTTCTGGGTGACCATCACCAATTTTACTTTCTTCATACGTTTGTCCTCCCCTGTCAACAGCCTACATTTCTGGGTGACCATCACCCATCTTCCTTGCTGACTCCTGACATAGAGACCTGTCAACAGCCTACATTTCTGGGTGACCATCACCCTATAGAGCATAATCACCTAGGAATGAAATAAATAGGCCATGATTCACATACTCGGAGACTTGCTCTATACTCCCATTCCCGAAGGAACTGACTGTTATTTTTGCATTCCCCATTCTGCAAAATCGTTTGTCGCACCAGCCGCCCTCTGGCATTAGCTTAACGTGCGCAAGGCCTGACAACACCTTTATGCTGCGAAATTACAAAAACTTTACGATATAATGCCTTGTTTTAGAAAAAAAAATTATTTCTTTGACGAAATTTAGACTCCAGTGCATAAAACGTCACTGCCAAACTGTAGTTTATCACCTTATCTATTACTATTCAGTTCAGTGTAGGCATAACTATCCCAATTTTATTTTAGGTATATAATCTATAGTATAATTATCACTTTGATTTAAACACGCCATGTCTAAATTTGTACCAAAGTATTTTAAGATTGGCGCATATTTTCTACTAATTGTCTTTATTGAAGGAGCTTTCATAGAATAACTCCCAAAACAGTCCGTCCGAATACTTATAATAGTATTATTTTTCTTTTCGCAGGAGACCCTAACTCCAATTTTACTGCCATTCTTGTTAGTGACAAATTCCATTTGGGAATTATTGTTAATCAAAGCATATAATGGATATAAAAGATTAAGATATTCAACCTCATTATACTCATCCCGTAAAACTAAATCTTCATTCATGTCTCCGATAGACATTCCTAGTTCTATCATATATAAAATGAGTTTGAAAATTGGCAACCTTGTAGAAAACAACATGTCATTAGAACGGCCAATATAATTTCTTCGAATTCTAGTTGATATTTCAAATTCGTGCAGTCTTATTATGTTCCTTATCGAAAGTTCTTTCAATTTTCTATTTAGAATCTCCATATTACTGAATAAAATCTCGTCAATATTAACATCTTCAATGATTTTCTTTTTCAATTCAGTAAGGGCAATATCTGTAATGCTGTATCGAAACGGCTCTTCAGAAAGGAACTTACTCATATAACCTTCATATGACGCACTTTTCCCATAAAAATGTTCAAAGATATGATGGGTAGTGTCATAATCCATAACAATTACAATATTACTGAAACCAAATTTGTTTCCAACTTTATCAGGTCTTTTATTATCTTCCAAGTGAGCACTAATTACGTTTAGTATCCTAAAAAGATGTGCAGGATCCAGCCGATCTAAATCTTCAATAATTAATACAGTCTTTTTGGCATTCCACTCTGGACCATTTGTAACATGGTCATTGCCCATCCATTCAATAGCAGCATTAATAAGTTTTGTGTAAGCGTCATCCTCATAAATACATCCTCGTATCTGGTTAAAAACAGTTAGGAATTTATCTGCTGTATGTTTCTTCTTATCATAACGCCCTTTAACTTCACCGACTTTTTTGATTATTTTGTCATAAAACGCTCCTCCTGCGACAAAAGATAGCAAAAAAGATACTAAAGAACTTAAATCTGCGAAATCTAAGACAGAATCAAAAAGGGCATCAATATCTATTTTGTCAAGTACATTCCTTTCTTTCAGTTGAATGATAATATCACGTTTTATATATTCAAAGATATCTTCATTCTTTGCTACAGAATAGTTAACAGGATAAATAGTGAAGAAATCATAATTCTCAAATCTTATTTTATCTTCTCTTGCCTTTTGTAAGAAAAAAGATTTCCCATCACCAAACTTTGCTGACAGAATCATCCTGTCGGCGTGTTCAAGATGGTTTTTGAAATCGTCTAGTTTATTATTTATCTCATTTTTGCCTATACATTCCATAGTCTAATTATTCCTCTCTTTTTCTTTCCTAATCTCATCTAGCGTCTTGCCATTCAGCGTGAAATGGGCAGGGCCTTGATACTCTTTGTTTTCACTTCCCTCCTCTGGCATAAAATGCTTGCAGAAACGGGAAAGGGTGTATATCTCGTTTTCGTAAGCGACAGTGTTTTCAGAAACCACTGTAACAGGAATATCACCATGCTCAAAGTAAACAACATCGCCAGGCTTCAAACCTATCATCGAGAACTTGAAGGGTGGGCGGCGGGCCTTAACTCCAACAGTCGTTTGCGACTGAGGCGCTTCTTCCGTCTCTGCTTTCTTTTTAAGGAAAATGTCGAAACCCGCAGCACAAATGTAGTTCTTGGCTTCTTCAAAAATAGGCTCAAGTGTGTATATCTGATTGCGTTTCAAAGGAGGCTGTTGGGGAACCTGCTTGTTTTCAGACAAGTCGTAATAGCCCAACTCTTTCAGTGCCTCGTAAGTCTTTGCCTCCAGCCATTTCACCTCTGTTGTAGAAAGAGTGTCTGTAGTGGAATGGAACACAATGGCTTCTGTCCAGAAATCTTTGGCCTCATGGTTGCGTAGTCGCTTGATAGAGTCGTCAGTCTCTCCAACGTATAATTGCTTTTTGTCTCTGTTGACTAAGATATACAAGGCTGGTTTGTTCAGGTCAGAGGAATATTCTGATACAAACTTCTTGTCTGCTCTATCAATAACAAACAATTCCGTTACTTGATTCTCACAACTGATGATGCGAGAAACCAGGGTATTGTCTGGGACTAGGATTTGGAATACTTTTGCCATGTTCTAGGTTGTATCTGTAATTTGAATACAAAGATAATACAAATCTACCGATTATGCAAAGAATATGGCGAAAATTTGTACCTTCACCTTGCGACCGTAATCAACATCATCAATGGTAAAAAGATTCTTGTAGAATAGTATCCCCAACTGGTCGTCTATTCATAGCCCTGTGGATATAGCCTTGGGGTCAGGTGTCTGTGTGTCTATGGAAAATATGTCACAAAAATTACTAATATGCGATTGCTATATTTTTACTTAATTATTTTCATCATTTTTGACTCAACTATACATGTTTTTAAGTAAATATCTTAAAATCAGGTGTTTATAAGATGTATAGTTGAAGACCACTATACATTGTTTAAAGCGGTGTATATCAATTAGTTATGTGAATTAGTGTATAGTTGGTCTAATTTTTCCAATTTTTACATAAAATTGCAATAGCGATGTGCCCGACATGATTAGATAAAAAAATAAAGGATGCCCACTTTGAAATGAACATCCTTCGTATCTGAGAAATGAAAAACTCTTACTTGATCAGATCGACAGAGCGCTTCAGGAACTTGTCGAGGGCTTCGCCCTTGAGCATGCCATTCTGCAGCAGGGCCAGGTCGATGAGTTGATGGACAATCGAGTTATCCTTCGCATAGTCGGCGATCACGGCCTGCTTCTTGTCCTTCTGCTCCTGTACGGCTTTCTCTGCCTCTGCTTTCTGGTCCTTGTCCTCCTGCGTCAGTTCATCGTACTTCTTCTTGTCCTGTGCAGCGCGGATGGCAGCCAGACGGGCTTCCTGACCCTTCAGTTCTGCGACGATGGGCTTCAGGGCCTCGGCGGTGGCAGCCTCGCTGTCGTCGAGCACCTTTTTCACCAGTGGGTGGTCTGCATTCAGTACGATGTTGTAGGAATCAGGCATCTGACCATAGAAGTTCATGCCTGGCTGGAACTTGCTCATCTCCTTCATACGACGCATGTACTCGTTCTGGGTGATGATGACAGGGCGGGCCTCTGTGCCAAGGGAGTCAACCTGCACCATGAATTCGGCCTTGTCGATCTTCGGCATCTGGGTGCGGAAGACGGCTGACAGATTGTCAGACTGCTCTTCTGAGAGGTTGTTCTTGGGGGCATCGTCCTTTACGATTAGGCGCTCGATGATATCGGCATCGACACGTGTGAAGTGGCTCTTCTCGAACTTCTGCTCCAGCGTCTGGATGGTGGGCACGTCGAGTTGGCCGTCGAGCAGCAGCACGCTGTAGCCCTTGTCCTGGGCGGCCTTGATGTAGGAGTACTGTTCCTCCTTGTCTGTGGCGTAGAGATATACGAGTTGGTCGTTCTTGTCCTTCTGGTTGGCCTCGATGAGCGTCTTGTACTCGTCGAAGGTGAAGTACTTGCCCTCCGTGTCTTTCATCAGGGCGAAGTCCTTGGCACGATCGTAGAAGCCGTCTTCGGAGAGGATGCCGTAGTTGATGAAGAGTTTCAGGTCGTCCCACTTCTCTTCATACTGCTTGCGGTCCTCCTTGAAGATCGAGTTCAGACGGTCAGCCACCTTCTTGGTGATATAGGTGGAGATCTTCTTCACCTCACGGTCGCTCTGCAGATAGGAGCGGCTGACGTTCAGGGGGATGTCTGGTGAGTCGATCACGCCGTGCAGCAGGGTAAGGAACTCAGGCACGATGCCCTCCACCTGGTCCGTCACGAACACCTGGTTGCAGTAGAGTTGTATCTTGTTACGCTGCAGTTCGATGTTCGACTTGATCTTCGGGAAGTAGAGGATACCTGTCAGATTGAAGGGATAATCGACGTTCAGGTGAATCCAGAACAGCGGCTCGTCGCTCATGGGATAGAGGGTGCGGTAGAACGACTTGTAGTCCTCGTCCTTCAGTGTGGAGGGCGTCTTGGTCCACAGTGGCTCCACACTATTAATAATATTGTCCTCCTCGGTATCCACCTGCTTGCCGTCCTTCCATTCTGTCTTCTTGCCGAAGGCCACTGGCACGGCCATGAACTTGCAGTATTTGTTGAGCAGGCCCTCGAGTTTGTACTTGTCGAGGAACTCCTTGCAGTCGTCGTCGATATAGAGGATGATGTCTGATCCATGGTCAGCGCGCTCTGCGTCGTCGATTTCGTAGGCTGGCGATCCGTCGCAACTCCACTTCACGGCCTTTGCCCCTTCCTTATACGACTTGGTGATGATCTCCACCTTCTTTGATACCATGAACGAGGAGTAGAAGCCCAGTCCGAAGTGGCCGATGATGTTGTTGGCATTGTCCTTGTACTTCTCCAGGAAGTCCGTCACGCCTGAGAAGGCGATCTGGTTGATGTACTTGTCGATCTCCTCTTCCGTCATGCCGATGCCATGGTCGGAGATGGTGATCGTGCCCTTGTCCTTGTCGAAGTTCACGCGTACGGTGAGGTCGCCCAGGTCCTCCTTATATTCGCCCTGTGCGGCGAGGGTCTTCATCTTCTGCGTGGCATCGACGGCATTGGACACCATCTCGCGGAGGAATATCTCATGATCGCTGTAGAGAAACTTTTTGATGACGGGGAAGATGTTCTCTGTCGTAACCCCGATGTTACCTTTTTGCATATTATTTTGTAATGTTTGATCTTCCGCTTTGAAGATTGCAAAAAGTGTGCCAAAGAAACTATAAAAAAATCCCTCCGATGAAAACTCATCAGAGGGAAATCTTTTTATAGGGTAGGGGAGATTACTCACCCTTCTCCAACTTAGCCTTCAGTTCAGCCAGAGCGTCGATGTCGCCCAGTGTGGTGCTGGCAGCAACGTTCTCGATCTTCGGAGTGTCATCCTTCTTGGCGCGGCTGGCCTTCTTGGCGGCAGCAGCGGCGGCCTTCTTCTCCTCACGAGCGGGATCCTCGAAGGTACGGCTGTGAGAGAGGATGATGCGCTTAGAGTCCTTGTTGAACTCGATCACCTTGAACGGCAGGGTCTCGCCAGCGACAGCCTGGCTGCCGTCTTCCTTCACAAGATGCTTCGGAGTAGCAAAGCCCTCAACATTCTCCTCGAGTTTCACGACAGCACCCTTCTCGAGCAGTTCGCTGATCTTACCCTCGTGGATAGAGCCAACGGTATATTTCTGCTCAAAGACATCCCAAGGATTGTCCTCCAACTGCTTGTGGCCAAGGCTGAGGCGACGGTTCTCCTTGTCGATATCGAGCACGATGACGTCGATCTGTGCGCCCACCTGTGTGAACTCTGAAGGATGCTTCACCTTCTTGGTCCAAGAGAGGTCGCTGATGTGGATCAGGCCGTCAACACCCTCCTCGAGTTCCACAAATACACCGAAGTTGGTGAAGTTGCGAACCTTGGCGGTGTGCTTGCTGCCAACAGGATACTTGCTCTCGATAGACTCCCAGGGATCCTCGCGGAGTTGCTTGATGCCGAGAGACATCTTGCGCTCGTCGCGGTCGAGGGTCAGGATGACAGCCTCTACCTCTTCGCCAACCTTCAGGAACTCCTGAGCGCTGCGGAGGTGCTGGCTCCAAGACATCTCTGATACGTGGATCAGACCCTCGACACCAGGCTGGATCTCTACGAATGCACCATAGTCGGCAATCACGACAACCTTACCCTTCACGTGGTCACCCACCTTGAGGTTGGCATCCAGAGCATCCCAAGGATGCGGGGTGAGTTGCTTCAGACCCAGGGCGATGCGGCGCTTCTCGTCGTCGAAGTCGAGGATGACGACGTTGATCTTCTGGTCGAGTTCCACCACCTTGTGGGGATCGTCAACACGACCCCAAGACAGGTCTGTGATGTGGATCAGTCCGTCAACACCACCGAGGTCAACGAACACACCGTAACTGGTGATATTCTTAACGGTACCCTCGAGGATCTGACCCTTCTCGAGTTTACCGATGATCTCCTTCTTCTGTGCCTCCAGTTCAGCCTCGATAAGAGCCTTGTGAGAGACAACCACGTTGCGGAACTCCTGGTTGATCTTGACAACCTTGAACTCCATGGTCTTGCCTACGAACTGATCGTAGTCGCGTATGGGGTGAACGTCGATCTGCGAGCCTGGGAGGAAAGCCTCGATACCAAACACATCGACAATCATACCGCCCTTCGTGCGGCACTTGATGTAACCCTGGATGACTGCATCCTGCTCGAGAGCCTCGTTGACCTGGTCCCAAGACTTGCTCATGCGGGCCTTCTTGTGAGAGAGGATCAACTGACCCTTCTTGTCCTCTGCGCTCTCTACATAGACCTCTACCTTGTCGCCGATCTTCAGGTCGGGATTGTAGCGGAATTCTGAAGCGGGGATGATGCCGTCGCTCTTGTAGCCGATGTTCACCACAACCTCCTTCTTGTCAACGGAGATCACAGTTCCCTCTACCACCTGGTGGTCGGCTACTTTGTTCAGGGTTTCGTCGTACGCCTTGTCAAGTTCTTCCTTGTTGACACCAGCGGGCGTGCCATTCTCGAACTCGTCCCAGTTGAAATCGTCGAGCGGCTTTACGTTCTTTGTTAATTCTGACATATAAAATAATGTGTTGCCCCTCGTTTCTTGTCGGGGCGGGATCTGGACAGACGTTTACCAGACCATCTTTAAAGGGTTAATAAATGATAGGAGCAAGCGCCTGTTCTGGCCCCTATTTCCCCTATGGGGAAGAAAAGTGGCTGCAAAGGTAGTCATTTTAGTTCATAGTTCATGGTTCATAGTTCATAGTTGGGGCAACATTTATGTTTATTTAACAAAGCGGGAGGACTCATCTCCAAGACAAGTCCTCCCTGTTTCTTTCCACAGTTCCAACTATGAACTATACGATTCCCTGAGCCATCATGGCATTGGCAACCTTCATGAAGCCGGCCACGTTGGCACCCTTCACGTAGTTGATGTAGCCGTCGGGCTGTGTACCGTACTTCACGCAGTTCTCGTGAATGTCGTTCATGATGCGCTTCAGATAGTCGTCAACCTCCTTAGAAGTCCATGACAGACGCTCTGAGTTCTGCGACATCTCCAGACCAGATACTGACACGCCACCAGCGTTAGAAGCCTTACCAGGAGCATAGAGGATCTTGGCATCCTGGAAGATCTTGATAGCCTCAGGCAGTGAAGGCATGTTGGCACCCTCAGCGACGGCGATGACACCGTTGTCGATCAGAGCCTGAGCCTGCTCACCGTTGATCTCGTTCTGTGTAGCGCAAGGCAGTGCGATGTCAGCCTTCTCGTGCCAGGGGCGCTCACCAGCGTGATAGACAGCGTTGGGATACTCCTCAGCATACTCCTTGATACGTCCGCGCTCTACGTTCTTCAGTTCCTTCACGTAAGCGAGTTTTGCCTCGTCGATACCATCGGGATCGTAGATGTAACCGTCTGAGTCAGAGAGGGTCAAGGGGATAGCACCGAGTTGGATGCACTTCTCTGTAGCGTACTGGGCCACGTTACCAGAACCAGAGATCAGCACCTTCTTGCCCTTCAGTTCGATACCACGGGTAGCGAGCATAGAGGTCAGGAAATAGACGCAACCATAACCAGTAGCCTCAGGACGGATCAGCGAACCACCGAAGGAGAGACCCTTACCTGTCAGTACGCCCTGGAACTGGTGAGTGAGTTTCTTATACTGTCCGAAGAGATAGCCAACCTCACGGCCACCAACACCGATATCACCAGCAGGTACATCCTCATCGGGACCAATCACGCGATAGAGTTCGTTCATGAATGCCTGGCAGAAACGCATCACCTCAGCGTCGCTCTTGCCGCGGGGAGAGAAGTCGGAACCACCCTTGGCACCACCCATGGGCAGTGTGGTCAGAGAGTTCTTGAAGGTCTGCTCGAAAGCGAGGAACTTCAGGATACCCAGGTTCACGCTCTTGTGATAACGGAGACCACCTTTGTACGGACCAATGGCGTTGTTGTGCTGGATACGGTAACCCATGTTGGTCTGTACGTTGCCCTTATCGTCAACCCATGTGATACGGAACTCACAAACGCGATCGGGGATGCAAAGGCGCTCAATCAGATTGGCCTTCTCAAACTCGGGGTGCTTGTTGTACTCCTCTTCGATGGTGGGAAGAACTTGGGAAACTGCCTGGATGTACTCCGGCTCATTGGGGAATCTCTGTTTCAGATCCTCTACAACTTTTGCTGCATTCATAATCTACTTAATTTTTAGTTGTTTGTTATAACGTTTAATTTTCTGGGTGCAAAATTACAGCAAAAATTCGGAAAACAAAACATTTTATCAAAAAAATGCGCAAAAAACTTTCTTTTTGTCACTTAATTGATGTAAATCAAGGAAAAACGTCAT
>OCTW011591948.1_pt1 | contig 11943 bp, 12 predicted proteins | sample 1539671 | NCBI WGS metagenome assembly OCTW01 (sample SAMN02144230, study PRJEB22623) | gut metagenome | biome: sheep rumen | host: Ovis aries | place: New Zealand | reverse complement strand
ATGCTGAGCTTTGGCCGTATGGTGGAGAGGCAGTCCGAACCCCCTAAAGGGGAACCCGCCGCAAGGCGGGGAGTAGGAAGCACGCGACTTTAATCGTGTGAGGTTTCACGTGAATTGGATTTTGTACATACTAATCCTCCAGCATTGCCGCCACCGCTTCCTCAGCAGTCAGGTAGGGGCCGTGAAGATTTCGATGATTTCGAGCATCTTCAATTGCCTCTATTGTTTCATTGGACATAGAACGATGCTTTATTGGGAAGGGGAAGCCATCATATTCCAAAGCAGCGGTAAGGAAAATACGAACAGCAGTGGGAGTATCAAGGCCTAATCCGGCAAATAATGTGTCAGAATCATGTTTGAGATTGTCGTCGATACGAATCTGTAATGTTGCCATAATGATTCTCCTTTCATTTGTAATGATTTGTAACTATATTGTACTACTATGATTGAACCATTACAACGAAAAACTTGATGGCTTAAAGGTTCAGAACAGATATGTTCAGTTCACCAGACATCAGCCGAGGCAGTAGGCTGTCACGTAATTTGGCAAGTTTCTTATTTTCGAGGCAATTAACAACTATAAGATCAATCATAGGTGATGTCAGCTCATCAAACTGATCAAGTGTATTACTATCGGGAAGATAAAACTCGAAGGCGTCGTAATTCTTTTTTCGATATGAATGACTGTTGTTGCCACTTGCGTCTGCTCGATTTTATAAAAGTAATGGCTTGATAGTAAATGGCAAGAATGCTTTCCTTTTTGGCCGCTTGTTTTTAAAGATATATACTCGCTATTTTTCAGCTTTATAATCAATGTATGACAATTAACTTCGACGAAACTTTAAAGCATAGAGCATAGGCATTGAGAGATACGAGAACGGAGGACGGTCTGAATGATTGTTTACGATGGCACAAAACAGGATTTCCTGAACAGTGTGGACACGGATTCGATTGCAGAGGAGATCAGAGACAACATTCTTCGAAAAATGGGACGGCATACGCCTGAAAATGAGTTTAAATCATGGGTCAACTCCATGCAGTACATGTACAATACCATGAATGACCCCGAAATTCCGTTTGATGCGGGCGTTGCCATCGAGTTTAACATTCCTCAGACAGCCAAGAGAGTGGATTTTATGATCTCCGGCTACGATGAAAACGGAAATCCAGGAATGGTCATCATCGAGCTGAAGCAGTGGGAGAAGCTCAGCAAAGTCGAGAAGAGTGATTCTCTTGTGGAGACTTATACAGGAAACGCCCTCCGCAAGGTCGTCCATCCGTCCTATCAGGCATGGTCCTACGCACAGCTGATCGCCGACTATAACACGGCCGTGCAGGACGACAAAATACGGCTTGAACCCTGCGCCTACCTGCACAATTACAAGCGCAGGAAAAACGATCCCCTCGATGACAGTCAGTATGACCCATATACCAGCCAGGCACCGGCTTTTACCAACGGCCAGATCCTGAAGCTGAGAGAATTCATCAAAAAATGCGTCAGGAAGGGCGATAACAGAGAAATCCTCTACCGTATAGACCATGGAAAAATCAGGCCTTCAAAAAGTCTCCAGAACGCCATTGCCTCTATGATTAAAGGCAATGAAGAATTCATCATGATCGATGAGCAGAGAGTCGTCTTTGAAGAGATCATCCGGATCTCGGAAAAGTGTCAGAAGGACCATAAAAAGAGAACCGTTATCTGCACGGGAGGTCCCGGCACCGGCAAAAGTGTCATTGCGGTCCGTCTGCTGGCCGAGCTGACAAACCGTAAACAGTTTGTACAGTACGTCTCCAAGAACAGTGCGCCCCGCGATGTCTACAAGGTGAAACTCAAGGGAAAAGTCAAAAAGAGCAGCGTCGACAATATGTTCAAGGGCTCCGGCACCTACACGGAAACCGGCAGGAACATGGTGAACACGCTTCTGGTTGACGAAGCGCACAGACTCAATGAAAAATCCGGTATGTTCCACAATATGGGGGAAAACCAGATCAAGGAAATCATCCACGCCGCAGGCTGCTCGGTCTTTTTTATCGATGAAAGTCAGCGCGTCACAATGGACGACATCGGTTCCGTAGAGGAGATCAAAAAGTGGGCGGAAGAGGAGCAGTCCGAAATCTTCGAGATGGAGCTCCTCTCGCAATTTCGCTGCAATGGCTCCAACGGTTATCTGTCATGGGTGGACGACGTCCTCGAGATTCGTGAAACCGCCAATTATTCCCTGGAGGGAATCGACTACGACTTTGAAATATTCGATTCCCCCGAAGAAGTCCGGCAGAGGATCATTGAAAAAAACAGACTGGCCAACCGCGCCAGGATTCTGGCCGGATATTGCTGGAACTGGCCCAAGGAGCACCGAAGGGATTCCGGCTTCCATGATATCACGATCGGCAGCTTTGGCATCAGCTGGAATCTGGATACCGGAGAGGCATTTGCCATTGGGGAGAATTCTGTCAATGAGGCTGGCTGCATCCACACCACCCAGGGCCTGGAATTTGATTATGTCGGCGTGATCATCGGCGATGATATGCGCTATGAGAACGGCCGCGTCATCACGGACTTTACAAAGCGCGCGAAAACCGACCAGTCCCTGAAGGGCATCAAAAAGCTCTATAAACAGAATCCTGACGAAGCCAGACGTAGGGCAGACGAGATCATCAAGAACACCTACCGCACCCTGATGACACGAGGCATGAAGGGCTGCTACGTGTACTGCACCGATCCCGGATTGAAGGAATACCTGAAAAAGCGGCTGGCCATGTATGCCCAGGCCATAAAAGACAGATCTGTCAGTACAAATAAAGACTGAGAAGAACTTGAGTTTATTTGATTTGGGAGCAAGTAAAGCATGAATCAGAATACAATTCACCGCATCCGCCAATTCACTGAAGACCGCGACTGGGACCAGTTCCACACGCCGGCCAATCTGGCAAAATCCATCTCGATCGAGGCAAACGAGCTCCTGGAGTGCTTCCAGTGGAACGACACGGATTATGACATCGAGCATGTCAAAGAAGAACTCGCGGATGTCCTGGTCTACTGCCGGAACATGCTTGACAAGCTAGGCCTGGATGAGGACGAAATCGTCAACAGCAAGATGGATCAGAATGAAGCGAAGTATCCGGTGGACAAGGCGCGGGGCAGTGCGGCAAAGTACGATGAACTATGAAAAATGGAGGATCAGTACATGAACGACGCGGAGTGGGACAAGCTGCTGAGGATCAGGACCACCGGCAGAGACGATTCGCATGCCGACCAGCACTGCTATCCCTATGAGCCGACCCCGTATTCCGTCCTGGAGAGGCTTGCCGCCAGCGGGCTTGTGAACAAGAAAAACGTCCTCATGGATTTCGGGAGCGGGAAGGGCCGGGTGGATTTTTACCTGGCCTGGCAGGTCGGCTGCCGGTGTATCGGTGTCGAATATGACAGGCGGATCTGGCAGACGGCCGTTGACAATCAGAAAAAGGCCGCTGCGGGATCCAAAGTCTCATTCAGGAACATGCGGGCCGAAAACTGCCCCGTTCCGGAGGAGGCGGACCGCTTTTTCTTTTTCAATCCGTTTTCGGTAGAAATCCTCCGTCGCGTCCTTATGCAGGTCGTGGATGCATGGTACGAAAAGCCGAGGCGGATCCTCCTGTTTTTCTACTATCCGTCGGACGAATACGTCTCTTACCTCATGAACGTCGACCAGCTCGTTTTTCTGGATGAGATCGACTGCAGGGACTTGTTTGGGGGAAAGGACCCCAGGGAGAGAATCCTGATCTTTGAGCTGGAAGATGCATACCAGGCGCAGTGAGAGTATCGTCTGGGACGGATATAAGTGGTTCTAAGATGTCTAAGATGTCGCTTTCCGGGCGACCCGTTCCGCGCAATCTTTGACTATAATGGCCTTACGAAAGACAAAAAGATGTTTTCGAACAGAGACTGAGGGGGAGATTTATAATGAGAGATATTAACAGGATCAAGGGTTGTCTGGTGGGCGGAGCCGTCGGCGATGCGCTCGGCTATGCAGTGGAGTTTTCAAGGCTGAAGTCGATCCTCAAGGAGTACGGCCCGGATGGCATCACGCGCTATGACCTCGACCGGGGACTGGCACGTATTTCAGACGACACACAGATGGCGCTGTTTACGGCGACGGCCCTTCTGTTCGGTGAGACTCGCGGACGCATGCGCGGGATCGGCGCGGGACCGGTCGGCTATTTCGATAGTGCCTATCTGGACTGGTACCTGACGCAGGTAAAGTCCTATCCGCTTAAGGCCGGAGGGGGATACAGCTCCTGGCTGGTCAATTGCAAAGAACTGTTCAGCCGCAGGGCTCCGGGCGGGACCTGCCTGTCAGCCCTGCAGGAGGGCGGTCACGGCACGGTGGAAAATCCGATCAATAACAGCAAGGGATGCGGCGGTGTCATGCGCGTTGCGCCGATCGGCGTCTATTTCGCCGGCAAGAAGGACTGGGAAGTGGAAGAGGTCGACATGGCGGGCGCTGAGGCGGCGGCCGTCACCCATGGGCATGAGCTTGGCTATATTCCTTCCGCCGCCCTGGTCCATATCGTGTACAGGCTGGCGTCCGCCGAAAAGCCGGATGTCTATGAGGCTGTACTTTCCTCCATGGAGGCAATGCCGAAGCTCTTCCCTAATGCTGTCCATATGCAGAAGTTCCTGGACCTGATGCAGAAGGCTGTCGACCTTTCCCGCCAGGATGTTGATGACCGCAAGGCAATCCGGGCACTTGGAGAGGGCTGGGTCGCCGAGGAGACACTGGCAATCTCTGTTTACTGCGCCCTCAGGCACGCGGACGATTTCGAGAAGGCCATCATCGCCTCCGTCAATCATGACGGCGACAGCGATTCCACCGGCGCCGTGACCGGAAACATCCTGGGCACTGCCCTCGGCTATGATGCGATCCCGGATTATTATCTGGGCAAGCTCGAGCTCAGGGAGATCATCGAAGAGATCGCCGACGACCTGTACCGGGACTGCCGGATCAGCGAATACAGCGCAGACAGGGATCCTGTCTGGATCAGCAAATATGTGGAGATTGATTATAGGCCTGAAAATAATAACAAATGAAAGTGTTCCGGCCGGCGTCCACGGGCAGGCTGCAGGAAGCAGCTGCCGGGAGGCCTTCAGAAAATAAAATGTAAAGGGAAAAGGAAACAGTTCAATTACAGGAAGGAAACAGAGTTTGGAAGAGAAGAAAACCGTTCATAAAGAAAATGAGATCGACACAGTGATTTTTGATATCGGGGGTGTCCTGGTTGAACTGGGGCGCTTCCGCTTTCTGGAAAAGAAGGGCTTTACCGGAGAACTGGCGCAGCGGGTCATGTATGCGACGATGCGGTCAGATGACTGGGTACAGCTGGATCTGAACAATATATCCGAAGAGGAGATTCTGCAGAGATTCATCGAGAATGATCCCTCCATCGAAAAAGAGATCCGTCACATGTTCGCGGATGTTCACGGTATCGTTGAGCCGAAACAGACGAGTCTGCCCTGGATCCGGCGGATCAAGGCGTCCGGCCGGCGGGTCCTCTTTCTTTCCAATTATTCGCACAAGATCATGCGGGAGTGTGCGGATTCCTTATATTTCCTGCCGGAGATGGACGGCGGTCTTTTTTCATGTGATGTCCACATGGTGAAACCCGATCCGGCCTTTTATCAGCTCCTGATCGATAAGTATGATCTCGACCCGGCAAAGTGCGTCTTTATCGATGACCTGGAAGCAAATCTGGAGCCGGCCCGGGCGCTCGGAATCCGGACTATCCTCTTCCGGTCACAGGACCAGGCAGAGCAGGATCTGGCCAGGCTGCTCGGATGACGCCGTCCGGAGATGCCCGGGGAAGCTATAATGAAGCAGGAGACAATCTATGTTGCATGCAAAGAACTGTCAGCTGGACCTGCCCTTCGGAACAGTCGACTATATCCGCTTCGGCAGCGGAAAGATTCCGCTTGTTATGATTCCGGGCGTGGGAGACGGCCTGAAGACAGTCAGGGGCATGGCTGTCCCGTTTGCCCTCTTGTACCGTTCTCTTGCCAGAGATTTTACTGTATATGTGTTCAGCAGGTGCCGGGAGCTTCCGTTTGGCACGACGACCTGGGATATGGCGGAACAGCTGAACGTTGCCCTGCAGGCCCTGGACCTGTCCTCTGTCGCGCTGGTGGGTGTTTCCCAGGGCGGTATGATCGCCCAGTGGCTGGCAATCAACTTTCCCGACAAGGTCGGAAAGCTGGTCCTTACGGTGACCCTGAGCCGTCCGAATCCGACGATAGAGGGTGTGGTCGAGCGATGGATCACTCTGGCGGAACGCGGAGATTACACGGGCATCATGCTGGATACGGCGGAGCGTTCCTATTCTGAGAAACGTCTGAAGCTGGCAAAAATAGAATACCGGCTGCTGGGCAGTTTCGGAAAACCGAAATCCTTTGACCGCTTTATCAGGCAGGCGGAGTCCTGCGTGACCCACAATGCCTGGAACCGACTGGACTATATCACCTGTCCGACCCTGGTGATAGGCGGTGAGGATGACCGGATCGTGACCGGGCAGGCGTCCAGAGAGATGTCGGACAGGATCCGGGACTGCAGCCTGTACATGTATGAAGGGCTCGGTCACGGCCTGTATGAGGAGGCACCGGATTTTCTCACGCGGGTTCGGGAGTTCTGTATGTGAAATGTAAAGGAGGATCTCTATGGGAAGGTTAAAAGATCTCAGAGCAATGGTAGATGCGGAGCTTAACAGGATGGAGAATCCTGACAAGCGGATCAGTGCCGCCAATCACCTGTACGGAGTCTCGCTCGCAGCGACTATGATCGCCAGAAGGCGCGGACTGGATCCGGAACTGGCAGCCATGGCAGCGATGCTGCATGATCTGCATGCCTACAAGACCGGCTCCTATGATGACCACGCCCACAGGGGGGCGGAGCTTGCGAGGAAGATACTGGCGGATCTGGGACAGACGGATGAGAGGGAAACGGACCTGATCTGTTCAGCTGTCTATCACCACGATGACAAGCTCGTTGTAGATGGACCTATGGAAGAAGTCCTGAAGGATGCGGATGTGATCCACCACTGCATGAACGACCTGTCCAAGGCTGTAAAGGACAAGGAAAAAGCAAGGTTCGAGGCTCTGTGTGCTGAGTTCGGTATGTGAAAAAAATCAACCGGGACGGATCCGGGCGGTACTAGAAACCATCCGGGACGGATCCGGGGGGCACAAAACGCAGGGCAGAAGTGTCCGTGGGACAAACCGGCAGGGTCGGATCATGTCACAAAGGAGAACGATTTATGTCAGTCAACAAAACCATGATGCAGTATTTTGAGTGGTATCTGCCCAACGACGGGCTCTGGTGGAAACGGTGCGCGGCGAAGGCGGAGAACCTCAATGAAATCGGGATCACAGATGTCTGGCTTCCGCCTGCCTATAAGGGAACCTGTCAGGAGGATGTCGGCTACGGCGTGTATGACCTCTACGATCTGGGTGAATTTGATCAGAAGGGGACTGTCCGCACCAAGTACGGGACCAAAGAGGAATATCTGGAGGCAATCCGGGCCTTTCACGATCACGGGATCCGCGTCTTTGCCGACATCGTCCTCAATCACAGGATGGGCGCGGATGAACCGGAGGAGGTCATGGCCGTGTCCGATGCCCGGGACAACCGGATGCAGCAGGTGGAGGGCGAGCACCCGGTCCGGGTCTGGTCGAAATTCACCTTTCCGGGCAGAAATGGAAAATACAGTGATTTCATCTGGGACCACAGACATTTTTCCGGTACGGATTACGATGAGTACAAACGGGACGAGGGCCTGATCTACCGGTTTGCCGGCAAGCAGTGGGAGCAGGATACGGATCCCGAAAACGGCAATTTCGATTACCTGATGGGCATGAATGTGGACATGAACAATCCGGAGGTGTGCGAGGAAATCCGGAAATGGCTTCTGTGGTATATCCGGGAGACCGGGATCGACGGCCTGCGCCTGGATGCGGTCAAGCATATCTCTTTCTCATTCTACCGTGATCTGCTCAGTCAGGTGCGTTCTCAGATCCGGGAGGAGACAGGAAAGGAGATCCCGGCGGTCGGAGAGTACTGGAACGGCGATCCCGGCAGGCTCATGTATTATCTGGACCAGGTCAATCACGAGATGGCTCTCTTTGACGTGACCCTGCACTATCACTTTTTTAATGCGTCGCAGGCGGGCAGGGACTATGACCTGCGTACCATCTTTGACGGCACCCTGGTCCGGGAGCAGCCCGACTATGCGGTGACTTTTGTGGACAACCACGACACCCAGTACGGCCAGAGCCTGCAGTCCTTCGTAGCGGACTGGTTCAAGCCCCTGGCCTATGCCATGGTCCTGCTGCGCCAGGGAGGCCGCCCCTGCGTTTTCTATTCCGATTATTATGGCAATCCCGTCCAGAACCGTCCGCTCGTCCCCAATCTCGGCAAGATGATCAAGATCCGCCGCGGCTATGCCTACGGAGACCAGGAGGACTATTTCGACGATCCCCACGTGATCGGCTGGGTGCGCCGGGGAACGGAGGACCATCCCTATTCCGGTCTGGCCGTTGTCCTCAGCAGCGCCGACGACGGCGAAAAGCGTATGTATATGGGACCCGCGCACATCGGCGAGACCCTCCGCGATGCCCTGGGCAACTGCCCCGATCCCGTCGTAATCGACAACGAGGGCTGGGGCACCTTCCGGACGCGCGGCGGCAATGTCTCCATCTGGGTCCGCGAAGAGGGCTTCGAATACCTGGTGGTGACAGAGTAGCAGGGAATTACCGGGAAATGTCGTATAAAAATGGAGAAAACTATGTTAGAAATCGGAACAACAGCGCCGGAATTCACTCTGCCTGATCAGAACGGACAGATGCACAGCCTTTCGGATTACAGAGGACAGAAGGTCATCCTCTATTTCTATCCCAAGGACATGACCAGCGGCTGCACCAGCCAGGCTTGCAATTTCAGGGACAGGTATCCGCAGTTTCAGGAAAAGGGAGCGGTCGTTCTCGGTGTAAGCAAGGACACGGTCGAATCTCACAAGAGGTTCGAGGAGAAGCAGGGCCTGCCTTTCACCCTGCTCTCGGATACAGAACTGGAGGTTATCACGGCCTATGATGTCCGAAAGATCGGAAAAGACGGAAAGCCCACCAAGAGCCTGATCCGGTCCACCTACCTCATCGATGAGAACGGCCTGATCATCAAAGCGTTTGGCGGCGTCAAGGCAAAGGACAATGCTGCCCAGATGCTGGATGCTCTGGACGAGTAACGCCATCTCGCAAACCATCCGGGACGGATATTACCGGTTCCAAAACGGGGTGAAGACTATCCGGGACGGATCTGGCCGGTTCAAAAAACCGGGAGAACCGTCCCGGGTGGTTCATGGAGGAAAAAATGCATCAATACAGACTTTCGGACGAGGAATACAACAGGATCCTGGAGTTTAAGCGAGACCTCCATATGCATCCGGAGCTTTCGGGGGAAGAATTTGAGACGACGAGAAAGATCCGCACATTTCTGGAGACACTCCCGGATTTTCGGATCCTGCCGCTGGAAACTGAGACCGGGACCGGCGTCGTAGCGCAGATCCGGGGGACGGAGGCTCCTGCTCAGGACTTTTCCGAGATCATGCTCCGGGCGGACATCGATGCCCTTCCCCGGGATGAGGAATATGAAAGCCCCTGGAAAAGTGTGAATCCCGGGGTCATGCATGCCTGCGGGCATGACTTTCATACAGCTTCTCTGCTTGGAGCAGCCCTCCTGCTGCAGCGGGCCCGGACGGACGGCAGACTGCACAGGACCGTGGACCTGGTCTTTCAACCGGCTGAGGAAGGGGCCAGAGGTGCCCTGATGATGATCAAAGCCGGTCTGTTTGATCTCATCCATCCCGATGCCTGCTTCGGCATGCACAACTGGCCTTCAGTCTCGAGCGGCAGGATCGTGTGTCACGAGGGTGCCCTGATGTCAGGCAAGCGCAATTTTGAGATCACCATCCACGGCGTCGGGGGACACGGGTCCATGCCTCATCTGTGCACGGATACCATTGTCTGCGCGGCGGCTGTCGTTCAGTCCCTGCAGACTGTGGTGAGCAGGAACACCGACCCGCTGGATTCCGTCCTTCTCACGATCAATATGATCGAGGGCGGCAGCCCCATCAACCTCATTGTCGATAAGATCCGGCTGCTCGGTACTGTCCGGTCGCTCTCTGATCAGGCGCTGGACCATGCCATCTCCCGGATCGAGACCATTGTCAGGGGCACAGCGGCGGCCTATGAATGTACGGCTGATATCGTGTGGACACCCAGGATCCCCACCGTATGGAACGCTCCTGAAATGACGGTTCGGGCAAAAAAATGTGCGGAATCGACCGGGTATACAGTCACGGATGCCGTGCCCTCTCTGGCGAGCGAGGACTTCGCATGTTACAGAGAGCATGTACCATCCTTCTTTTACTGGGTCGGCAGTACACCGGAGGGTGAGGAACCGCAGGATCTGCACAAGTCAGGTTTCCACACAGATGATTCCATGCTGCGCTGCGCCGCGGAACTGTATATGGCCTCGGCCATGGGATAAAAAGAAAAGGGAAACAGGTTAACCGGATAACAGGATGACATGATGGATTTGAATATTTTGACCTTTGGAAACCCCGAGGCAGACACATTCCTGATCCAGATGGTGGATGATCATGATCTGGAATTTCTGGAAAGTGAACTTACATATATCCGCGAACTGACCGGCGGACAGGATTTCTGCATGAAAGCCGTGCAGGTCAAGAGCTGGAACAGGGACCTTTCACCCTGGCAGGCACCTGCTGTGTTCGGCAATGAAGATTTTGGAGACGGCGCCGGGGAGACACTGCGTTTCCTGCAGGAAGAAGTCCTGGCACACCTGCCCGGCGGGCATGAAGCCGCAGGACCCTCTGAAGCGGAAAGCGCTGTGAAGAGGGTCTTTTTAGGAGGCTATTCGCTGGCCGGATTATTTGCCCTGTGGGCGGGCTATCAGACGGACCGCTTTGACGGCATTGCGGCGGCGTCGCCCTCCATCTGGTTTCCGGGTTTCATCGACTATATGAAAAACCGCAGTATACAGGCGGATGCTGTTTATCTGAGCCTTGGCGACCGGGAGGAACGAACCAGAAATCCCATCATGTCGCAGGTGGGCAGTGCGATCCGCGAAGCGGAATCGATCCTGGCCGGGACAGAAACCGACTGCGTCCTGGAGTGGAACAGGGGGAACCATTTCAAACAGCCCGATCTTCGGACGGCAAAGGCTTTCTCCTGGCTGATGAATCGAAAATAGAAAACGGAAAAAGGAAAGATCTACCATGAAATTTTTTCATCTGTCGGATTTACACATCGGACTCAGACTCATCAACCGGGACCTGAGCGAGGACCAGAAATATATAATGGACCGGATCGTTGAACTGGCCGGTCAGGAGCAGCCGGATGCCATCGTCATTGCAGGCGATATCTATGACCGCGCAGTACCTTCGGCAGAGGCCGTGGAGCTCTTTGACTATTTTGTCTCAGCCCTGACACAGGCAGTGCCGGAGGCGGAGCTCATGATGATCAGCGGCAACCATGACAGTGCGCCCCGCGTCAACGTCTTCCGGAGTGTTCTGCGCCACCAGCGTATCCACATGATCGGACAGCCGCCGCAGCACGCAGAGGAGCATATCGAGAAGGTCGTGCTGCGTGACCGGCACGGAGATGTCAATTTCTATCTGCTGCCCTTCGTCAAGCCCTCCATGGTGAAGGAGATCGTCGGTCAGGCGGAAAACGGCAATAACCTGTCCTATGATGAGTCGATCCATCGACTGATCGCCCGCGAAAAGATCGATCCGGGGCAGAGAAATGTGCTTGTGAGCCACCAGTTCTACATTCCAAAGGGAAAGACGGCCGCCGACGTAGACCGCATGGACTCGGAGGTCCTCACGGTCGGCAATGTC
>OCTW011602695.1_pt1 | contig 11944 bp, 7 predicted proteins | sample 1539671 | NCBI WGS metagenome assembly OCTW01 (sample SAMN02144230, study PRJEB22623) | gut metagenome | biome: sheep rumen | host: Ovis aries | place: New Zealand | reverse complement strand
TCGCGCGCGCGATTCCGTGCTTGACATCGGGTGGGGATTCGGGCATCATAGCGCGCCGTTGAGAGCCACGCGGGAAGGCGGCGCGGCGGGTGTCGAAAACCCTGTCGACAAGCCGGAACAAACGGTTCGCAACCTGTCGATCCCGGCCGCCCCTGTCGACAACCCGCCGCGAACCGACCGAACATCGAACCGATCCGAACATGTTGTCGACAGCACAACTCTCCTTCTTTCAACGAGATAGGCAGGTCTTCGACAGTCCTCCGTCCCTCTGCTACGACTCCTTTTCAACAACACAAAAGAGACTCTTCCAGAAGAGCCGTGTGAACAAGCCATGAAGTTCAAGCTCCACAAGTCGAACCTGCTCGAGGCCCTCAACGCCGTGCAAGGCGTCGTCGGGGCGCGCGTCACGCTGCCGGTGCTCTCCAACGTCCTCGTCTCGGCCGAGGGGGAGAACCTGTCGTTCACGACGACGGACTTCACGATCACGAAGCGCTACACGTGCAAGGCCGAGGTGCTCGAGCCGGGCGAGATCACGCTCCCGGTGAAGCGCCTCACGTCGATCGTCCGCGAGCTCTCCGACCAGATCGTCGAGATCGCCTCCGACCCGAAGCAGGCCGACGCCGTCCGCATGACGTGCGGCTCCTACCGCTCCAAGATCACGGGCATCGCCGCGCGCGAGTTCCCGAAGATCCCGACGGCGGAGGACGGGCTCTCGTTCCAGCTCGACCAGGGCGTCGTGAAGGAGATGCTCCGCAAGACCTCCTACGCTGCCGCGACGGACGACGCCGCGCGCCCGGTGCTCACGGGCCTGCTGCTCTCGTTCGCCGAAGGGCGCCTCACCTGCGTCGCGACCGACGGCCGCCGCCTGGCGCTGTGCTGGGCCGAGGCGGAGTTTCCGCCGGAGAACGCCAAGGACGTCGTCCTTGCCCCGCGTACCGTCGCGGAGCTGCTCCGCTCGCTCGGCGACGAGGGTCCGCTCAAGGTGACGCTCAAGGACACGCAGGTCATCTTCGAGTTCGGCGAGATGTTCTTCAGCTCGAAGCTGCTCAACGGCGTCTACCCGAACTACAAGCAGGTGGTCTTCAGCGACTGCGACAACAAGATCCGCGTGAACCGCGAGGAGCTCATCGCGACACTGCGCCGCATCAACGTCTCCACGACGCCGACCACGAACGCGATGCGGCTCGTCTTCGAGAACAACCTGCTCACCGTCCAGGTCACCGCGCCGGACGTGGACGAAGCGACGGACACCGTGACCGTGAAGTACGACGGCCCGGCGCTCACGACGATCTTCAACCCGGAATACGTCCTGGAGCCGCTGCGCAACCTGACGAGCGACGAGGTGACGATCGAGCTGAACAACTCCTCGTCCCCCGGCCTCATCAAGGACGACACGACGTTCCTCTACGTCATCATGCCGCTGCGCGTGTAATTGCGGCTTCGCGCGGCGAACGGGGCGCATACGCGCCTCCGTCCGCCGCGCATCGGCCGTCGCCCAGCGCTGCGTTCGTGCCCCAAAATCGGAACGCCCTAAGAAACCGCCCCGCGAGAATCGTATAACGGGGTGGAATCCTCCGTCCATCCCCCGGAATCTCTCGCGATGAAACGCCTCCCCTTTCTTCTTGTCCTCCTTGTCCTCGCCGCCGCGCCGGCGTGGGGGGAAGACCCCGCCACGAAGGAGCCGGTGGTTCTCGAATCCGTCACGGACGCCGGCGACGGCGCGACTGGGGAGGACGATCCGCCCAATCCGTTCCTGGGCGAGCCGAACCCGAACCTGGTGCCGTCGCCGCCGAAGCCGTCGCCGGACAATCCCGCCGCCCGCGCGCTGGAGGCGTGGTGGCGGGCGGAGAAGGAGCGGGAGCCGGCCGCGGTCGCGCTCCTCGTCGCGGACGCAAGCGGCCGTCCGGCCTTCGACGTCGTCCCGCTCGACGACCCCGCTGCGCCGTCGCGCGCGGAACTCGTCCGCCTCGACGCCCTTCCCGGCGACGCGGAATGGATGCTGCGCCTCCCGGGGCCGGACGTTTCCGCGGAGACTTGGTTCTCCGCGGACACACTCGCGCCGACGGGCGGCCTGCTCCGCATCCGCGGGCTGGAAGGCCGCGGAGACGCCGGTTCCCCTTCCGCTCGCGCGGCGGAGATCCTTCCCCCCGAATGCGCGGTCCGGCGCGATTCCGAAGGTCTTCTCGTTTCCCTTTCCAATCCCAATCCGTTTCCGCTTCTGGTCGAAACGTCCGACGCTCCGGAAGGAGAGACGCTCCTTCGCTCGTTCGTGACGGCGGAAACGCGCCGCTGGTGGCAGACCGAGGCCGTCGCCTGGTTGCGGAACCATCCGTTCGGGCCCGAACCGCAGGAGCCGCGCCGTTCAGTCCGGGAGCGCGTCCTCCGTCCCGGCGGCGCGGAACCGCTCACGTTCCCGATCCGCGACCTGGAGCCGGGCGAACGTTTGTCGTCGGAGCGCGTCGAGGTCCGGGTTCCGGTCTCGTTCCGCGACGAAGGCGGGCTGTTCCTCTCCCGTCCCTTCGAGGCGGAGACCGTCGCCGCGGACGGCAGGCTTTCCGATCCCGCCCACTTCGCAGCTCCGGGCGTTTGCATCCACGTCCGGCTGCCGAAGGAGGGCGAAGGCGTCGCGCGCGCGACCCTCGTCAACGTGTCCGACGAGGACCTCTTCCTGTTCTGCGACGCGGAATTCCGCCCGGCTCGCGTCCGGGCGGAACCCGACGGTCCGGGTGTTCCGCTCGAAGAGGGCTATCTACGGATGATGGATCCGATGTCCGGGGACGGAGGCATCGCGTGCTGCGACCATCCCCTTTGCGACTGGGAGATCCCGATGCCGGCGGACGGTTCCGCGCCGCTCGTCCCGACGGTGTCCGTCGTCCGGCGCGACGTCCTTCTCGCGTGCCGCTCGGTGGACGAAATCGTCGCGCGGCTTGCGGAGGGAACTGTGACGCCGTCCGACCCCGCGCCTCCGCCACGGGACGAAGCAAAGGCGCGCCGACACCCCCACGCCGCACCGAAACCCGCCCCCGACGCGCCCGAACCGCCGCCGCTCCTTCTCGAGGCGCGCGTCGAAGGAACGAACCTCGTCGCATCCGTCCGCATCGGCGGCGATCGTCCCGTCCTCGCGTTTGTCCACCGGTCCAAGCGGTATCGAACGGTCGGCATGAACACTTTGGTCTACGCAAAAACCGATCCAGGCTTCGAGTCCGGCGGCGTGTTTTCCGGTGTGGTTTTCTCGGAAGACCAAATCGGTCGCTTCCATCGGGAACACTACGATCCGGAATTCTACCATCTTCTTCTTCCCGGACCGGACGCAGCGCCGCTACGCTGGATCGTCCCGCGTCCGGATGGTTTCCGGGAGCGGTTGGAAATGTCGTTCTTTGGCGGCCGTCTCGAGCGCCGGTATTACGAGTTCTCCGTGTGGGGTCACGTCCTCTGGCCGGAAACGAAATCGCGGTGGAACTGGGGAACGAACGTCCTGGTGCGCACGTCCGGTTTCTCCGTGCTGCCGGATCCGTCGTGGACGCCGGTCGTCCTTCCCCTCGCGCCGGACGCGGAACTTCCGGACGGCGCGGGGAAGTCAGCCGGATGGTTCCGGGGATTCGAACTGGACGAAGCCGTGTTCGCGGGCGCGGAGCGGTTCGAACTCCGCCTCGGCCCGATCCACGGCATCGCCGCGGTTTCCGTGAACGGACAGACCATCGACGTCCGCAACGATTCCGACGTGTCCTTCATCGGCGAGGTCCCGCGGGTCGTGCTCGGTCCCGGGACGAACTCGGTCGAAGTCGCCGTGTCCGCGGTCGACGGACGGGCCGGGCTCCGGGCCTCGGACGCCGCCGAACTGGTTCTGCGCGCCGTTCCGCGCGGAGGCGGACCGGCGCGCGAAATCCCGCTTGACGGGACGTGGCTCGTCTTCGCCCGTTCGGAACGCGACTGCCCCTTCGAAGAACCGGAAGAGCCGGACGGCGATCCCGTCTTTGCGGCCGAGGGCGGCGCCGACGGAGAGCCGGTCCGCTGCGAAGTCAGCGCCCCGGACGGAGGAGGCGACTGGATTGTCGAGGTCGATGGACTGGGCGTTCCCGCGTGCGTCGTCGAACCGCTTCCCGACCCCGCCGCACCGTCGCGCGCGGTGATCGACGGCCTGCGCGACTCCGCGCTCTTTCGCCGCCTGCCTCCGTCCGGCGGGGCACCGCTGCGGTTCGCCCTCGACGCCGCGCGGTTCGCCCCGACCGGGAAACTCGTCCGGCTCCGCGGCATTCGCGCCGACCCCGCCGCGAAAGAATCCGGGTACGAGTACCATTCTCCGCCCGAATGCCGGATCGAGCGCGACCGGTCGGCGGGCGAACTCGTCGTGACGGTCGCCGCAACGAACTACACCGGCCTCGTCGAGACCTTCGCCGACGGAACCGGCGCCCGCGCGATCCGGACGACCGTCCGGGCGGAGAACCGCACGGAGAACGGCTTCGAGACGGTACTCCCGGAAACGCCGTTCGGCCCGGTCGCCGGGCAGCCGGGCTGGTTCCCCGTCCTGCAGGAGCTTTCCTGGTCGTATTTTCGGCACAGATACCTTCCCGAACCGCCCGGCGAGTTCGTCTTCCGCGTCCCCGTCGGCCGCGATGCAATCGAAGCCGACCGCATCGTCCTGAGGACGACCGTCCGCTGGGGCCTGGCGGGCATCGGATTCGCCGTTCCTTTCCGCGAAGCCGTCTTTGAAATCGTCGACGGCATTCCCCTGCCGAACGACGGATGGGCGGATTCCGACCCCGCCGCGATTCCCGCCTCCGTCCTGGAACTGAGTCGCGTTCTTTCCGAAAAGATGGGCTTTCCGGTTCCACCGGGACTCATTGTCGCCCAGGCCAAAAACGGCGAGATGACCCCCGACGCATTCGCCCGCGCGAAACTCGAGGAATTGGGTGTCGAGATTCCGGCACCGTAGCGGACCGCGCTAAAGTCCGAGCATGGCGCGGACGCGGGCGTCGAGGACGGCGGGGGCGCGGGGGACTCGGGAGAGGGAGAAGTCCGCCAGCAGGTCGGCCGGCGCGCATTCGGCGCCGAACGGCGCCAGCCCGCTCCACCACGCGAGCAGTCCCACGACGCGCGCGGCCGGAACGCCGGCGTCGCGGAGCGTCGCGAGGCGCGTGTCGCCGTGGCGCTTGGCGAGGCGGCGGCCGTCCTCCGCGACGACGAGCGGGACGTGGACGTAGCGAGGCCGCGGGAGGCCGAGCGCGGCCTGGAGCGCGAGCTGGCAGTGCGTCGCGTCGACGAGGTCGTCGCCGCGCAGCACCTCCGTGACGCCCATCGCGGCGTCGTCGACCGCGCACGCGAGCTGGTATCCGGCGCCGTCGGGGTCGCGCGCGAAGGCGAAGTCGCCGAGCTCTCCGGCGAGGTCGAGCTCGCGGCGGCCGAGGAAGGCGTCGTCGAAGGCGGAGACGCCCGGCGCGGCGCGGAAGCGCCAGACAGGCAGGCGCCCCGGCGGAAGCGCGGCGCACGCCTCCTCCCACGAGGCAAAGCGGCCGCGGCAGTGCCCGTCGTAGGCGAGCGAATGCGGATCGCGCCCGTGCGGCGCGGACTGCGCCTCCGCCACGTCGCGCCGCGAGCAGACGCACGGATAGGCGAGCCCCTTCGCGCGCAGGGCCGCGAGCGCCTCGCGGTAGCGTGCGCGGCGCAGCGACTGGACGTAGGGACCGCACGGGCCGCCGACGTCGGGGCCCTCGTCCCAGTCGAGCCCGAGCCAGCGCAGGTCCTCGAAGATCCCCGCGGCGGCGCCGGGCTTCACCTTCGGGTGGTCGAGATCCTCGATCCGCAGGACGATCGACCCGCCGCGCGACCGCACCGAGAGCCAGGCCAGCAGGAACGACCGTGCGTTGCCCAGATGCAGCGCCCCCGTCGGACTCGGCGCCAGCCGCCCGCGGATCCGTGGTTCCGTGCTTTCCATGCCGGCAAGTCTACCACAACGCCTTTCGTCGCGCCACCCGTCCGGTTTCCGGTTCTTTCATCCGAAAAACCACATCTACGAAACAATCAGTAAAAAGACGGTTTTCAAACTTGTTAAGGGGACAGACCCCTTTAAAAAGTAGTAAGCGAGACTCTTTGGCGCACCGAATGTTGACAAAATGGCGCGGGTGGCGGTAGACTTCGGGACATGAACGACACACCTGCCAACAAGCCGGTCGTCCTCGTGGTGGACGACGAGAAGAACACGCGCGAGGGGCTCGGGCGCGCGTTGCGGCGCGACTACGACGTCGTGCTCGCGGAGTCCGCGGCGGCGGCGCTCAAGGCGCTCGACGAGCGCCCGGCCGATGTGATGCTCTCCGACGTCCGGATGCCGGGCGAGGACGGCCTCGCGCTGCTGCGTCAGGTTCGCGAGAAGCACCCCGCCACGGTCTGCATCCTCCTCACCGCCTACGGGACGGTCGAGACCGCGGTCGAGGCAATGAAGCTCGGCGCGCAGAACTTCCTCACGAAGCCCGTCAACCTCGACCAGCTCGACCTCGTTCTTGAGCGCGCTCTCCGCGCCCGCGACCTGGAGCGCGAGAACCGCGACCTGAAGCGCCGCCTCGACGCCCGCTACGGCCTCGAGAACATCGTCGGCTCCTCGCCCGCGATGGAGCGGCTCTTCGACGTCATCCGCCAGGCCGCGCCCACGCAGGCGACCGTCCTCATCGAGGGCGCGAGCGGGACGGGCAAGGAGCTCGTCGCCCAGGCGATCCACCACCTCTCGCCGCGCGCCGCGGGGCCGTTCGTCGCGGTGCACTGCGCCGCTCTCTCCCGCGAGCTGCTCGAGAGCGAGCTCTTCGGACACGAGAAGGGCGCCTTCACGGGCGCGATCGCCCAGCGCAAGGGCCGCTTCGAGCTCGCGAGCGGCGGCACGCTCTTCCTCGACGAGATCGGCGAGATCGATGCCTCCGTGCAGGTCAAGCTCCTGCGCGTGCTCGAGACGCGCCAGTTCGAGCGAGTCGGCGGCACCGAGACGCTCACGGCGGACATCCGCGTCGTCGCCGCCACCAACCGCGACCTCGCCGCCGAGGTGCGCGCCGGACGCTTCCGCGAGGACCTCTTCTACCGCCTCAACGTCGTCGACATCCGCATGCCGACGCTCGCCGAGCGCACGGGCGACATCCCGATGCTCTGCGACCGGTTCGTGAAGGAGTTCGCGCCGCAGAACGGCCGCAGCGTCTCCGGCATCGAGCCGGCGGCGATGGCCGTGCTGCAGGCCTACCCGTGGCCGGGCAACGTCCGCGAGCTGCGCAACACCGTCGAGAAGATGGTCGTCCTTTCGCGCGGAGAGCTCCTCACGGTCCAGGACGTCCCCGCGAACATCCGAGACGGCGCCGAGACCGCGGCGCGCGTCTCGCCCGAGCCGATCCCGACCGAATCGCTCGCGCAGGCGGAGAAGCGCAAGATTCTCGCGGCGCTCGAGGCGGCGGGCGGCAACCGCTCCCGCGCGGCCGACGCCCTCGGCATCAGCCGCCGCACCCTGCACCGCAAGCTCGCCGCCTGGGGCGTCCCCGGCCGCAACGGTCGCGCGGAGGAAGAGCTCTAGTTGAGCGTCGGGGCGATCGTGCGCAGGCCCGTCGTGATCAGGATCGCGTCCTCGAGCTTCATCGTCTTGCGCTCGTGTTTCGCGCCCCAGGAGTCGGTGTAGAGGATCGTCCGTTCCCTCTGGTTGTAGCCGATGATGAGCCGCATGTGCCCGCCGAAGGCCTGCGGCAGCGGCGGATCCTCCTGGACGAGCCCGAGCATCACCGACCACACGACCGGCACGCCCGCGTCGATGCTCTTTCGGATGTTGTCGAAGAAGAGGTTGTTTCGCGTCTGGTTCTTCGTCCGCGCCTCGCGCAGGACGTCCGGCTGGAACTGCCGCCAGACCGCCCCCGCGTCGATGACGCGCGTGCCGGGCATCGGCTTGAGGGAGACCTCCGGCCGCTTGAGGCGCTTGGCCGCCTTGTTGTAGTCCTCGACGAGCTTGAAGAAGTCGTTGACGGACCCCGGAACCTCGCGGTAGACGAGCTTGTAGCGGTCGTGCAGCACGCCCGCGATGGCGTCGAGCATCTTCTCGTTGGTGCCGCGGTCGGCGTCGGACTTCGCCCACGAGGCGATCTGGTGCTGGTCGAGGAAGTCGTAGCCGTAGTAGCCCATGATGCGCGCCACGGTCGCCGCGGCGCAGTAGCCCTTCTGCCCCTGGTCGACCATCGGGACGTCCTTCAGCTCCACGGTGCCGTCCTCGCCGCGCGCGACGTGCGAGCGCGGGTCTGTGCGGCGTCCGCCCTGCGCCGCGCCGCCGCCGACCGAGGCGCCCGCGGGCAGGACGTCGAGGCGCAGGTATTCGGCGAGCGGGACGAGGTCCGTCCCCTTGCGCGCGACGGCCCATTCGAGCGAATACGTCGCGCCCGTCGCCTTCCAGCTGCGCCCGGCGACGTCGGCGTCCTGCTTCGTCGGGTCGGTCTTGCGGCGGAACTCCTCGCCCTCGCCTCCCGCGAGCTCCGCGATCGCCTTCACGGCCGCCGCGTGGCGCGCGGCGAAGGTCGCGTCGTCGATCGCGCCGTTGTCGCCGCGGTTGTAGAGCGAGATGCGCAGGCCTGACGGCTTCCCGTCCGCGACGAGGAGCAGCGTCTCGCCCGGCTTCACGGTCCCAAGAGTGAATCCCGGGGTCGGAAAGCGCATCTGCTTGTCCTTCACGACCCAGGCGAACCGCTCGTTGCGGAGCGCCGCCTGGCCGGAGAGCGGCGTCGTGAAGAACGTGCCGTCCTTCAGCGCGGGCCCGAGGTCGCCTGCCGCCTGCGCGGCGGCGGGGGCCAGGGCGATCGCGGCGACGGCGAAGAGGGAGTTCAGGATGGCTGTCTTTTTCACGGTTTGTCGGGATTACCTTCTCGCGGGGGATGAATCGAGGGTGCGTACGAAGTGCTCGAGGAAGAACATCTTTTCCGGGGCGGCGGGCGCTGCCGCCTCGGCGGTGGCCGCTTCGCCTTCGGCTGGCTTCTCCGGCGCGGCGAGCATCGGGCGCAGGAGCGTCACGGTCTGGAGCGCGACGACGGCGAGCACCGCGAGCCACAGGCGCAGCCCGGCGGTCGAGCGGACGCCTCCCGCGGTCTGCAGGCCGATCGCGGGGCGCACGGCGAGCCAGACGGCGGGGACGGCGAGCAGCACGGCGAGCGCCGTAACGAACGCGGCCGACGAGGACGAAACCGCGAAGAGCCACAGCACCGGCGCGAGCGCGGCGAGGAGCATCCCCGCCGTCGCGAGGCACGCCGCGCCGGCGGCGACGATCTGCCCCGCGCGGAGCGTCGCGCCCGAGACGCACGAGAAGACGTAGAGGCTCGGGAGGCACAGCGCGAAGGCGAAGAGCGCGACGCCCGCGCCCTTGGCCGCGTCCAGCAGCGCGACCCGCCAGCCGGCGAAGAACCCCGCCGCGAAGAAGTAGAGCGCGAAGCCGGCGGCGGCCGCGGCGAGCGCGAGCGCGACGCGCGGGCCGACGTCGCCGCCGCCCACGATTCCGAGCGAGTAGCGGTCGGGCGTCTTGAGCAGTTCGGAGAGCGAGCCGGGCGCGGCGGGCGCGGCGGCGGGAGCCGGCGCCGGAGCGGGCGCGGCGGGCATCGGAGGCGGAGTCGTATCGTTCATGGCGGTATCCTTTGCGTGGGTGGTGCGTGTCATTCGAAGCCGAAGAGGAAGGGGACGACCTCGCCGAGGACGAACTCGTAGAAGTTGCGGTCGAGGGCGTCCTCGCGAAGGAAGACGACGGGGTAGAACGGGCTGCCGACGAACGGGCGCAGCATCCATCCGAGCTGCGTCCCGACGAACGCGTAGGCGCCGACCCAGACGGCGGCGAGCGCGGCGGCGCGGCCGCGGTCGGGCACCAGGCGGCGCAGGGCCGACCAGAGCGAGCCGATCCCGGCGAGCCCCGCGGCGCCGAGGACGGCGATGTGCGTGAGGAGCATCGCGTTGTGGGCGCGGCGCAGGACCTCGTCCGTCCCCTCGGCGGGGCACGCCGCGGCGACGAGGAAGAGCGCGACCGGGGCGAGCGCGAGCAGGATCCAGCCCGCCAGCGCCATCGCGCCGAAGACGGCGGCGAGGACGTCGCGCAGCCCGAGCCCGGTCCCGAGCAGCGCGGCGGCGACGGCGTTGCAGGCCGCGACGACGAGCGTCGACCCGAGGAACACCATCGGGAGCTTGGCGGCGACGTAGAGCGAAAGCCGCGGCGACCGCCATCCCGCGAGCGCCGCGCCGTAGACTGCGCAGGCGAGGCACACGAACAGCGCCAGCTGCGCCACGCCTCCGGCCCCGACGCGCCGCTCGCGCAGCCGCGTCCGGAACGCTTCTCCGTCCCGCAGGAGGAGCAGGGGAAGGAATTCGCCGTTCATGGTCCGATGCGGGCGAGGATATAGAACGGGGAAAGGCGTGTCAAGGGGTTGCGGGCCCGTTTTCGCATTTTCCACACTTTCCCACAATTTGGCCTACCGCCCGTTCCATCGCCTCTCCTTCCATTTCTTCTCCCCGATTTCCAATTCCACCGTGCGTGATTTTCATTGATTCATCTTCTCCTGCACTGCCATTTATCCGTTTTACATCATCCGTTTCCGGTCTTCCCTACGCCAGCCGACGCCTTCGCTCGCGCGGAGCGGAGGGGGCTAGGGTTGGGCGGAGTCCGCGTGGGGGGCGGGCGCGGGGCTCGGCTCGGGAGCGTACGTCCAAAGGAATTTCTCGATGCGGGTCCGGCACGACGGCGTGAGGGTTTCGGGCGGGTTCCGCAGGAGCGCGGTCAATTCCTGTCGCTCCGTTTCCAGAAGAAAGTCGCACATGCGGTCGGTCTCGGCCCTCCCGACCCGGGGCTTTTTCGCGAATGCTTCCACGGTTCCGTTCCGGCGGGCGGTCTGCAGCTCGTTCCAATCGTCCTGCGTGAGAACGTGGACGAAGAGACTGGAAACAAGGCGATCATCGAATATCGAACCCGTGGGCATTCCCTCCCAATTGGACGACAGGTAGTCCGTCTTCAAGAATACCAACGGAGTGTTCGTACCGGCATTTTCGTCGACGAAGCCGATCGCGTCCGCGAGCGAATCGAGCCGGATGTCGCACACAAGCACTTCGGCAAGGCTTCGGCTCCGGTTGAAATCCGGCGACAGCAGGTAGAAGATTCGATCCGAAGAAACATCGTAGATGCGGGAAACGCGATAGCCGGCCTTGGAGCGGGGAAGGGCTCGGCCCTCCAGCATCGGCACGCAGGGATAACGGCCGTCCGGCAGGGGCCGAGGTTCCCACTCGCGGGCCCTCTTTCTTTTCGGGGCCAGAAGGGTTGCGTCCGCGAAACGGTGGTAGAAGGCCGGGGAAGCGATACGGTCGCGGACCGCTATGCACGAGAACGAAGTCCCGTCCTCCAGCCACCAGGACTCCGATACCCAGTTCGTTTCCATCGCGCAATTGTCGAACCGTCCGAACGGCTCGCCCAGGAGGGCCTTCAGTCTCGACGGAGCGTCGCCGTCCCAGTATCCGTCGCTGTATTCCAGACCCTTCTGCGATTCCTCCGACAGGATTTCGCGGATCGAGTCCATCGCCGAAACGGGAACGAGCGCGCGGACCTCCAGTTCGCCGGAGTAGACGGCTCCGCGCAGGGCGACGACGGCGGCGTGGCGGTCGGAGAACCGGATGCCGAACCGTTTGCCCGGCAACTCGTCCGTGGACAGGCCGAATGTCTTGGCCGGACTGTGGACGCGGGCCTTGATGCCCCCCGAGAACGACACAACCCAGTTCTTGCGAAGCTCCCGCGGGGCCGTTGTGTCGATGGATACCGACTCGACAACCAAGGGGATCCAGTCTGCGTTCGCCAATGCGGACGCCAGGGGGGAATCGGCGAAAGCAGCATCCGCGTGGGACTTCCCCGCGACCGGGCTCCGCGTGGCGGGGTCTTCGGCGCGCGCCGGCGCGGCGGCGAGGGCGAGGAGGGGGAGGAGGA
>OCTW011618526.1_pt1 | contig 11945 bp, 12 predicted proteins | sample 1539671 | NCBI WGS metagenome assembly OCTW01 (sample SAMN02144230, study PRJEB22623) | gut metagenome | biome: sheep rumen | host: Ovis aries | place: New Zealand | reverse complement strand
ATAAGCCCTGGAGGGCACAAAAACGGCAGAGGCCAGCAAAGGCCCCTGCTTTTTTGATGGCCGCACCCTGGAGCAGCGGCACCCCGTCAAAGAATTTGGTCAAAGAATTTTGTCAAAGACGCGATAGAAGGAACGGCGCGCAGAATCGAAAGCGCCAGTGTTTGGCGCAGCAGCGCCACGGCAGCAGACAGCGATCAGATCATCACCACAATCAAAAGCAGCCGCAGCCCTATTAATCAGATCAAGGCGATATTGCGCCCAGGCTTTTAATCTTTCGTCCATGGCCGGCAGCTCGCAATCCGGGATAACGTTTGATTCGTAATAGTATGAAATTGGATCACCCCGCAGAATTGCCAAATAGTCATTATATTGGCGCAGAAACCCCGTGATTTCATCAACCCGATGATTTGACAGCCCATCAATACGAATCCGATATGTGCGCACGCGATCAGCCCCTTTTCTTGATGGCAGCAGGGCACCACATGAGGCACCCACGGGAACGAACTTCACCCGTACAGTATACCATACCGACCGCGCGGAGACAATCAGCCGATAAAAGGAAATGACACCTGGAGGCCGGCACCCGCCAGCAGCGCGACACGCCCCAAGACCGTCAGAAATTGCCCTGTTTGCCCGTCTGATGGCCGCGCGCGGAAAGGATGGACAAATATCCGGATTGACATAGACAGCCCTTAAAACGTCAAATAGACCAATTTATGAACGGCGGCACATTTTGCCACAGTTGGAGGGAGTGACAAACGCATTTGAAAACTTGCGCAATATGTACAAGAAGTTAATTTTATGCTTGACACAAAAACGCACACAGGCTATAATGGAAACGGAAAAGGAAAAGGAACCACGAAAACAGGAAGGAGGGCAGAGGGATGGCGGACAAGAGGAATACCACCACGGACAACCTATATAGCGCAGTAATGGCATTGGAGGCCATGAAGAACCGCCCACAAGAGACCCCGCCCCAGCTTTTCACCCAGGGCCAGGCGGAGGCGATACAGGCCGGGATAGCCGAAGCCCTGCAAGAGCTGACAAAGACCTGGACAAAGTGAAGGGAGGCAGCACAGGTGGAGGCAATCGCAATCAGGAACGCAGCGCCCCAGGCCGCGACCATCGGCGCGCCCCTGTTTGGGCTATTCGTCCAATACCTTGACCGCAGCACAAAGACCACGCGCACATACTTGACAAACCTAAAGCAGTTTATGGCCTGGATGAAATACACCGACACCCCGCAGCCGATCCGGCAGGACGTAATCAATTATAGGGAGTGGCTGAGGGCCGATCATCCGGCTATCATCCTGGACACGGCAGCGCCCCAGGGATGGCGATACCGAACCGACCGGAAAGGGCACCCGCAGCGGCTGACATGCAAAGAGACAACAGTCAAACAATACCTTCAAAGTGTACGCCAATTCTTCACCTGGACAGAATCAGAACGGCTATACCCCAACATTGCGAAGAACATACACGCGCCCAAACTGACAGATCACCACAAGAAAGACAGCCTGACCCCCGGCGAAGTGATGGCAATAGAGGCCAGCATAACCAAGACGGCGGAGATCAGGAAAGAGGCCGCAGCCGCAGCCGATAAGGACAGGGCCGGGAGGATACAGCGCAGCAGCGAACAGGGCAAGCGGCTATATGCAATCTATTTATTGGCGGTTAATGCAGGCTTGCGCACAGTGGAGATCAGCCGCGCAAACGTCAAAGACCTGGAGACGAAAAACGGCGCAGCTTGCCTATATGTTTGGGGGAAAGGGCACCACGAACCGGACGCAAAGAAACCGCTCGCCCCGGAGGTGTACGCGGCGATCCTGGACTATTTGCGGAGCCGAACCGATCACCCGACCGGCACAGCGCCCCTATTCGTCAGCACAGGCAACCGCAGCGGAGGCAAGCGGATAGCGCCCACCACTATCAGCAGATGGATAAAGGCGGCAATGGTAGAGGCCGGATATAAGTCAGAGCGGCTGACCGCCCACAGTCTGAGGCACACGGCAGGGCAAGCCGTAATGGAGATCACCGGAAATAACCTTTATCGGACGCAGCTTTACATGAGACACGACAACCCCCGCACGACGGAAATTTATCTTGACAACGAAAGGGCCGCACAGGACGCAGACCTTGCCCGGCAAGTGTATCTGCACTATCACGGCAGCCATAAAGCACAGCCCCAGGCGCAGGCCCCAGCCGATCAGATCAGGGCCGCAATGGATACGATGAACCCGGCGCAGCTGGAGAAGCTCGCAGCATTCGCAGCCGCGATCACAGCATAGGCCAGGGACACACACCCCAGCATTTCAAAGCACACGGCACCAATTCAACCAATAAAGGAGGATCACAGATGAACAACCAGACCACGAACCCCCAGGGCCAGAACCAGGCCCGGCAGCTGAGGGCCGCAATAGCGGCGAAGGGCACCACCATTAAAGCGACGGCGGAGGCAATCGGAATCAGCCCCAGCAGCTTTTACCGCAAGGCAGACCGGCGCGCGGAATTCACCCTGGAGGAGATCCGGCGGACGGCGGACTATTTGCACCTGACCAGCGACCAGATCAAAACCGTTTTCTTTGACGACGCGAACACGATGGCGACACCCTGACCCGCGACGACCTGGAGGAGATCCGCACCAACTACAAAGAGACGGACGCCCCCACCATCGGCGCATTGCAGCGGCAGCCGTCCCCCATGCCTTGATGGCCGGCGCGGAGGGCTTTGGGGAGCCTGGAGAGGACTTTACCGACCCGGTTACATACGATTGCAGAGATTGGGCGGACGTTAACCCCCGCGATTTTGCGCAAGCCGCGATCCTGATTGACGGAATGAAAGAGCTTGACGAAATGTAAAGGGCACTCGCCCAGATGGCCGGAAAGGTGGAGGCACCCGCAGCGTGAGCGCCCCATGGCAAGCCAAATCTTCACCTTTACCGGCTGAACCAACACACGCCAGGACGCGACCACCACCACAACACCACCACAACAACGCCACAACGGCAATACAACACGACAGCACCACGCGGACAACGCCACACGACAGCACCACAACGACAACACAACACGGAGATCACCACAACGGCAGCACCACGCGACAGCACAACGACCACAACGGGAGGCAGCACAATGGAAAAGAATCAGAACCCGATCCGGGAACAGCTCGCCCACGCCCTGGAGCAGATCACCGATGAACAGCAGCTAAAAATCATCCTGACACTTGTCAACCGCATAATCTTGACCGGCAAGCCGTACTGACGATGGCCACGCGGCACAAGCCGGACACCGACGGCAAGAACTGGAGGCAGTAGCACGCCACGGAGACCGGCGCACACCCGGCGCAGCTATTCTAATCCCACTATCTTTGCATAGCAGAATTAGAAAACCTGTTAAACCTCTTGCGTATCACCAACCAATAAAGGATATTGCACAATGGACACCAAACGCAGCAGGCCCCGGCGGCACTTCACCCGCCTATTGCGAACACCGACCCGATTTGAAAAAGCATATATCAACCTGTATAACGACCGGATCACCCTTGCAGACTTCCCCCAGGCCGCAGGCATAGCCGATCCGGCGGAGGCCTGGACACGGCTTGTAGAATACCGGCGGCAAGTGGTAAATGGACTTATACCAGACCCCCGCGACACGTTCAACAGGTGGAGAGGTGACAAGACTTGATTTTGACCATAGCGAACCAGCGCGGCGGAGTAGCAAAGAGCACCACCGCGGCAGCGCTCGCCCAGGCAGCGGCACACCGGCGCAAGACCTGCCTTGCAATCGACCTTGACCCACAGGGCAATCTATCATTTTTTCTGAGCGCGGACACCAACCGCCCCGGCGCTTATGAGCTGATGGAAGGGCACCCGGCAGCGGAGACCATACAACACGCGGGAGCCATAGACGTGATTGCAGCCGGATGGAGCTTGCAGACCATCGGCAGCAGCAGAGGCAGCGCCCGGCGGTTGATGGCAGCCGTTGAACCAGTAGCGAACGAATACGACTTGATAATCATCGACACCCCGCCCACGCCCGGCGAATTGCAGTATAACGCCCTGATGGCAAGCGATGCCCTTGTTATACCTTTACAGGCCGATATTGTGGGCTTGCAAGGGCTTTACCAGATGGCCGACACCGCCAGGAAGATACAGCAGACCAACAAGGCCCTTACCATTAAAGGCTACATCCTGACCCGGCACAGCAGCCGCAGCACCCTTGCCCGGCAAATGACCGAGACCATAGCCGCGCGCGCCCTGGAGATGGGAATACCATACCTGACCGCAATCCGGGAGGCCGTAGCGATCCGGGAGGCGCAGACCTTGCAACGCGACCTATACGAATACGCCCCCGCCAGCAAACCGGCGCAGGATTATTTGGCCCTATTTGACGTTCTGATGGCCCCGGCAGCCGATAAAGGGAATAAAGGGAATAATCCCACCTGACCCCGCGCAGGCCGTTTAGCGGCGAAATAGCGGCGAAAAACGGCAAGCAGGAGGGATCACGCGAACCCCTGGAGCGGAAAAGCGACCCACAACCGGACTGGACAAGGCACCACCACGACAAAAAGAACCAGGGGGAACCGAACCGGCCAGGCGACACCCCCAGCACAGCGACAAGAGCACGACACCGACAGGAGGAAATCACGATGGCAAGCAAAAAGGACTTCACAGCAGCGAACACCGGCAGAGTTTACGACGCGATCACCGAAGCCACGGCGGAGCCGGAACCCCAGGAACCCACCCCGCGCAAGGCCCCCCGCAGAGTTTGCACCCCTGAGGAAATTCAGCAGCTGAGGGAAACCAGCAACACCCAGGGCAAGAAAGGCGCAAAGGCGATCCGTATCAATATGGCCTTTACCCCAGACGTTCACGATTACATTGTCACAATGTCACGCCACATGGGAATTAACGTCACAAAGTTTGTGAATTTGGTTTTTGCGGAAAACATGGAACGGAACCGGAAAACATACGAGGCCGCGAAGAAAAACCGCGAAGAATTCATCCTGTAATAAGTGGAGGTGGAGCCGATGGCAGCCAGGAAGCGCAAAGCGGCTGAGCCGACCCCGGAACAGTGGCAGGAATTGGCCGCAGCCGCAATGCCTGCAATAGATCCGGAGACGGTGGAGAAGATCAGGGAAAGCGTGAATATACCAGTACCCCCAAAGTTTGTTATCGATAGCGCAAATTTTGAAAGCGCAATGCACAAAATAACTGAAATGCTTACAAGGCGACTTGAACCGTTGCAGGAAACAATAAGTGGCATTTTAGAAAACACAGAGAAAATACTTGATAAGTTTGCGCAGACGATCGACGATGGCCTATCCGTCCGAGCAAAGCTCGCCCCTTATATCAAGGCAGAAGTGGAAGAGCACCCAGACGAATACAGAACAACCGGGATAACCGAATTTGACACAGAGACAGCCGAAAACCTAATCATAAATGCAGCCGACAGGGCTGGAGCCGACGGCATAGAGTTGACACAAGTCAAAAAGGAATTCGGCAGGCGTAAAAAGATTCGAGAAGCAGCAGCACGAAAAGAGTTAGCGCAGCAGGCCGGAGCACTTTTTCCGAAGTATGACAATCTTCCAATCATCGCAATCAAAAGCATAAATTCACACCAATTTTTCACGAAGGAAGCCATAAAACATCTACCGGAAAGCACAAAGGAAAGCGTACGCATAGAAGAAGATGGCAGCCTGCTTTTTCTTGATTTGAATGACAACGGATCAGGTGGAAGCCTTGAAGAGATCAACACCCCAATAAATACAGTGTTCTTATTGGCGTTATTGGCATATGCTAATGAATACATTTCTGAAGTACAAGACACAAACGGAATCATGACAATATCCGTTCCGCACCTGCTTAATTACATTCACAAAGATCCCAGAGTGCGCGCCTGGAGCACAAAGACAGAGAAATTATCACCGGCGCAATATCAGCAACAAAATTTGACATCGCCTGAATTGCGTTACCATGAATTTATGAAACTTATTGACCCGTTCAAATCATTCGCTGGAATCGTTGATAATAGCATTTATCAAGTTGTTGGCTTTTACGGCTATGACACCGAAAGCGAAACCGCACAATTGACCGTCCCGTACCTGATAAAACTTATCGAATTTGCAAGCCGTAACGCAGGCCGCAATCCTGATTTGGTTTTCATCTTCCACGGCGATATGTCAAACGAGAACCCCGCAGCCGTTGAGGTGGCAATCCGAATTGGAGAAGCACTATTGAAAAGATGGGATTTACAGCGCACATACAAAGACCCACCTACAATAAAGAAAAAGAGAAAAACAACTGTATTGGCAGACGGAACAAAAGTGATTGAAGAAAACGAATATTTGACAGACACAACAACAGTAACAAAAACGTATGCAAATGGTATACAAAAATCAAGAACAGGCCCAACACCACAACAAACGACAAAAAGGCCAAAATATGAAGTCAAGTTTACAAGGCTCATCAAAGAATGCCCGCAGCTATATTGCGAACTTGAAAGCATAAAAACGCGCCAGGGAGAGGCGGAGAGAGCCGCAATCGAAAGCGGCAAAACCGACGAGGAAATAGCAGCCGCCCGGCGGAGAGATCACGCCACAGACCCGCAACGAACCAACAAAAAGCTAAAAGACATATTCACCGCAGTAATCAGAATATTGACCGAAAAATCAGACTTCCCAATGCTTTACACCAATTTCAGAATTGTTAATTTCAGAGCCCCAACAAACAGTACACTTAACAGCAAACTTGTCATTGACTACGACGAGAGGAACCCCAATTATACATTGCAGAGCGAAGCCCACAAAGACCAGAGAGAGGTTTAGAAAGATCGGAGACAGGTTTAGAAAGATCGGAGACAGGTTTAGAAAGATCGGAGAGCGGTTTAGTTGCACCATGCGGAAACCATTATAAATCAACGGTTGTAGAAGATTTCAACCTCCGCAAATATTAAATCTTAAAGATTAAAGCAGCCGCGCGCGGTTTTGCCCGGCGCGGCTTTATCTGTTAAAATGGAAACGCGCCCCGGAAACCATGCCCAGGACGCGGACACCCGCAGGCCGATAAAGATAATCAATCCGACGGCTGAGCCGCCCACGCAGCGGAGGCCGAAAACGCGGCAGCCGAAACGGGAACGGACGCCCCAGGGCCGAAACTATTCTTTATCGGTTGAACAACCTCCGCCCACCGACGGACAGAACGCCAGGCAGAGATGGCACCCGCTCGCGGCTGAGCCGATGGCCGGCGCCCTGGATCATCGGCAGCACGATGGCAGCGGCGAAGGCGAACCGACGCCCCAGACGGCGGCACCCTATCCCCCCGGGGGCCCTATTTTTCCCAAAAAAGGGGAGTGAAGCGGCGGGATCGGGTTTTATCCATCCGGCGCGAATTTTCAGACTTCACCCTTGACCGCCAGGGCACCACGCAGGCCAGAGCCGCGACGCAACACCCCTGGACATGGCACCCGGCGGAGACCTTCACCACCTGGAGCCGGCGACCGGCGGCACACCCTCCGCCCCGGCGCGATCCTGGACAGCAGCGGCAGCAGCTCGCGCCCCAGGCCAGGGCCGGACACCTTCACCCGGAGGACACCCCCGACGGCTATTCGGCGGATCAGGCCCCAGATGGCCATGGACACGGACGGCGCGCGGGAAAACAGGCAATCTACTTTATTGGCTGGAGTTTGGGGCGAAGGGTAGCACGAACCCCGGAAACCCGCACAGCACAAGAGTTTATAGACTTTTCAAGGCAATTGTGAAGCATAGGAGGCAGCGCAATGGCGGCAAGAGATCCGCTGGACAGGTACAACGACGAGGCGCGCGCGATTCGGGACGCGATCAACCGCAGGCCATTGACGGAATTCTATCCGCTGGAGAAGAGCCGCAGCGGCATGTATAAATGCCCGATTTGCGGCAGCGGCACCCACGCAAACGGAACCGGCGCCCTATCAATCAGCAGAGGCGCCAGGCCCCGCGTAACATGCTTTTCGGGCGGCAGTCATGGAGCGGGAGGCGCTTGTTTTGGCGAAAAGGGCCAGGACACATTAGGAGCCTTGCGAATCCTATTAGGGAACAAGACAGAAAAAGAGATATTCGCATATTGCGGATATGAAATGGGCGAAGATCCGCAACAGGCCCCCAGGCCGGCACCATTGCCAGCAGCTGAGCCGCAGCCGGAAAAGGTGGAGGAACCGGCAAAGGACTTCAAAGCAGAGATTGCGCAGTATATAGCAGCACTCAAAGGGAGCAAGGGAGAAAGCTATTTACAGGATAGCCGCAACTTCACCCCGGAAACAATTCATCACTTCAATTTGGGATATGATGGGCAAAGGGATTGTATTGTAATACCGTATAACCCGCAGGGAACCTATTACAGCCGGCGATTTTTGCCCGACGCACCCCGCCCAGCGTACAAAGGGAAATACGACAAGTTGCCCAGGGCCGCAGCCGGCGCGGAGCCACTATTCAACCCCGGCGAACTATACCACAGCGACGTTGTATTTGTGACCGAGGGAGCATTTGACGCAATCAGCCTTTACCAGGCCGGCGGAAAAGCCGTAGCGTTAAACGGTTTGGCATTTTCAAAACTTGTTGAGCAGCTGAAAAGGAAGCCCACAAAGGCCGCAATAGTTTTGTGCCTGGATAACGACGCGGAGGGCCGCCACAGCGCCCCGATCACCGGCGAAGCCCTGGAGGAAATCGGCGTATTCTGCATTAATGGCATAGCGGCAATCATGGGAGAGACCACCGACCCCCAGGCCCCAGAATACCGAAAAGACCCCAACGAGGTATTGGCGAAGGATGGAACAGAGGCCCTGAGGCAGGCCGTAGAGAAAACAGCAGCAGAGGCCAGGGAACAGCATAGAATGACCATCCTGGAGGCTGAAACGGATCAGGGCCAGGGCACAGAGGCGGACGCAATAGACGAATTCCTAAAGGTTATACAGACACGGAAATATGAACCAATGCCCACCGGAATAACCGATATAGACAAAGCAATTGGAGGCGGTTTTATTCGCCAGTGGCTTGTCTTATTGGGAGCGGCACCCGGCGTAGGCAAAACCGCGCTTGCGCAATGGATTTTTGAAGGGATGGCGAAGCGCGGCACCCCCTGCATATTCATTAACCTTGAAATGAGCCGGGAACAAATCATAGCGCGCAGCTTTTCAAGGATGGCGAACCGCAACGGACACAAGATCAATGCCACAACTATTTTACAGGGCTACAAATGGACGGAGGAACAGCGCGCGGCAGTCATGGAGGCAGCAGCCGAATACAAGGCGGAGATTGCGCCAAGAATGACTTATAACCCCGACGACATAGGCAAAGACCTGGACAGTATCCTTGCCTATGTCGAAAAAGAGGCGAAGCAAATAGAGACCGCAGGGCAGCCGACACCCTGTATTGTGCTGGACTATTTGCAGATCATCACCGGCAGAAAGGGAGAAGATGCAGCGGAGATCATCAAGCGCGCAGTTGGAGACCTGAAAGATTTCGCAATCCGGCACAACACAGTTGTTTTTGTGATAATGGCACACAATCGCAAGAGCAACGAATCCGGCAAGGCCAGCATGGAAAGCGGCCGCGATACGTCAGCAATCGAATATTCGGCAGATTTGCAGCTTGCCTTGACGCATACGCAATGCCTTGACCGAAAAGGGCAGACAAAGAAAAGGCCGGAAGACCTGACACCCGCAGAGCGACGCAAGATCACCCTTGTTATTGTGAAAAGCCGTTTTGGTGGAGTCACCACGGAAGTTGACCTGGACTTTGACGGCAATACAATGACACTAACCCAATGCCAACCTTTTGACCCGTTCAACACGAACTCGCCATATAACGCAGCGCGGAGATAACAAGCACAATCAGCATAGGAGGCGGAACAGATGAATAATGAGAACAGCGCGCAGAACGTACACCAGGCGCAAGAGGCGGAGAATACGCAGCGACTTCACACTTTATCGGCAACAATACAAAAGGGCCTTGATGAATCCAACAGCCCCGCAATCATCCTGACCGGAATCGTTGAGCAGCTTTTTGGCAAGGGCAGCGACCAGGCCAGGGCGTTGTCTGAAATCCTGGAGGCTGACAAGGGCAGCTATGAAGTGGCAATGGCTGATCTGGAGGAAAACCGGACGCAGTTGTGGCGGAGAAAACAGCAGCTCGCGGATCAGCTGATGGCCGTAGACGCAAGCCTTGACGCCCTGGAGAAGGAACAGCGCGAATTGTATATAGAATCCAACAGCGCAACAGATTTCAGCCGCGGCATTGCAGCAGCGTTGAAATTCATCAAATCGCACCAATACGGATTCGATGATATATACGAAGTTTGGAATATTTGGGCTCGCGGAGGCAGATCCCACGTTTTATCCGGTTTGTTGTACGGCTATATAATCGACCTGGAGCGCAAGGGATTTGCACGCCGCCAGGACGCAATCGGCGCGGCAGCGCTTGAAAAGCTGAAAAGCAATCTTGAATATGTGACCAAAACCGCAGGGCACAATGTGCTTGCTATGAGATAATCGAACAGATCCCACCAGGCCGCCACGCAGGCGGCTTTTTCTTTTCTTTTTGCTTGCCTATCATGCAATAATATGGTACAATATACGCAAGAGGTTGACACCTCTTTATAGGTAAGTAAAGCATGAGAATTAGTAGAAAGGAGAGACGCAAGAAGTGTTGAGCGAACAGGCAGCGGAGGCCCGGCGGGAATACAAGCGCAGATGGGCGAAAGAGAACCCGGACAAGATCCGCGCGCAGCAGGATAGATATTGGACGCGCAGGGCCCAGGCCCAGGCGATGGCCGATCAGCAAGCAGAGGCGGAAACCGCCCAGGTGGAGCCGGAGAAAGATCCGGCGACCACTTGACCATCACACCGATCAGGCGCGGGAATCCCCGCTTGATACCAGCCGTTTGACGTCAACGGCGGCCACAGCCGGCAAAGGTATAGCCCCCACTCCGCTATACCTTTATCGGCAGAGGCACCAGCACTATACAGCAGGCCGGAACCTGTATAGCGCTCGCGCTTGTTTGGTCCGGATAACGGGAGCCATTACCCGCACCACGCGCCAGGCAAGCGCACACCCCTATCAACACCAATAAAGGAGTATCGCATATGGCAAAGCAGCAGACCAGCATAGCCGCGATCCGCAAGCGGCTGATGGATGAAAGCGCAGCTTGCGACCGCGACCGGCAGCAACTTGACCACTATCAGCAGATCCGGGACGGCAGCCCCAGAATTGAAAAGCAGATTGAAAAGCTGATGGCCGAGATAGAGACCCGCAAGCAGCGGATGGCCGAGATCAGGAAGCAGATCAGAACCCCAGAGCATGAACGGGAAACCCGCATTGTAGCGCCCTACGCTGAAACCTGAGGAGGCGGAGAAGATGGCAAAGAAAAACGGCAGCGGGAATAGCACCACGACCGAGAACGACGCGATCAGGAATAAGAGCACGCCCGATAGCAACAGCACCGACACCCGGCAGACGCTCGCCCAGGCAATAGCCAGGATCACGGCGATCATTGACAAGGTGGAAGCTATTCAGGCCGCGAAGCTGGAGGAATTCAACAGCACGATCACCAAGGCCACGGAGGCGATCACCCAGGCCGACGCAGACATGATAGCGACGTTTGACGCGGGAGACGCCAACGGATACGCGGCAGCGAAGAGCCGCAAGGCGGAGGCGGAAACCCTTATTGACTTCACCAAACGGCAGCTCGCGCATGTTAAAGAGCTGACCGCCCAGGAGATCACCGACAAAAACGCGGCGAAGTTGTGGGCGGAATACAGCAGCGCCCTTGATAACTTTGAAGCTGACTTGAAGGGCCGGTTTGAAGAGATCAGCGCGCAGCGGCTCGCAATTTCTACGGAGGCAGTAGAAACGGCGATGGCCTGGAATGGCATAATTACCAGGTGGCGGCAGGCGATTGGCAGAAAGGGCACAGA
>OCTW011561217.1_pt1 | contig 11946 bp, 10 predicted proteins | sample 1539671 | NCBI WGS metagenome assembly OCTW01 (sample SAMN02144230, study PRJEB22623) | gut metagenome | biome: sheep rumen | host: Ovis aries | place: New Zealand | reverse complement strand
AAACTAACAGTTTAAATGCTAGTGTAGCAGCTGGAATTATGATATATGAAGTAATTAGAAATAGAAAGTAGGATTATGGAATATAGAGTAAATGATAATGAATTAATATATATGATTAGAGATGGTGATGATTTCGCTATTAATAGGTTATTTGAAAAATATAAACCTTTAGTTACTAGTGTTGCTAATTCTTTTTATGTTTTTGGAAAAAGACTTGGAATAGAATTTAGTGATCTTATACAAGAGGGGTATATTGGTTTATATAATGCTTATTCTTCTTTTAATGAATATAGTGATGTCAAATTCTATACATATGCTTTAACCTGTATTAGAAATCATTTAAATACTTATTGTAGAAATATGAATGTTAAAAAGAATTATTATCTTAATAATAGTATTTCTATAGATGAGTGCGAACCATTATTGATTGATTATTATGATAGGTATTGTTTTGTTGATGAAGAAAAAGTATTTGTAAATATTAAAAATCTATTATCATTTAAGTGTTCTATAGTTTTTGAATTAAAATTAAATGGATTTAAAATAAGAGAAATCTCTAAATTGTTAGATGTTCCTATTAGTACTATTAGTGGAAGAATTAGTAAAATTAATAAAACTTTACGTTCTTATTATTAGTTTTTTTGTATTTTTTTAATTTTTGATTTAATATTATAGTAGGTGATACTATGAATAATGATAATCTTGATCAAAGAAACTATATTTCATTAGCTGATTGGGTATCTATGCATGATAGTATGGAAGAAAAGAGAGAGTTTTTACTTAATGCAGATATTGCTCTTAAATTTTTAAATTCTAATGGTATAAAAGTTGATTCTTTTGATTTTAACGATATTTTTATAGTAGATGATAATATAAGAGAAATTAAATTCAATGTTATTAATAATGTTGGGTCTGTTACGCCTGCTGATACTAGATCAAATATATATGATGCAGCTAAACTAGCTTTATACTTATATTTGTATCCATGTGATGTAATAGATGATAATTTTTTGAAAAGTCATTTTAAAGATTTTTCTTTTGCTTTTCCTACAGATGATGTTCCTTACTATCAAGGAATAGTTGAAAGAGGTGCATCTGTATATTTTAGTGATTTTGACTATCAAAAAAGGAAGATGGATTTAGAGAAACTAAGTGATGCAAGTAAGAAAGATGGAAATACAGATTTAATGGGAGATGTTGATCCTTCAATGCTTCCTAGACCTAATAACGATGAAATAAATAAGAAATTATATAGAGAAGCAGCATATGCTATGACTATAGCTTTACCTACTATTATTTCTATTGTAGGATTCTTAATCTGTCTTATTGCTCTATATATGCATTTTAACTAATAAATTCAACAAAAAAGTTGACAAAAATACTTTGATGTGCTATTTTATTTTTGAACAAGCACTTTGAAGTGTTTTTTATTTTAAAAAAAATAGGAGATATGTATATGGCTCAAGTAGTGAAAAATAATAACGAATATAAGTATAAACTAGATGAAGTAACTAAAAAGAATAAAAAAGTGGAAAAGGTTAAAACTGAAAAGAAAAAGAAAGTAGTAAAAGATAATAATAAAAAAAGTTTATGGGATAAATTTATGATTTTCTGTCATGGTGTTAAAGATGAATTTAAAAAAGTTCATTGGACTGGTAAAGAAAAATTAATTAAATATTCTATTTCTACTATTTGTTTTGTTTTATTTTTATCTGTATTTTTCTATTTAATTAATATTATTTTTGCTGCTATTCAGGCTTTATTTGCATAGGAGGACATTATGGAAGAAAAAAAAGAATGGTATGTTGTTAATACTTACTCTGGTCATGAAAATAAAGTTAAAGAAGATTTAGAGATGAGAGCTGAATCTATGGGAATGCAAGATAATATTATTCGTGTTATTGTTCCTGAAGAAAAGATTATTGAAGAAAAAAACGGAGTAAAAAAGGAAAAAATTAAGAAATTATTTCCAGGATATATATTAGTTGAAATGGTTATGAGTGATGAGGCTTGGTACGTTGTTCGTAATACACAAGGTGTTACAGGTTTCATTGGATCAAGTGGAAAAGGTGCTAAACCTACACCTCTTCAACCTGAAGAAGTTCAAAAGATTTTAGATACTATGGGTCTAAATAAAATTGATGTTCAAACTGAACTTGAAGTTGGTATGAAAGTAAAAGTAGTAGGTGGACCATTCAATGGAATGGTTGGTACTGTTGATACTATCGACTTAGATAATAGTGTTGTTGATCTTACAATTGATTTGTTTGGACAAGATACACAAGTTGAAGTTGAGTTAAATCAAATTCAAAAAGCAGATTAAATGTTGTAAAATATTTAATTATGTGTTATTATTTAATGGCTATATTTTTATTGATATAGATAAGTGGGAGGCAGATTTCGATTTTAAGCGGTAATCGCTATTATGACCACTCGCGAAAACTATTATAGGAGGTGTTTTTCGTGGCAAAGGAATTAATTAAACAAATTAAAATCAATATTCCTGCTGGCAAAGCTACACCAGCACCACCAGTTGGAACTGTTTTAGGTCCAGTTGGAATTAATCTAGGAGATTTTTGTTCTCAATTTAACGATGCTACTAGAGATAAGATGGGTGATGTTTTACCTGTAGTTATATCTGTTTATGCAGATAAGAGTTTTGATTTTGTTATTAAGACTCCACCTGCATCATTCTTATTAAAGAAGTATGCTAAGATTCAAAAAGGTGGCGCTAATGGTAGTAAAGATAGTGTTGCTACTATTACAAAAGATCAATTAAGAGAAATTGCTGAAATTAAATTACCTGATTTAAATGCTTACGATGTAGAAGCTGCAATGAAAATTGTTGCTGGTACAGCTAAGAATATGGGTATTAATATTCAAGAATAATTTATTCATATAGGTTTTTACCTACGTGGAAGGAATTAAATCCGCTTAAACCACATAAGGAGGAAAAATTAAATGAAAAGAAGTAAAAAATATACTGAAGCTTTATCTAAAATAGAGAAGACTAAAGTTTATTCTAAAGAAGAAGCTGTTAAATTAGTTAAAGAAACTTCTATTAGTTCTTTTGATGGATCTGTTGATGTTGCTATTAGATTAAACTTAGATACTAAGAAGGCAGATCAACAATTAAGAGGTGCTATTGTACTTCCTAAAGGAACTGGTAAGACAGCAAAAGTATTAGTTATTGCTAAAGGACCAAAAGCTACTGAAGCTAAAGAAGCTGGAGCTGATTATGTTGGAGATACTGATATGTTAGATAAAATCGAAAAAGAAAATTGGTTCGATTTTGATACAATCATTGCTACTCCTGATATGATGCCTGCTTTAGGTAAATTAGGAAAAGTTTTAGGACCAAAAGGTTTAATGCCAAATCCTAAAACTGGAACAGTAACTATGGATGTTAAAAAAGCTGTAGAAGATGTTAAATCTGGTAAAGTTGAATATAGAACTGATTCATTTGGTATTATTCATTCTATTATTGGAAAAGTATCTTTCAGTGAAGAAGACTTACTTGCTAATTTAAATGCTTTTGTTTCAACTATCTTAAAAATTAAACCTGCATCTGTTAAAGGTGATTATGTTAAGAGTATATCAATTAGTTCTACAATGGGACCTGGTATAAAAGTTGAAAATAATTTTGACAAATAATAATTATTAAGTTATAATAATTGAAGTTTATGAGTGCCATAGACAGTAGGTTTTTAAATCCTACCGAGGAACTTTAACAAATATACGTTATTGTATTTAAAGTCCTCGGTAATTCGAGGACTTTTTTGGTATTCATAGAAGGAGGTGTTTTATGGCAAATTCTAAAATATTAGAACAGAAACAAATGATTATCGATGAAATAAAAGATAGAGTTAATTCATCTAAATCTGTAGTTTTATTCGATTATCATGGTGTAACTGATGCTGATATTAAAGATCTTAGAACTAAGTTAAGAGAAGCTGGGGCTGATTTTAAAGTATATAAGAATACTTTAATGAATAGAGCTTTCAATGATATGGAAATTGATTTCTCTGAACAATTAACAGGTCCAAGTGCCTTAGCATTTAGTGAAGATCAAATTGCGCCTATTAAAGTTTTATCTACATTTGCTAAAGATCATCCTTCTCTAGTTATGAAGGTTGGATTAGTAGATGGAGAATTGGCTGATAGTGCTGCATTAAATGAGTATGCTACATTACCATCTAGAGATGGATTACTAACTATGTTAGCTGGTGGTATGATTGGTATAGTCAGAGACTTATCTATTTGTTTAGATTTATATAGTCAACAAAAAGAAGAAAATTAATTTTATAAATAAGGAGGAAATATAAAATGGCTAAATTAAATAAAGAAGATTTTATCAATAGTTTAAAAGAAATGAATTTACTTGAAATTAAAGAATTAGTAGATGCTATGAAAGAAGAATTTGGAGTTGATCCTAGTGCTGTTGCAGTTGCTGCACCTGCTGCTGGAGCTGCTGGAGCTGGAGACGCTGCACCTAGTACAGTAACAGTTTCTATCGCTGATGGTGGAGCTGCTAAAGTTCAAGTAATTAAAGTTGTTAAAGATATTACTGGATTAGGATTAAAAGAATCTAAAGATATCGTTGATAACAAAGGAGTAGTTAAGGAAAATATTCCTGCTGCTGAAGCTGATGAAATCAAAGCTAAGCTTGAAGAAGCTGGAGCTACAGTAGAAGTTAAGTAATTAACTTCTTTTTTTATATAAAATTTTTGTAAAATTTTTAAAAATGAGTTGACATTTATTTTTTTATAGTGTATTATACAATTTCGAAAGGGAGAAAACTAGTTATTAAATTATAGTTTTCTCCTTCTTTTTTTCTCAAAAAGAAGGGGGTTAAATGGGACAATATTTTAATAATGAAAATTTACCTAGCAATATAACTAAAATTGATTGTTTTATAAGAGGTAAAAAATTTACTTTTAACAGTGATAATGGCGTTTTTTCTAAGAACGGTGTGGATTTTGGCAGTAGACTTCTTCTTGATTTCATCCCCCTTGAGGAAGTTGGAGGCAGAATTCTTGATTTGGGATGTGGATATGGAGTTATTGGTATAGTACTTAATAAGCTTACTGGAGCAAATGTTGATATGGTAGATGTTAATTTGAGAGCACTTCATTTAACTGAGATGAATGTTGCAGCAAATAAATGTCAAAATATTAATGTTTTTGAAAGTAATGTTTATGAAAATATTAATACTAAATATACTTCAATTGTTACTAATCCGCCTATTAGAGCTGGTAAGAAAGTAATATATGATATGTTGTTTAATGCTAAAGACTATCTAACTGATGATGGTAATCTTTATTTTGTCATTAGAAAACAACAAGGAGCTAAATCAATGATGAGTGATTTAGAAAAGGAGTATAATCTTGAAATTATTGAGAAGAAAAAAGGATACTTTATTATTAAGTGTTCAAAAAAAAGTTAGTGGGGTGAAATTTTAGTGTCATATAAAGTTGTTAAATATGGTGATTTTAGAAAAAGAAGAAATTATTCTAGTATTAGAAATACTTATGAATTAAAAGACTTATTAGAAATTCAAAAGAAAAGTTATAATTGGTTTATTCATGAAGGTATAAAGGGAGTATTTGAAGATTTATTTCCTGTAGAAAATTTTAGTGGTACTTTATCATTAGAATTTGGTGATTATCATTTTGATGAACCAAAATACTCTATTAAAGAAAGTAAAGATAGAGAAACTACATATGCTGCTCCATTAAGAGTTAATGTAAGACTATTTAATCGTGAATCAGGTGAAGTCAAAGAACAAGAAATATTCTTAGGCGATATGCCTATAATGACTGATAGTGCTACATTTATTATTAATGGTGCTGAACGTGTAATTGTATCACAATTAGTTAGATCTCCTTCTGTTTATTACAATAGAGAGATTGATAAAAATGGTAGAGAATTAATTACTTCTCAAATTATTCCTACTCGTGGTACGTGGTTAGAATATGAAACTGATGCAAGAGATGTTGTTTATGTTAGAATTGATAGAACTAGAAAAGTTCCTCTAACAACTCTTTTACGTGCGTTTGGACTTTCTAGCGATCAAGATATATTAGATTTATTTGGTGATGATGAATATATTAAGAATACTATTGAAAAAGATAGTACTAAAAATACTGATGAAGCTTTAATTGAAATATATGAAAAACTAAGACCTGGAGAACCAGCTACTTTAGATTCATCTAAAAACCAAATTATTACTCATTTCTTTGATGAATTTAGATATGATTTAGCTAAAGTTGGTAGATATAAATATAATAAGAAATTAAATATAGTTGATAGATTATTAGATCAAACTTTAGCAGAAGATATTAAAGTTAATGGTGAAGTTAAATATGCAAAGGGTACTAAAATAGATAAAACTATTTTAGATGATTTAACTGAATTATTTGCTGATGGATATGGATTAAAACAAGTAAAAGCTAATCTTGAATTAGATGATTATGATAAAGTTCAAGAAGTTAAGATTGTTGATCCTAATGATAAGAAGAATAAATTAATAGTTATAGGTAATGATCAATCTATAGATGTTAAGAGATTAACTATTAGTGATGTTTATGCTGCTACATCATATTATTTAAACTTACTACATGGTGTAGGTAACTTTGATGAAATTGACCATTTAGGTAATCGTAGAATTAGACAAGTAGGAGAATTACTACAAAATCAATTTAGAATTGGTGTTGCTAGAATGGAAAGAGTTATTCGTGAAAGAATGACTACTCAAGAAATGGATGAAGTTACTCCTAAAACATTAATTAATATTAGACCTGTAACTGCTGCTATGAAGGAATTCTTTGGTTCATCACAATTATCACAATTTATGGATCAAACTAACCCAATTGCAGAGTTAACTAATAAACGTAGACTTTCTGCTTTAGGACCTGGTGGACTTTCTCGTGAAAGAACTGGAGTAGAAGTACGTGATGTTAATGTTTCTCACTATGGTAGAATTTGTCCTATTGAATCTCCAGAAGGACCTAATATCGGACTTATTACTACACTTGCTAGTTACGCAAAAGTAAATGAATATGGATTTATCATGAGTCCATATAGAAAAGTTGTTAATGGAAAGATTACTGATGAAGTTAAATATATGACTGCTGATGAAGAAGAAAATTATATTATTTCTCAATCTTCTATTAATACTAATGAAGAAAATGAAATTATTGATGAATTCGTTAACTCTAGATATAGAGGTGAAAACGTTTTATCAAAACCTGAAAATGTTGATTATATAGATGTTAGTCCACAACAAGTTGTTTCTATTACAACAAGTTGTATACCTTTCTTAGAACATGATGATGCTCACCGTGCATTGATGGGTGCTAACATGCAAAGACAAGCTATGCCACTTATCAGAACTGAAGCTCCATTTATTGGAACAGGTGTTGAATATATAGCTGCAAAAGACTCTGGTGTTGAAGTTATAGCTAAGCATGATGGTGTAGTTAAATATGTTGATGGTAGAAAAGTAGTTGTTACTACTAAAGATGGAGAAGATGTTGAATATAGATTATCTAATTTCGAATTAGCTAACTCAAGTATTTGTTTCCATCACAAACCTATAGTTCAAGTTGGAGATAAAGTTAAGAAAGATGTAACTATTCTTGCTGATGGTAACTCTACTGATAAAGGAGAATTAGCATTAGGTAAGAATATGACAGTTGCTTTCATGACTTTCCAAGGTTATAACTATGAAGATGCTGTTATTTTAAATGAAAATTTAGTTAAAGATGATAAATTTACTTCATTACATTTAGAAGATTATGAAATGCAATGTCGTCAAACTAAATTAGGGGATGAAGAAATTACTAGAGATATTCCTAACGTTAGTGAAGAGGCTCGTCGTAATTTAGATGCTAATGGTATTGTTACTATTGGTACTGAAGTTAGAGAAGGAGATATACTTGTTGGTAAGGTTACTCCTAAAGGAATGGCTGAATTAACTTCAGAAGAAAAATTATTACATGCTATTTTCGGTGAGAAAACAAGAGAAGTTAGAGATACTTCACTTCGTGTACCTCATGGTGGAGATGGTATTGTTCATGATATTAAGATTTATTCTAGAAAAGATAATGATGAATTACCTGCTGGAGTAAATAAAATAATTAGAGTTTATGTTATTCAAAAGAGAAAAATTCAAGTTGGAGATAAAATGTCAGGACGTCATGGTAACAAGGGTGTTATTTCACTTATTCTTCCTCAAGAAGATATGCCATTTACTGCTGATGGTACTCCTATTGATATTATGTTAAATCCACAAGGTGTTCCTTCTCGTATGAACTTTGGTCAAGTATTAGAGATGCATATGGGTATGGCTGCTAAGAAATTAGGAGTTCATATAGCAACTCCAGTATTTGATGGAGCTAAAACAGAAGACATCAAAGCTATTATGAAAGAAGCTAAGATGGATGAAGATGGTAAGACTGTATTATATGATGGTCGTACTGGTGAAGCTTTTGATAATAGAATATCTGTTGGTGTTATGTATATGATTAAACTACATCATATGGTTGATGATAAATTACATGCTCGTTCTACAGGACCATACTCTTTAGTTACTCAACAACCTTTAGGTGGTAAAGCACAACTTGGTGGACAAAGATTTGGAGAAATGGAAGTTTGGGCATTATATGCATATGGTGCAGCTCATACATTACAAGAAATGTTAACAGTTAAGTCTGATGACGTTGTTGGACGTGTTAAGATTTATGAAGATATTATTAAAGGTAGAGAAATAAATAGAGCTGGTGTTCCGGAATCATTTAGAGTTATGATGAAAGAATTCCAAGCTTTAGGATTAGATATTTCAATTATTGATGAGAATGGTGAAAACCACGATTTGAAAGAAATTGAAGAAGATACAGAAGATTATGATACTTCATTATCAGATGTTGAAAAATCTGCTGATAATATGATTAAAGAAAGAGAAAATGAATCTAATGACACTGTAGAAGCTGAATTCTTCGAAGATGCTAGTGAAGAAGATGCTGATGAAGAAGATGCTGATGATTATGAAGAAGAAATGCCAGATGATGATGATTTAGATTTAATCTCTGCAGAAGAGGAAGGAGCTGATTTTTAATGATAGATATTAATAAAATAAGTGCTTTAAAAATTGGTATAGCATCTCCTGATAAAATTCGTGAATGGTCTTATGGTGAAGTTACTAAACCCGAAACAATTAATTATCGTACTTTAAGACCTGAAAGAGATGGACTTTTCTGTGAAAAGATATTTGGACCTACTAAAGACTACGAATGTGCTTGTGGTAAATACAAGAGAGTTCGTTATAAAAATATAGTATGTGACAGATGTGGTGTTGAAGTTACTAGTTCTTCTGTTAGACGTGAAAGAATGGGTCATATTGAACTTGCTACACCTGTATCTCATATTTGGTTCTTTAAAGGTGTTCCTTCTCGTATGGGATTAGTTCTTGATATGAGCCCTAGAGATTTAGAAGAAGTTTTATACTTTGTTAGTTATGTTGTTATTGATAAAGGAAATACACCTTTAGAAAATAAACAAACATTAAGTGAAAGAGAATATAGAGCTTATTATGAAAAATATGGTACTTCATTCAAAGTTGGAATGGGTGCTGAAGCTATAAAAGAATTATTAAAGAAAGTTGATTTAAAGAAAGAAATCGATGAATTAACTGAAGAATTAAAAGATGCTACAGGACAAAAGAGAGTTAGATTATTAAAGAGATTAGATGTATTAGATGCTTTCTATTCATCTAATCAAAAACCAGAATGGATGATTCTTGATTGTATTCCTGTAATTCCGCCTGAATTAAGACCAATGATTCAATTAGATGGTGGTAGATTTGCTACTAGTGATTTAAATGATTTATATAGAAGAGTTATTAATAGAAATAATCGTTTAAAAAGATTAATTGATTTAGGAGCTCCTGGTATCATTATTCAAAATGAAAAACGTATGTTACAAGAAGCTGTTGATGCATTATTCGATAATGGTCGTCGTGGTAGAAACGTTACTGGTGCCGGAAATCGTCCTCTTAAGTCACTTTCTAGTATGTTAAAAGGAAAGCAAGGACGCTTTAGACAAAACTTATTAGGAAAGCGTGTTGATTATTCTGGACGTTCAGTTATCGTAATTGGACCTTCATTAAAGATGTATCAATGTGGTATTCCTAAAGAGATGGCACTTGAGTTATTTAAACCTCATGTTATTCATGGTTTAGTTGAAAAAGAATTAGCTCATAATATTAAGGCAGCTAAGAAGATGATTGATACTCAAGATCCTGCTGTTTGGGATATTGTTGATGAAGCTATTAAAGAACATCCTGTTCTATTAAACCGTGCACCTACATTACATAGATTAGGTATTCAAGCATTTGAACCTGTTCTAATTGGTGGTAAAGCTATTCGTCTTCACCCATTAGTATGTGCTGCATTTAATGCTGACTTCGATGGTGACCAAATGGCTGTTCATATTCCACTTAGTGAAGAAGCTCAAGCTGAAGCTAGATTATTAATGCTAGGTTCTAACAATATTCTTCATCCTAAGAGCGGAGATCCTATCGTTACTCCAGGACAAGATATAGTTATTGGTAATTATTACATAACTATGGAAAAAGAAGGTGCTTTAGGAGAAGGTAGAGTATTCAAAAATGCTGATGAAGCGTTAATGGCTTATGAGAGAAAAGAAATTTCTCTACATAGTAGAATTGCTATTCCTGTAAATAGCTTTAGACATAAATTATTTACAAGTAGTCAAAAAGATAAATATTTAGTTACTACTGTTGGTAAGATTAAGTTTAATGAAATATTACCTGATTCATTTACTTATATAAATGAACCTACTAGTGATAATATTAGTGGAATTACTCCAAATAAATTCTTCTTACCTATGGGATCTAATATTCCTGAAGAAATTAAGAAGATGCCTTTAGTTTCTGCATTTAATAAGAGCACTTTAGAAAAGGTAATTGCTCAAGTATTTAAACGTTATAAAACTACAGAAACATCTATAATGTTAGATAATCTTAAAGATTTAGGATTTAAGTATTCTACAATTTCAGGTTTAACTGTTAGTATGTTTGATGTTGTTACTAGTAAAACTAAAGATGCTGTAATTGAAGAAACTCAAAAAGTAGTAGATAAAATTAATAAACAATATAAACGTGGTCTTATTACTGATGAAGAAAGATATTCTAAAGTAATAGATTGTTGGTTAGGAGCAACTTCTAAGATTCAAGATGAATTAAAAGAAATATCTAATAAATCATTAGATAATCCTATCTTCTTGATGATGAATTCTAAAGCTCGTGGTAACATTTCAAACTTCTCACAAGTTGCAGGTATTCGTGGAGTTATGACTAAGCCAAATGGTAGTTTCGTTGAAATTCCAGTTCTTTCAAACTTTATTGAAGGAATGAGCGTATCTGACTTCTTCTTATCTACACATGCTGCTAGAAAAGGTCTTGCTGATACAGCTCTTAAGACTGCAGATTCTGGTTACTTAACTCGTAGACTTGTTGATGTTTCTCAAGATATTATTATTCGTGAGGAAGATTGTGGTACTGATCAAGGTATTGTTGTTAAAGACTTTATTAATGAAAAGACTGGATCAGTAATTGAAAGTTTAAGAGATAGAATTGTTGGTAGATATGCTAATAAAAAAGTTATTAATCCTGAAACAAAAGAAATTATTGTTGATAGATTAGAAATGATTACTGATTCTCTTGCTGATAAAATTGTTAAAGCTGGAGTAAAAGAAGTTGAAATTAGATCTATATTAACTTGTAGTTGTGATAATGGTATTTGCCAAAAATGTTATGGTAGAAACTTAGCTACAGGTAATTTAGTTGAGATTGGTGAAGCTGTTGGTGTTATGGCTGCTCAATCTATCGGTGAACCTGGTACTCAGTTAACAATGAGAACTTTC
>OCTW011313253.1_pt1 | contig 11955 bp, 7 predicted proteins | sample 1539671 | NCBI WGS metagenome assembly OCTW01 (sample SAMN02144230, study PRJEB22623) | gut metagenome | biome: sheep rumen | host: Ovis aries | place: New Zealand | reverse complement strand
CTACTTCTCTAACGATGAGGAGCATGATGGATCTCGTAAGACTGGCTATCAGAATGTAGAGTTCGATGATGACACTTATCAGATGTACTTCAAGTCCAACGGTGAGGCTGAGAAGGGATATGTATCCAAGATCAAGAAGTACTGCGCTAATGGTGTTGTTCTGAAGGCTGATTCAGATACTTCTAACTATGGTGTGATTGAGGATGCTGATGGTAAGCATGATTCAACCGGCAAGACTGTTCTTTACTATGGTGACGATCTTGATGCCTCCGAGATCAAGAATGGTAACTATGTTCTTGTAAATACTGCTGGTACTATCCAGAAGAATGCTAAGAACAAGAAGGACAGCAATGATGTTTACTACTACACTAACAAAGATGGTGTTGTAACCTATGCTGGTGACAAGCTCTTTACTGGTAAGAAGAATGATTCTGATTACAAAGAGGTAGGTGCAGTTGTAGCTGGTAGCGACACTGTTTACTATGTAGAGAAGTAATCTTAGTGATTGCCTTTTAAAAGGGAGAGGGAAGTGATTCCCGCTCCCTTTTTTTAAATTCTAAATCATGAAAAAAATACAATTAATTATTATACTGGCTGTATTTACAAGCCTTTCCGTGACAGCATGCAAGCCGAAATACAATACTGCAATGCAGGATCCTGTTTCTGTTACGATCGCGGCAGATCAGGTAATAAATATTGATTTTGATCAGATCTCGGACGATGTTATTGAGAATCTTTCTGATGACGCACAGACCTATGCATTTGTAAAGGATCTGCAAATCTCCGGCACCAATGATCCAAAGCAGGTCAACATCACAGTAGAGATCATGGATGATGTATCTGATGATGCAATCAAACTGTTCATGTCGGATGTGCTGACACAGATTTCACAGGAAGCTTGTGTTCAGGATAGCCGATATACAGAGCCATCAGCAGATGGTTTAGGAAGCTTCTATGATTCGTATGCAATCCATTATGAAATTAAACAAGGAGATGCAGACTACGAAAATCAGACCATATCTGCTGGTGAGAGCATTCCGTTTGGAACGGTTGTTTCGGAATAACAACGTTTATTAGTAAAAGCTGTGCATTTAAGGTGATCACTTATTTGATTTAAGATTTAAATGCATAGCTTTTTTTATTATCAAATTTGATTTTTTGGAACGCATTATTTTTTATTTGCGCTTGATTTTGCATATTAATTATATCGTTCATTAAGTTATTCGTAATTTCTATTTGATTGGATTGTAAGCCTTCATCCGATCTGCTATACTTGAAACATTCTTTTGAGATATAAATCCTCTGCCATTGAGCTTAATTGAAAATAATATAGCATTTAGGAAGCACTATTTCATGTTTTAACGGCAGAGATCGGGAGGTTTGATTTTGAATACAAAGGGACAGTACAGGAGGCTGATCAGAGCCTTTTTCTGTGGCGTCTTGCTTTTGATACATGGAGCTCTTTTTTGGAAGGTCTGGACAGATTTTTATAGTAATGGAATGGATATACAGTTCTATCGCAGAGGACACTGGCTGTTTTTAGGGATGTATCTTTTTGGACTCTTTTCCTTAGTCCAAATTTATGGTGGCTGGAAGGTCGGATATCTACGAGTCTTTAATGTGATTTTTTCTCAGGCAATAGGTATTTTTGTGATAAACATCATCACCTATCTCGCGATTGTGCTATTAACCAAGAGCATTCCCAATGCATTGTATCTGCTGCTGATGACGGCAGCACAGATTTTAGTTACCATTCCCTGGGCACTGATCAGTAATCGGATTTATCTCACTGCATATCCACCTCGTCGTGTTCTGATGATTTACGGGGACCGGCCGGCTATGAGCCTGATGCGCAAAATTACTTCACGTACAGACCGCTTTACAGTTGCCGGTAAGATTCCCATTCACTGTGGTATCGAGATGATCGAGAGGCAGATACCAAAGTATGAGGGCGTAGTCATCTGTGATATCGAGAGCCATGAAAGAAATCAGATTTTAAAGTACTGCTATGAAAAGAACGTCCGCGCCTACGTTTTGCCAAAAATAAGTGATATCATTATCCGAAGCTGTGAAAGTCAGCATATGTTTGATACCCCGATGCTTATGGCCAGAAATGAGGGACTTACGATTGAGGGTAAGGCTGCTAAACGATTTGAGGATATTGTACTGGCGTTGTTGCTGCTGATAATATTTTCCCCATTTATGCTGCTGATTGCGATTGCCATTAAGCTGGAGGATGGAGGAAGTATCATATACCGGCAGGAAAGACTTACAATAGATCGTAAGCATTTTTATGTCTATAAATTCCGTAGCATGCAGGAAAATGCGGAGCATGATGGCAAGGCGCGTCTTGCTGCGGCTCACGATTGCCGTATTACAAAGGTCGGCAAAGTTATCCGGGCGATACGGTTTGATGAACTGCCTCAGTTTGTTAATATATTAAAAGGTGATATGAGCGTTGTCGGTCCTCGCCCTGAAAGACCAGAGATTGCCGAGGAATATGAAAATAAGATTCCGGAATTTGCCTATCGCTTAAAGGTCAAGGCTGGACTCACGGGATATGCACAGGTTTATGGGAAATATAATACAACTGCGTACGACAAGCTGAAGCTGGATCTTATGTACATCCAGAACTATAGTATTGCCCTGGATCTGGAAATTATATTAAAAACGATCCAGACGATGTTTACCCGGGAGAGTACCGAGGGTATGGAAGAGGGAGAAGACATAGCGTTGGGACCTTAAATAATCAATGTCTTAACAGGTGCTGATAGAGGAAGCGCCTGAGTGTCCCGGGCATAAGGTCTGCTGCCAGACGCATGCATAGTGTTGTATGATATTGGATCCGTGTAATGTAACCTTGGGAAAGCATGAGAGTGTAAAGCTTTTTAGCGGATTGAAAATGCTTTAAGCCTCCACGGCGCTGGTACATTTCTGTACCTGCCCGCATAAGAAGCAGTGGTTCCTGAATGTTGTAAGCCTGGACACCTATACTTAACATCCGGATCCAAAGAGCATAATCCTCAAAATAAGGGAAATCTAAAGGATAGGAACCGGCATTGAGTACCATCGATTTCCGATACATTACGCATGGATGATTGAAGGGGCTTCTTTTAGCTGCAAATGCTTTGATTTCCTCTTGATACTCTGGAACAGTGCGCGTGCTCCCGGGATTACGTGGATCAGCTGCAAACTCCGTGACAAAACCACTAACGATGGCAAGCTCCGGGTGACTTGCAAAGCATTGTAATTGACGGGCACAACGATCCGGGAGAGAAAGGTCATCCGAGTCCATGCGTGCGACAAGATCGCATTGGCAGTATGATAGACCTGCATTCAGCGCCGGACCAAGCCCCAGGTTTTCTTTGAGACGCACAACTTTAAATGCATTTGCGTGTTTTGTAAAATCAGAAATGACCTGCTCCAGTTCAGGATTTAACGGACCATCACAAACCAGAACAAAGTCATGAAATGGAACGGTTTGATCAAGCATGCTTTGGATTGAAGCCCGTAAATAGGATGGATTTTCCTTATGATAGACTGACATTAATACAGAGTATGATTCCATCCTTTATTTCTCCTTCTAATATTTTTCGAGGTATGAATTTTAGATAAGAAAACGATTGCCGATATACATCTGTTTATGATAGGCATGTCTCCCGAGCATTTAGCTTAGGGTACATGTCTATCACAATCAGAAACTTGAGTTCATCATACCATTGAGAAAAACAATTGTCTATCAAGGGCAAATCTAAATGCTCATCTTAACAGAATTGTTAATGTAACTGATGATCATGATTATGTAATAGAAGATACTATGGAAAAACTGTTGACGATTGTAGTACCTGCATATAATGCAGAGCGATATATAAAAAAGAATCTGGATTCCATGGTCCTGCCGGGGGAAGATATGTCATGTCTTGAAATCCTTGTGGTGGATGATGGAGGGACAGACCGTACAGCAGAAATCACAGAGGATTATGTTAGACGATATCCCGGCAGTGTTTCTTTCCATCATAAACAAAATGGAGGTCACGGGTCCGTAATCAATTATGGAATTCAGCATGCCACTGGTAAATATTTCAAGGTCGTGGATGGAGATGACTGGCTGAATCCGGAGGAATTTGCTGCTTTTCTAAAGCTTTTAGAGGGGCATGATGAGGATGTGATCGCATCTGACTTTCTGTGCCTGGAGGATACAACATGGCGCGTGCTGCGGGAGATGCATACAGCACTGGATCCCGGGAAATATGGGCACAGCGGTAAGATTTCAGAAGGTTTTGCAGATCAGGTTATCAAGATGCATAGTCTGACGATCCGTACGTCAATCTTACAGGAAATGCCGGATCGGATGGATGAGCACTGTTTTTATGTAGATCAGGAATATGTCACATATCCGATGCTTCTGGCAGATACGGTTTATTACGACCGTAGAAATTTATATATGTACCGCCTTGGCAGATCGGGGCAGAGCATGGATATCAGATCTATGCAGAAAAACCGGGAACAGCATATGAGAGTGATGCAGAGTCTTGTAGATTTTTACAAAAGACTTCCGGCATTGCCTGCACCGAAACGTCATTATATTGCCCGCTGTGTGGCGCAGATTGTTGAAAACCAGTTTCAGATTGATATCAGCCTTGGAAATCATCCTGAGACGCGTAAAAAACTGAAAACATGGGATCAAAAGCTTCTGAAGGATTGCCCGGAAATCTATCACAGCACAGAGCGAAAAAGCATTACGATGCTGCGTGCTACGGATTACATGCTGTTACCGATAGGATGGTTTGCTCTTGGCATGAAAAAAGGATTTACGTGAAAGAAATCGTAGAAGTGATAGAGGTGTATCAGATGATCGGCAGGATAACATGATTAACTATTGAGTGAATGATTGAAATGGATTTTTACAATCAAGACATAAATGACAAGAGCATAGTAGTAATATGAGCAATCAAAACACCTCATTAAATGGTATGAACCTATGAGCACATTATTACAAACAATCCTTTTTCCAAATCCGGAAACCTGCAACGCCGAGGACTGTTATTTCCGGAGAGCAGGCGCAGAACAAGTATATAATACCTACTTCAATATTTTTTCATTAAAAAAATGGCGATGGTATACGGATCTTAAAAGCATCGCTTTGCACATAAAAATAGAAGGCAGTGCGCGTATACGGTTGTGGGCTTATACTGCGCAGAAGGAGCAGAGATTGCTTTCTGAAATTCTTATTTCCGAAACAGGCCTTATCAAAATAGTTAATACAGAAACAGCTTTCCCTGGAAAGACTGTTTCAGAGCCGGTTATTTCAGAGACAGAGAAAGCAAAATCAGAAGTGCTTGATCCTGGCGCATCTAAGACTTGCACGATCCCATTTCCATATGACATGCAGGATGAATTTTTATGGTTTTCCTTTGAGAGCCTGTCCGCAGGATCTCACATACTCTCTGCATGTTATGTCACGCAGGATATACCAAAATATCAACCGATGGTTGCAATCGATATTTGTACGTTCCATCGGGAGGAGTATGTTTACCGGAACATGGAGGTACTGGAACGCAGTATCTTGTGTAACCCTGAAAATCCGTATCGAAATGATTTCCAGGTGTATATTGTAGATAATGGACAGTCTCTTGAGTCGGCAAAAGTCGTGTCAGATCGCATTCACATTATACCTAATCGGAATGTCGGTGGTTCTGGTGGCTTTACACGGGGAATACTGGAAATTCTGAAAGACCGGGAGCAGAAGCACATTACACATATGATCTTTATGGATGATGATGCGGTGATTGAACCAGACGCATTGATCCGAACGATCGCGTTGCTTTCCTTTATTAAGGATCAGTACAGGGATGCCTGCATAGGCGGTGCGATGCATCGGATTGACCAACCCTATATCCAGCATGAGTCCGGTGCAGTTTGGAATGGTGTCACATCTGTCCGTAACCATGAAGGAGTAGATCTTCGGAATTTTGATGAAATTGTCGAGAACGAAAGCATTCTCCCGACAAGCTATGCGGGATGGTGGTATGCCTGCTATCCGCTGACGGTAGTTCGGGAAGATAACCTCCCGCTTCCGATGTTTATCCACTGTGACGATATGGAATACGGCATCCGGAACCGGCATAACGGAATTATCTTTTTGAATGGCATCTGTGTCTGGCATAATTCGTTTGAGCATAGGAGGACATCTGCGCTTTCCTATTATGATGTAAGGAACATTATGATTATGAATGCGCTCATCTATCCGGATGGAAATGAAAGGGCATGGATTAAAAATCTCTGGAAAAGAGTCATCGGAGATCTACTTCGTTTCCGATATCGGGATGTCTACATCAAGTGCCTTGGAATTTCGGATTTCCTGAGAGGTCCGGAATATCTTAAAGCGATGGATCCTGTGGAGAAGCTCCGGGAAGTAAATGCGATGGGATATAAGTTTAAACCGATAGCAGAGCTTACGGACGACCCGGAGACGCTGCGGGAAATCCGGGAGTATGGTTTTCCAGAGGAGGTTAAGACCAGCGATCGGCAGAAAGCGCATATACACGCATATCCGATGGGAATTCACCCTTCTTTTACACTGTTTCTACAGAAAAGCATACTTTTGTTTGAGCCCTCGGAAAATTATGGTATGATAGTACAGCATAGCATTGCAGAAATGTGGAAATGCCTGATCGCTTTTTACAGGACATTACGGAAACTTAAGCATAGATATGCAGAGGTTCGGCAGGCATATCGCGAGGCGTACAACGCGATGAGCTCTAAGGAGTTTTGGGTAAAATTTTTAAGTTATAAACTTGATGTAGCAGGAGAAACGCATGAATCAGAATGATCACGGGTACATGACACAGTATAATGATGAGATCGAGATTGATCTTAAGGATTTGATGTTTACCATTTTTAAAAAGTGGAGGTCAGTCATACTCTTTGGCTTACTCATCGGATGCCTGGCAGGCGGATATAAATTTATTAGTGGTGTTTCCGCACTCCGTGATTCCGTAAGCCGGCAGGCGGATGCGGATGATTATGATCTGGCGCTTCAGGAATATACGGCGTCTAAGGATTTCTATAAAATTCAGATCAAGGATTTAAATGACGAGATAGATCGGTATAATGACTATTGCAAGCAATCCATACTCATGAATATAGATCCGTATAAAGTATATAAAAATGAGTCAACCTTTTATATCAATACCGGCTATGAGGTAATGCCTAATGCTTTAAATCCATCCATTGATCCGACGCTTGCTGTAATGGATGCATATGCTTCGGCTGTAAATAGTGGAAATATATATGATGAGATACAGAAAAAAATAGGCAGAGATGTTGATGCACGCTATATCAAGGAGCTGGTTCATGTTAATGAGAATTATAGTTCCGGGATATTAACGGTTACTACCATCGGTGACTCGCAGGAGCTTGCAGATGATATTATGAAGTATCTTGTCGAGGTGTTGAACAACAGTACGTCGGATATATCCACTAAAGTACATACGCATACAATTACCCAGGTTTCAGAAAACTCGTATAATACGGTAGATAAAAATATCTATACTGACTTTACTGAAAACCAGGACATTGCCGATGATTCATCTGTAAATGACTATATCCAGAATATCAAAACACAGATCGCATCCATTAAAGAGGCGAGTGATAAACTGGAAGCGCCGGTGGATAACACAATCAGTCGGCACAGTGTATTAAAAAATGCAGTGAAATTCGCTTTGATTGGTATCATCGGAGGTGTTTTTGTCCTGGCGTTTATCTATGCAATTTGTTATGTGATCAATGGTAAAATTACCACTGAGGAACAGATAGAGAGCCGTTTACATGTTAATGTATTGGGAGCTGCCAGAAAACTTGTCAAGCGGAGATCTTTATCTCATATGGATGAGCTGCTCATGAAACTTGAAGGTACAGACCATGAGGTGCTGGTAACCGGCCCGGAGTATACCGCAATGCAGGAAAAAGAAGTAAGGCATCTATATGATATTTCCGCAGCCAATATTACGGCGCTTTTACATGCATCACCTGAGATCAGGACACTTGCTCTTATCGGTACGATATCAGATGATAAGATTGCGGATTTGCTCCATGGGATTGATGCGCAGCTTGCGCAATATACTGTAAAAGCAGCGGGAAATGTCATTAAAAATGCGCACGCAATAAAAACTTTACAGGATGCAGATGCGGCAGTCATTGTAGAACAAAAGGATATTTCCAGATATGATAATATGCAGAGGGAAATTGCGATGGTTAACAGTCTTGGCAAAAAACTTGTTGGCGTAATTGTTATGTAATTGAATCAAACGGCAGTAGCTGACTTTATACGAAACAACATTCGTAAAAGTCAGCTATTGTGTTATCATACCGGGAATTAAAAAGAAGGAAATTAGATCATTGCATCTAAAAAAATGTGATCTATGGAAAAGTTAATGGGAAATCGTTTAAGGCTAATGAATAAAAATAAAATATTTGATGTATGTAATTGGAGCATTGAATGGATTTTGTTCTTTTATCTTTTTAATATTACGTTAACTATAACTACATTTCATTTTCCTTATTTAAAGGTTTTCCAATACGCTTTATTTTTAGCGATGACCATAGTCGTAGGAATTAAGATGCTGCTATTATGGCCCTGGCATCGTAATGCATGGTTCGGTGCAGTGCTGGCAATGGTCTATCTGCTGGTCTTTTACTCAGATCGGTATGGCTTTTTGCTCTTTCTTGGGATCACGACATTGGGGTGCATCGATATTGATTTTGACAGGCTGATTAAAATATATCTGTTGAGCGTCGGCATGGTTACAATTGTTGCGATCATATCCAGCCTTGGGGGAGCAATTACCAATCTGGTTTATCTTAAAGATAATTATGTCCGCAGCAGTTGGGGAATCTATTATCCTACAGACCTTGCATCGCTGGTTCTTTTTTTATTGATGTTTCTGTATGTGATCTGGAAAAAACTTCCAGCATGGTGCGCGCTTTGCCTGGCTGTTCTTTCCTTATATATATCATGGTACGTGGCGCATAGTCAGACAAGCACGTATTGCAGTGTACTTTTTTTTATTGCGATCTGCTTTAATAGTATTGATCAAAGGTTTTTGTCAGGACATAAATGTTTAAAATGGATTTCTGATACGGTACATTTCCTTTATGTTATCATGTTTCCTGTATCAGCCGTAGGAATGATGACGCTTACCTACGCGTTACAAAAAAATTATGGCTTTGCGTACCGGATCAATGAATTATTGTCCAATCGTGTACAGCTTGCATCTGATGCGGTTACACAGCATGGACTGCATCCGTTTGGCGTACCATTTGAAATGATTGGTGCAGGCTCCAGTGTATATTCCGCGCTGAACTATAATTTTATTGATAGCACTTACATGCTGATCCTTGTGCGATACGGCTGGGTACTGCTGATTTGTATTTGTGTACTCTGGTGCTGGATGACGCAAAAGGCGATCAAGTGCGGCAATTACAGGCTTGCGGCAGTTATGGCAATCATTGCCTTTCATTCTATTTCCGAGCATCATTTTATGGAGGTTCATTACAATATTCTGCTGATTATGCCCTTTGCTCATATGCATGTGTATAAGGCCAAAGCAGCAGAAATCACGGGCGCTCAGACTGAGGATAAGGTCTGTAGCAATGCGGCTTCTGCAGGCATACAACAGATGCTGCCAAAATTTGCTGCCCTGCTTCCGCTGACCGTGATGGGCCTTGTTTTTCGGACCGCTCTTGACTGGATGCGCACCTTGGTGCAGGCAGTGCATCTGACCGGAGACGGGAAACGTGAAGCAGTGGTATTCGCGTTCGTCCTCATGATGCTCATGACACTGGCGGCGCTTATGTGGTGCTGTTATCATGCTGCGCTCAAAAAATGCGCAAACAACGAGGCTGGTGCTGTAAAAGATCTTGATTTAAAACTAAAGGGGATCCCGGTTATCGTTGTTTCCGTGGTACTGATATATACGATTACGATTGCAGCCGCAAATTACGTGATTCATCAGGCAGAGCTGCAGCAGCAGGACCTGCTTGCAGAGGACGCTGAGTCAATTGAAGCTATTTTGAAAGCAAAAACAGGAAATCTGTATGTAACGGACTTCCCGGAAGTTTATCACCGCAGATTTCCCGGGATCCATAGATCGGTCTTTAGCGGTGAGGAACTTGCGCATGGTCAGAATACAACGGTGGTTATGGCACGGGATTTTGATTCCAAAGTATTTAGTAAGACCGGATTTCTATATACTCCCATTTCAGATAAACATGCAATATATACCAATGACAGAGGGGTAATTACTGCGCTGCAAAATGAGGGATATCATTTCACCGGATATTGCCCTGCGGTTTATCCGGTGGATCTTGCGGAACAGGCCAGATTAAATCAGCTGCCTGAGACAGCGGCAGGTTCCATTATGCTGGATGGGGCGCAGCATTCCATGCTTCATGGTCCGTACGTTAATCTTTATGAAGGAATGTACACGGTTACCTATGATATTGCGATTTCCGATCCGGATCAAGCATATACGGACGACTATGAGGTGGCGCTGCTGAGAGTAACTGCGTATAATGGAGAAATACAGTGTGCTGAAGTCCCGGTAAGCCGAAGTCAGTTTGATGCCAATGGTCATTATACAGCGACGATTGATTTCTGGTCAGGAGGATATCAGGATATCGAGTTCCTTGCTATTGCGGATTCGGGACGGACACTTAGGATTAACAGTATCTCATATACACGTAAGGTCGATTTGGATACGCATATTTTCCTAAATAAATATCGCCAGAAGGTAAGAGAAGAGTATTATGATCTGGATGGCAATAAAACAATGACCTCGGATGGATATGCCGCGTGTGAATACGAATATGATCATAATGGCAATATTAATGTAATACGTTATTATGATAAGGATAATCAGCTTGTCATGAATACAAGCGGATACGCAGAAATTCACCGTACATTTAATGAGCGGCACCAGGTCATCCGGGATGAATATTTCGGTACGGATCATAAGCCCATTCGGAATCTGGATGGTATTTCTGCAATTGACCGTCAATATGATGATAACGGGAATGTCATTGATGAGAAATACTATGATACGGATGGTCAACCGGTAAATAATATCAACGGCTTTGCGCATATTGTCAGGAAATACGATGCCAATCATCAGGTGATTTCTGAAACGCATTATGATGCTGCCGGGCAGATTGTTGCATGAAATCTTTTAAAAGAGGATGGATAGATGAAGCGAAAGAAACTGGAGTTAACGATCACAACAATACTATATTTGTTATCTGCCTTTTTGAGCAGTGTTCTGGCTATCGGATTACTTAAAAATGCTGCAAAGCTTACAAAAGAGTTTCTCGCAGGAAATACCTGGGTGAGCGCAATTTTTCCGGTTATGGCTGCCGAGATGATCGCCATGATTCTTGCGCTTTATGATGGCAGATATGCTTTTGAACGTCTACCGGCATATAAATACGCGATTAAATCCCTCAAAGCGACCATTTATTTTTCCGGCATCTGGGCAGTGATTTTGTTGATTGAAAAAAATGATATTACCGCTTCCCGGCATTACTTTGTATTGACAATCTTGTTTCATTTTATTATTTTGGCGGTTCTGCTTGGACTTATGCAGCGGTTTATTATGAACCATTTTTATCAGACGACGGCGGCATCTCTGGTGGGTGTGGTCACGACCAGCGGTAGAGCAGCAGGAATTACAGATCTTTTAAAAAAGGACTGGTCGCGCCGGCTGGTTGGATTAATGCTGGTCAATGAAACAAAAGATTCCGTGACGGAGGGCGTAGAGCCACGCGAGATTGATCATGTGCCTGTTGTGGCAGATGCCAGTTCACTGGTGGAATGGGTGCGCAGTAGTGCAATGGATGAAATTTTTATCATTGTGCCTGATAATGAAAATCCATTGATCACAGAAGCGGTGGAAAACT
>OCTW011503629.1_pt1 | contig 11959 bp, 11 predicted proteins | sample 1539671 | NCBI WGS metagenome assembly OCTW01 (sample SAMN02144230, study PRJEB22623) | gut metagenome | biome: sheep rumen | host: Ovis aries | place: New Zealand | reverse complement strand
CACATTATCTTTTCGTAAGCGATGTTAATAGAATCATCAGATGCCCGGCTATCGAAAAACTCCTTTTCAAGAAAATCTATCAGCTCAGACAGCGGCTCGTATATGCTCATTGTTTCTTCGTAAGAGTCTGTTCTCTCCGATATGTATTCCTTCAGATTATTCTTTATCGAATCAGTACTACCCATAAAGAGCATTTTCGGGGTCTTGATAAAGCGTTTATCCTCAAAGCAGGATTCTCTTGGTATAAATCTTGTTTCAACAAGGTGACGCTTGTCTTCTATGCCATTAAGATAATTATATGCCTTTTCAACAGCCACGCTGCCAAGCAAAAAAGCATCAGCCCTTACTGTTGCAAGCGGAGGGTTCAGGTCTTTAGCAAACGACAGGTCGTCAAAACCTATTACGGCAATATCCCTTCCGACAGTTTTGCTGCACTCCTTGACAGCATTATATACGACAGATGCGATTATGTCATTTATACATATAACCGCATCTAACTCAGGATTGTCCTCAAGCAGTTTTTTGGCTTCGTTTATACAATCGTATGACATATCGCAATACATAAGATAGCTTTCCTTGAAAATAAGACCGTTCTTTTCAAGTCCTTTTCTGTAAGCGATGTACCTTTCAGTGCATTCGCTGTTTTCAGACCTGCCTGCCATTATGCCGATATGCTTTCGGTTATGCTTCGCAAGATAGTCTACCGCAGAAATAACACCTGAGCCATTGTCAAATTCAAGACAGTCATATCCCTCGACATCAGATGCAACGCATAAAACCGGTGTATCGGAAAAGCTATCGAGAAATCTCTTTTTTTGCTCATTGTCATACGCATACGCAATAGTACCGACGGGCGCTATGATATAATCAAATCGGGCTTTGGCGGCGTAATTAAACAGAACATTGTACTGGTATTCATAATATGCTTCAAAACCGTCATTGATATGCTGTATACCGAGATATTTTCCGGGTATAACAGTAAGGTTTGTTTCAAGACGCTTTGCCGCAGAAACTGCGCCCTTCACGAACTCGTTTGAGAATGCATCTGTAAGTGTAGCTGCAAGCAGCCCGATATTAGGTCTTATTCTACTCATGATAGTTCTCCGTTTTTTGGCATCAGGCCATGCTTTTCAAGTATCTCAAAAAAACATTCGGCGTGAGATATGCCCTTTGACGGGATTTTCCCACCCGGCAATCATTTTTTTCTGAGGCAGGCATGAATTCATGATCAATACTTTCTCCAAACCATCTTATCTACAACGCCCGTATAGCTCTGGATGATCTTAACGACTTTGGAAGAAACCTTCTCTTCGACATAATCAGGAACGGGAATACCATAGTCGCAGTTCTTGTTCATCATAACTGCTGTATCAACTGCCTGCAAAAGTGACTTCTCGTCAATGCCTGCAAGAACAAAGCAAGCCTTATCAAGCGCTTCAGGACGCTCGGTAGATGTGCGAATACAGATAGCCGGGAACGGGTGTCCTACACTAGTAAAGAAACTACTTTCCTCGGGGAGAGTACCACTGTCGGAAACGACTGCGAAAGCATTCATCTGCAAGCAGTTGTAATCGTGGAACCCGAGCGGCTCGTGCTGGATAACTCTGCGGTCAAGCTTGAAACCACTGGCTTCAAGACGTTTCTTGGAACGAGGGTGGCAGCTGTAAAGTATCGGCATATCGTACTTTTCAGCCATCTTGTTTATAGCTGTGAACAGGCTCATGAAGTTCTTCTCGGTGTCAATATTCTCCTCGCGGTGAGCCGAAAGAAGAATGTACTTACCCTTTTCAAGACCAAGCTTTGCATGAATGTCGCTCGCTTCAATCTCGGCAAGATTCTGATGAAGGACTTCTGCCATAGGAGAGCCTGTCACATAAGTGCGCTCCTTCGGCAGACCGCAGTCCGCGAGGTAACGTCTCGCGTGTTCGCTGTATGCGAGGTTCACGTCGCTGATTATATCAACTATACGGCGGTTTGTTTCTTCGGGCAGACACTCGTCCTTGCATCTGTTTCCGGCTTCCATATGGAATATCGGGATATGCAGACGCTTAGCAGAAATTGCCGAAAGACAGGAGTTAGTATCTCCAAGTATAAGCATGGCATCAGGCTTTATCTGAGCCATCAGCTTGTAGGAACAGTTGATGATGTTACCTACTGTCGCGCCAAGGTCATCACCAACAGCGTCCATATACACCTCAGGATCGGCAAGTTTCAGATCCTTGAAGAAAACTCCGTTAAGGTTATAGTCATAATTCTGCCCTGTGTGCGCAAGAATGCAGTCAAAATACTGTCTGCACTTGTTGATGACCGCTGCAAGTCTGATGATCTCGGGGCGTGTGCCGACGATTATCAGCAGCTTTAGCTTGCCGTTATCCTGCCATTTTATATCCGAATAATCTGTTCTGATCTCCATGTTATCCTCCAATCGGAAAAGCCCTGAGTTGAACGACCTCTCCTGCTTCAATTTTTGAAAGATCGGGTATGCGGTTCTCTGCTTTGACTACAGCGCCAAGACAGATGTGACTTCCCTTTCCGATGATACAGCCGTGATCAACTATCGCTCCGCAGTTTATTATGCAGCCTTTTTCGACTATTGTATCGGTATTGACTATTGCTTTCGGAAGTACGACAGTACCTTTAGCTATAGTCGCAGCAGGGCTGACATACGCCGTATCATGAATGATAGTCGGGACATTTATACCCTCGTCAATAAGCCTATTTATCCATTTAATCCTGCTCTCGTTATTTATGATCAGCCTCATACGATCTCACCAAAAGTATCGGGATGACTTGGGTCAAACTGCTCATTTGCCCACATCACTGTTACAAGGTTCTCAGTCTCGCTGAGATTTATGATATTGTGTGTATAACCCGGCAGCATATGTATAGCCTGTATCTTATCTCCCGAAACTTCAAATTCAATAACTTCATCGGTGCCGATCTTGCGCTCCTGAATAAGTCCGTGACCTGCAACAACAATGAAAAATTCCCACTTAGTATTGTGCCAGTGCTGACCCTTAGTGATACCGGGCTTGCTGATATTCACACTGAACTGACCGCAATTTGCAGTTTTCAGAAGTTCTGTGAAACTTCCGCGATCGTCGCAGTTCATCTTCAGATCGAAAATGGTTTTATCTTTAGGCAGATAACTCAGATATGTTGAATACAGCTTCTTTGCAAAGCTGCCACTCGGTATCTCGGGCATAACGAGCGTGTTCGGCTGTGCCTTGAAAGACTCTAACAAATCAACTATTTCACCAAGTGTTACTTTATGCGTAGTCGGCACATAGCAGAACTTTCCATTATCATCTGGAACAACATTCAGCCCATCATAGTTGCAAGTATTAGCCTTACCCTCGATAGCATTCAGCATTTCCTCGATCAGATCGTCAATGTACAGCAGTTCAAGCTGTGTCGAACAGTCATTGACCTGTATCGGCAGATCGTTTGCGATATTATTGCAGAAAGTCGCAACGGCACTATTGTAATTGGGTCTGCACCACTTGCCGAACAAGTTCGGAAAACGGTAAACAAAGACCTTAGCGCCGGTCTCTTTCTCATAGTCGAAAAACAGGTTCTCGCCAGCCAGCTTGCTGCGCCCATATTCGCCGTCATAGCGACCGATAAGAGTAGCCTGCAAGGACGATGAGATCATCACAGGACACTTATTTCCGTGCTTTTTCAGCGTATCAAGCAGTTCGCTCGCAAAGCCGAAATTGCCTGCCATGAACTCGCTGTTGTCCTTCGGACGGTTGACGCCGGCAAGATTGAAAACGAAATCTGCTTTAGCACAGTATTCATCCAGCAGGGATTTGTCCGTGTCGATGTCAAACTCGTATATCTGATCTATCTTGATATTAGGACGGGTTCGGTTCTTGCCGTCACGGATATTTTTGAGGTTCTCAACAAGGTTCTTTCCGGTGAAGCCTTTAGCTCCGGTCACAAGTATGTTCATTACTTCTTCTCCATTTCAGCAAGGCGTTCCTGTATGTATGCAAGAGAAGCTATCTTCTCTTTGGTTTCAGCAACATCAAGAAGCTTGGTGTTATTGGAATTGAACTCAGTCAGAACGTTACGCTTTTCATCGCCCTCTTTGAAAAACTTATCGTAATTCAGGCCACGATTATCCGCAGGCACACGATAGAAATTTCCCATATCAATAGCCTTTGCGCACTCCTCGTTAGTAAGAAGCGTTTCATACATCTTCTCGCCGTGACGGATACCAATGACCTTGATATCCTCTTTCTTGCCGCCAAACAGCTCACAAACTGCTTCAGCTTGAGTCTGTATGGTGCAGGCAGGCGCTTTCTGAATGAGCAGATCACCATTCTCACCGTTCTCAAATGCAAAGAGAACAAGGTCAACTGCTTCTTCAAGCGACATAATGAAACGGGTCATCTTCGGCTCGGTCAACGTGATAGGTTGTCCATTCTGGATCTGATCGATCCACAGCGGTATTACAGAACCACGGCTGCACATAACGTTACCGTAACGTGTGCAGCAAATCTTGGTATTACCTGAAGTCCTTGACTTAGCGATAGCAACCTTTTCCTCCAATGCCTTGGAGATACCCATTGCATTTATAGGGTATGCAGCCTTATCCGTCGAAAGACATATAACGCTCTTGACACCTGCTTCGATGGCAGCGGTAAGCACATTATCTGTTCCGATAACATTAGTCTTTACAGCTTCCATAGGGAAAAACTCGCATGACGGCACCTGCTTTAGTGCTGCCGCATGGAATATGTAATCGACCCCCTGCATAGCACCACGAACAGATTCCAGACTGCGAACATCACCTATGTAGAACTTGATCTTATCAGCCACTTCAGGCATAGCAGCCTGAAAATAGTGACGCATATCATCCTGCTTTTTTTCATCACGGCTGAAGATCCTGATTTCACCGATATCGGTCTTCAGAAAACGATTGAGTACGGCATTACCGAAGCTTCCGGTACCGCCGGTTATCATTAGAGTCGCGTTTTTAAATAGTGACATTTTATTTCCTCCAAATTCAAAAGCAAATAATAATATCTTATTTTTTTGATTTTAACTTTTTACTTACTTTATTAACTTGCATCTTTAAATAATTTATGTTGGTATCAACCCTGCACTTGATCTTTTGAGGATTACTTATTTGCTCATTAGATTCTTCCAGTTTTGTGTTAAAAAATGCTTTTAGTTCAGGCTGTAACCAATGTCCACCATCTTCACGTGTTCTATCCCTAATATCACCATACTTTGTTTTGTATTTTCCAGGAATCAAACCTAATGTCATGAGTGCATGTCCGTTATAACAATGTGAAATACAACAATGTCCAACTGGTTTCTCAGGAAACGGATGATTGGGATCAGCAAATACATCGCCAAAACTTTTTCCAAAATAGCAAGGCGTTGCATTACCGGTTGTCAGGTCTATATATATTGACCATTTACCTGCATAACAAAAAGAAACTTGCTTTTTTCCAAAAATAGTTCTTTTGAAGTCCCAAAATTCCGATCTAAATTGAGACCATATACTATAATATTTATCGTCTGATAAACTTGTAAGGTATTTAATTTTATGTGTTCGATCATTTCTGGCTATAGTAAGATGCGGCAAGGCACCAAAATTCATCAAAGAAAAACTTTTAACTTCATTTATATATGGAATTAATTCATCTGAAGGGGTTATTTCAATATTAGCAGATGCCCCTGCGCTCCATATTTTTTTTACATTTTCAGCAAATGTTTCAAGAAGTCCTTTCTTTTTTAATTCTATATAATGAAACGAACATTTAAACGTAAGATGACTTAACAAAGACTTATCCCAAGTCAGAAACTTTTCAAGAACAGATGTCACTGATAAATTAGTAACAAACTCAACGTAGTGTCCTTCTTGAAGTAATACTTTAACATACTGATCAATATTCTTAGTTAGTAAAGTTTCACCATCTGCGCAAAAATTAAAAAAACATACTCCTCCCAAACGCTTAACAGATAGAGCTTTTTTTACCTGTTCTGGAGTATACTTCATCTTAGGCTGAATACCTTGATAATGCTCATCTCTTTGAGCTAAGTAGCAATATGAACATCTAAAATTGCAAATAGACATTGGAATTCTAATAAGAATAATTTTTTTTACCTTATCCATTTGATTTTCTCCTTATAATCTTGTTAATTACCATTTCTCTTTCATCATGATCAAGCATTATTAAAATTTCAAAGAATAGTGCTGCTACGCAAGTAATAACTACTCCAATTATTAGCGTGACCCAATTGTTTACATGAATAATACTTAATACCACAAATGCAATCAATGCATTTATAAGAGATATTAACAAAGACAAAAATACTTCTTTATAAAATGTACTCCATTTTTCTCCTAATAGTTTTGCAGAGTAAGGAAGAACAAATATCAGATTTCTTAATAGTGTAATACAAGCACTAACACCAGCAATGGCATAGATTCCTAATGATGTAGTTTTTAAAAGTATATATACAATAATAATGTTAAGAATACCACCAACTAAAAATATAATTGAGTTTTCTTTTAATCGATTCGTTGTTGTAAATACATTGTATAGCACCTGTGTACCAGCTAGAGGAATTAAAGCCATCATCGTGAGAAATGATAAAAAAGATAACTGTTTTGCATCTAATTCCGGCTGCCATAAATAATAAAACGACCTAGAAAAGCAAGTGAAAGTTACAATTGGAATTGAAATGATGATACACGATATTTTCATACTCCTTTTCAAATCATTGATTAAGAGTTTATTATTGCCATTAGCCCAATTAATCGTCAATTCAGGAGAAAAACTTGTATTTAATACATTAGCCAATGAAACAATTGCATTAGGTATTATTTTTGAAACAGCTAATACACCCATAGATGATGCATCAACAAATAAATTGGACAACAATAAATCAAAACCCGTCATCAGCATATTTCCACACTGATTGATTGTATTCCACATTCCGGATTTCAATAAATTCTTTAGCGCTTTTATACTAAAATTGTTTCTTTTAAAAACAATACTAGGCATTATTCTTTTTTGAATAATAGTATAAATCGGTAAGCTTATAACTGATAAAATCAACATTATAAGTGAAACAAAATACATTCGAGCAGGAAAGATTGAAAAGATACACAACAATAGTACAGCATTTAAAATATTTTTTATAAAATTAATCAAGTTCTGAATGTATATCATATTCATTACAAACATTGACATATTAAATAATGAGAGAATAAGATTAATAAAGAAATTAATAAAAACACATGAAAATAGCATTTGAACATCGTTCAAATTAGAATTACCTATTGAAATAAGTGCATCTATTTTAAAAATTATAAAGATGCATACAGGTATGAACAACGCTATAACAAAAATATCACATACTACTACTGAGCTGTAATACTCTTTAACCTTTTTAAAATTTTGCCTATGATATTCAACAGACATAAATCGTCCAGCCATTGAATTAAATGCCAATGTTATCAGTGTAGCATATTGAACAAAGTTATTAGCTAGTTGCGTAAAGCCATTTGCTTCTTCACCTAGAGTTTTGACTATGTAAGGAGAGAGAAAAAAATTTACAACCAGTTGCACAATCATTGTCAATAAACCAGTAACTAGATTTACAGTTGTTTTATTGTCTTGAATAATATTTTTCTTCATTATTTAGTTATCATACTCCCTTAATAATTCAATTAACTTCTCATACCTATTATTTAATATAGAAGCATTATATCTACACTCTTTTAATTTAAGGCAAGATTTTAATGCATTTCTAAAGTCATTCTCCATTTTATTACTATTTTCAATAAAAAAAATAAAATCTTGTTCCTTTACCCATTCATAACAACCTCTAACTTTAGGACTTTTACTATTTATTACAATACATGGGGTACTAGTAATGGCTGCAAATATCATCGCATGTAATCTATCCGTCACAACAAGACGAGCATCTTGAAATTCTTTCAATTTTTTATAAACAGCTTCTTTTCGCTCAGATGATGATATTGAACGATTCAAGACCGTATCTGTCACTTGTATTTTATCACCAAAAATTTTTTCAAGTATTTTGTTTATAGTATTAGTATTAGTATCAGAAATAGTTTTTTCACTGTCTTTTCTAAAACATATCAAGCAACCTTCTCTACTCTCTATAATATTACTACTGCAGTGCAATGAAAAAACTAGATCAGGAACAAGTTCAACGTGATTATAAACACCACGCATGGCATCATAAGATATTTTTTCTCTAGCAAAAACTGTTAGTTCAGGATTTGAATTATATATTTTTGCAGAATTATGCATTTTTTCATAATTATCATAATAGACTGTACTGGGCATAATCAGTATTTTTGAATTTGGATTACTAATAATGATATTACGGATCAGTTGCTCAACATCGATCCATAATGTTCCTAAATTTCCACCACCATTTATTATTATTAGTTGACCATCCATAATGGATAACTTACCAAGCCTTGATAATGATGTTAATTCTTTACCTGTTATCTCTTGAAATGAAATATTATTACTATTTAATAATTGAATTTCTGCTAATGCTATAGCATGATCACCTAAATTTCCGTGTTTAGGCGTAAGGACTAAAAATGCTTTCTTTTTGCGATAAATAACTATTTTGAACTTAATTTTGTAGTAGTCTTTTAAATAAATAGACTTAAAAAGCATTTTCTTTAATAATGCATTATGATTTAAAATATTCACTGCAAGTTGCTTGAATCGCAAAGTATGACCTCCTACTAATAATAACATATTTAGCATATAATATGCTATAAACGAGTTAATGTCAATTTAATCATTCTCATTTTCCAAACAATTTTACCAATGCCAAACAGACTAATATAATTCAAGACAGATTTAATCATTTCCTTTATTGAACATTTAGCTCTTTTACGTATACAGTTTTTAAATAATAAGCGATAATTTTTTTGTAAAGTAATATTTCTTTTCTTATGCGCTAAATCAGCCTTATAACCAATCCTTACATAATAGGAATGAAAGTTCGAAGCACCAAAAAGCATATATTTAAAAGCAGCATTTTTATATTCATCATAACTTAATAAGTTGTCAGCACGATAGAACAAAGCTTCTGCACTATCAAGTCTCCTTATATCCATTTTTGTATCCATTATGCTCCCAGCTCTTTGATAATAGTTATACAACATATCGGACATACATGCAATTCTATTGCAGTTTAACAATATTTCATGTAGTATAAATTCATCTTCATGTAATTTGCCTTTTTTAAATCTTAGATTATTGAAAAGCGCAACACGATATAATTTACATACTGCAACAACCCAATACCAAGGCTTTTCTTTAAAAAGTTTACATGTAAGCACATCTTTTCCACTTATAACTTCATCCTTAATAGGAAGGTCACTGTTGTCAACAGAATTATAATCATCATCAGAAACATAACGAAAATTGCAGATTGCCAAATCAGCGTTATTAGTATTAATTGAATAATATAATTTTTCAATCATATTACGCTCAATATAATCATCACTATCAACGAAAAGCAAGTATTTTCCATTAGATGCATCTATTCCTACATTTCTCGCATCGGATAAACCTCCATTAATTTTATGTATGACCGAAATGCGAGGATCCCTATTAGCATACTCATCGCAAATTAACGACGAAGAATCTGTAGAGCCATCATCAACAACTATTATTTCTAAATTAGTATACGTCTGACAGATTATGCTGTCCAAACATTTTTTTAGTAATTTTTCAACATTATAAACTGGAACGATAACAGATATTTTTTCCATATAACACCCCAAAATATTTTAGTTAATGTTCAGAAGACTTATAATATCTTTTCCAAAAACTAACATATAATAAGTTACGAGTACAAATTCAATAATATTTGCTTTGTTTTATTCAATAAGAATCTCTTGATGGTTTTTACTTTCACTATAATCCAGAATTTTTTTTGATTATTAACAATTTCACTTAATTTATTATATTGTTCTCTATTAACCTCATCATATCTCTGATGAGTGACTAATTCTTCTTTTAACTCTATTAGTAATTTATTATATATTGGTTTTAATTCATGATATCTTTTATCAACAGCTATTGCGTTAATAGCATCTCCTATAGCCTTGGCTTTTAAAAGTTCAGTATAATTTGATAAAGAAGGAAACATATTATTGATATAATTAGCCATTTCTTCAAAAATAATAATGGTATAAAGCTTTGCATCATTAAATGGACTCTGTTCTGTACTACCAGGTCTAATTAATTGAACATATAAGCTTTTGGGTATATAGACTGCCTTATTACAATCACCATATAATTTGTAAAGTAATTCCACATCTTCTCTCGCTCGAATAGGAGAAAACCTTCTAGTAGTAAACAAAGAAGACTTATATAGTTTATTACATAATGTTCCGCGAATATACGGCTCCGTCAGAAATGATATTATTAGTTCCTCTTTATTATATACTTTAGCTTTATTTAGCTTAGGACACTCTTTTTTTGCAAACACATGATCATTAATCACACCACATATTACTAAATCAGCCTTATTTTTGATTATAGCTTTTAGCATTTCATATATAGCGTTTGGTAATATATAATCATCACTGTCAACAAAAAAAATATAATCTCCTTTTGCTATATCAAGACCTACATTTCGTGCGACAGCCTGTCCTTCATTTATTTTATGAATAACTTTTATACGAGAATCTATCTTTGTATACGAATCACATATTTTTCCACAATCGTCTAAAGATCCATCATCTATAAGAATAATCTCTAGGTTTTTATATGTTTGAGTAATAACACTATCAATACACTTTTTTATATACTTTTCAACATTATACACTGGTATAATTACTGTTACTAAAGGTTTCATTTTATACTCCTAATAATTCTCGATATACGTCTATACTAAAGAATATGAATCTATAAACTTTGTACCAGTTTTTCACAAGAGAAAATTACATCAACTCCATCGCCTTATAAGGAATTGTATAAATAAAAACAAATATGGTTATCCCCTTAACACACCACAAATTAAATCACTGCACCAAAGCAGTCAGTAGCCTTAAATACGCCCTGTTTCCAAGCTTGCGACGGTTGAATTTGTAGCAGTATTCGGCTGCATACAACGCTGTGTGGATTTTCTCGTTTCCGTGGTAAGTTCCCGCGCTTATTGCTTTGAAGTTTGATATAACTTTATGCATCCAATTCAGCTGACCGCTTGCCGGATCATATGTCTCAAAAATATGGAAGTATTTCTGTGCCAGCGGCTTCTTGTAACTTCGGGCATTATCACTCTCGATCTTAGAACCTGCGCGGATATTATCCCCGGCAAATCTTCCCACAGTTATACCCTTTAAATTCGGCATATCACTCATTTTAAGGTACTCGGGATTTCCTGCTGCGTTCTTCGATAAAGCTACGATCATCTTAACTTTTTCAGTTCCTCTGCCGCGCTTTTTACCGTGAGTCGAAGCACCGAGATACGTGTCATCAAGTTCAACGATCCCCGTCGAGCAAATAGCGTTCTTCACGCATTTCATAGCTTTTCTAATGCGGTGAAGGATGTATCAGGTAGTTTTGTAAGTCACTCCAACAGTCTTAGCGAAATATGTGTTCTGTGCATAAAATAGCCGTTTGTGGCGGATATATCTGCTTTACAGAACTTGAAGCGCAGCAGATGGCTTGACCATATCCTGCGGTACTCAGAGCCATCGCAAAACGGGCAGGCAAATCCCTCTTTTCAAAGCGGATATCAAGCAGAAAATCCTTACAAAAGCTTTCATCTGCGAACTTTGAGTATATCCCATCCAGTGTGATCTCAGGTTTCGGAAATCTTTTTGACATAGCGACAACTCCTTTCGGTTTCTGTCACTATTATACTATATTTTCCGGTTTTTGAGGTCTGTTTATTTGGACAGCATTGTAAATTATCTGTGGTGTGT
>OCTW011571958.1_pt1 | contig 11960 bp, 10 predicted proteins | sample 1539671 | NCBI WGS metagenome assembly OCTW01 (sample SAMN02144230, study PRJEB22623) | gut metagenome | biome: sheep rumen | host: Ovis aries | place: New Zealand | reverse complement strand
CGCGCGCCACCACGGCAACCGGTCGGCGGCGGGGCGCGAGCTGGGCGTCTCCCCGCGCATGATGAACTACCGCCTCAACCGCGCCGGCCTTGCGTAAGGGCGCGGACGACAGCCCGCGCGACCACGAAAAACCGGCACGGCGGAAGGGCGCCGCCTCTTTCTCGCCCCGTAGAGGCGTTGGAAATGATATAATATGCACATAAAGATTGAAATGAGTCCGCGCACCTCCAGCACGCCGCCTGCCCGCCGAACGCCCCGTCCGGACGGGTGGTCGTCGGCCGAAGGCGGTGCCGCAGAAGGTGGGCCGCGCAGATCCACTGCAACTGTCTTAGAAACCAGAACGGAATCATGTTCGAGGACCAGAAGGACGGCATGAAAAAGCAGATCGAGGCACTGGCGGCTCTCGGCTCGCTGGGCAATTTCGTCGGCATGCTCACCGACTCCCGCAGCTTCCTCAGCTGCACGCGCCACGAGTATTTCCGCAGGATTCTCTGCCAGAAACTAGGCGAAGAGGTCGAGCGCGGCGAGCTGCCGAACGACATCGCGTGGCTCGGCGGACTCGTCGAAGACATTTCGTTCAACAATGCCGACAGCTATTTCGGCTTCGGCGCAAGAAAGGAAGGAAGATGAAAATCGCTGGTAAGATTGTGTTGGCGGCAGTTGCAGGCGCGACGGCGGCAGTGTTCGCCGGGCCTCTCGACAAAGCGTGGCTTCGCGGCCGGACAGACCGCAATCCGCTTGAATACAGAGCGGGCGACGAAATCGTTTTTACAGTCGAGCCCGTCGGAATCGAAGGAGATCTGCCCGAGGGCGAGTATTCGCTTGACTGGAAGCGGTCCGACGACTTCGGGGTTGTTGAATCGGGTACGCTGCCGCTGTCTGCAGAGCCTTTCGTGTACAAGACCAGCCTCGACAAGCCCGGGTTTGTGCGACTTGAGGCGTATGTCGTCGACCGCGACGGAAAACGCTTCGTCAAATCGTTCACCGGCGACGCGACGACGCCAGAAGGCAGAAAGGCGATGAACGCCTTCGAGCGCTCCAAGAAGAACGTGTTCTTCGACGGTGGCGCGGGCGTTGATGTCGCGAAACTTACAGAGACGGCGGAACCCGCCGACTTTGACGCATTCTGGGCGCGTCAGTTCGCCCGTCTCGACCGCGTGCCGGTAAAGGCCGACCTTGTCGAGACGGATTGCGGGAACAAGGCTGTGCGGCTTTATGCGGTGCGTGTGGACTGCGCGGGGCTGCGGCCTGTGACCGGATATCTCTCGATCCCGAAAGCTGTCGACGGCGGCGCGAAGTTCCCTGCGCGTCTCGAGACGCACGGCTACAGCGGGCCGCGCTGCACCCACGGTAAACCGTCCTGGCCCAGGGCGGACGAGATTGTGCTTAACATCAACGCCCACGGGCTCAAGCTTGAAGAGTTCGGCGCGACCGAAGCGGATACAAAGGCGCTTCGCTGGGAGATAGGCTCCAACGGCTGCCAGTATGCTTTCGACGCCGCGCAGAATGCCGATCCCGAAGTGGCCTATTTCAACGGAATGGTCCTGCGCGTGAAAAGGGCGCTCCAGTATCTCAAGACACTCGACGGCTGGAACGGACGCGACCTTTACGCGAGCGGCGGCAGTCAGGGCGGTTTGCAGACGATATGGGCGGCCGGCTGCGGCGAGGGAGTGACGCTGGCAGAGTCTTCCATAACATGGTGCTGTGACATGAAGATGAATGCCGTCCGCCTGGAGAAGAAGGCTTCAAGCGACGGATGGTACATTCCGTGGACTGAATCGATGGGGTATTACGACGCCGTGAACTTCGCCAAGCGCATTCCCGCGACCTGCAGAACTGTCATCCCGCGCGCAGGCCTTGGCGACTACTGCTGTCCGCCGATGGGTCTTGCGAAACTCTGGAACAACATTCATGCCGGCAACAAGTCGGTCATATGGGTCCAGGGTTCCGAACACGGTTACGTCCCGCCGCATTACGACGGCCGCGACTTCGCAGTAAATGAGCGGTAGATCGACAGCTCGCACACAGCAAAAAGGGATTGCGGAGGTTGTCGGAAGATGGCGAAGGTTTCGGCTAAAGATCAAAGTGCGGTGTCGGCGGCGAGCGTTTTCAAGGCGATCGACAATGTCTTGAAGAAGCCCGGATGCGGGTGTTCGGGTTCACTTGATTACATGGAGCAGTCGAGCTGGCTGCTGTTCTTGCGTTATCTTGATGCGCGCGAGGAGGAGCGCAAGCTTGAGGCGCGGCTGAACGGCAAGGTGTACGAACCGGCGCTGCCCAAGCGGTTGCGGTGGAGCGAGTGGGCATATCCGCTGGATGCCGATGGCAAGCTTGATTATGAGAAGATGCTGAAGGGCGACGAATTGCTGAACTTCGTCAGGCAGCAGCTGTTTCCGGGATTGAAGCGGCTACGCGATGAAAATCCCGATACGAATTCGCTTCAGTATCGCATCGGCTCCATCTTCACCGAGATGACCTGCAAGTTCACGAGCGGCTATTCCATCCGCGAGGTCATCGATCTCATTCAACCGCTCCGGTTCCAGACCGAGGAGGACCGGCACGAACTTTCGGTGCTTTACGAATCGCGGCTGGGCGAGATGGGAAATGCCGGGCGTGACGGAGGCCAGTACTATACGCCGCGGTCGCTGATCCGGGTGATGGTGCGCGTAATCGATCCACAGCTAGGCGAGAAGGTATATGACGGCGCCTGCGGATCGGGCGGGTTTCTCTGCGAGGCCTTCAACTACATGAAGGAGCGCAGCAAGGACAATCCGAAGGCCTACGACATTCTCCAGCACAGGACCTTCTTCGGCGGCGAGGTCAAGGCGCTCCCGTACGTGACGGCGCAGATGAACTGCATTCTGCACGGGCTTGAATCGCCGAACATCGTCTACGGCAATACGCTGGCGCAGAAGATCGCCGATTTCTCGGAGCGCGATCGCGTCCATGTGATTCTCGCAAATCCGCCGTTCGGGGCGGGCGTGAACAAGTCCGACCAGGAGAACTTCACCGTCCGGACGGGCGAGACGGCGCTTCTGTTCCTTGAGCACTTCATCGCCAAGCTGAAGGCGGGCGGCCGCGCGGCGATCGTCATCAAGAACACTTTCCTTTCCAATACAGACAACGCCTCGATTGCGCTTCGCAAGATGCTGCTCAAGCGGTGCGAACTGGAATGGGTGCTGGACCTTCCGCAGAAGGTGTTTGCGGCGGGCGTGCATACGGTTGTCCTGTTCTTCCGCAAGGGCAAGGAGACGAAGAAGCCAATCAACTACTACCAGCTCGACCTCAAGGGCGTGTCCCTCGGCAAGACGCGCCCGCTGAACGAGGACGACCTTGCGGAGTTCGAGAAGCTGGCGAAGGGGGGCGGGGGCGCCGAGGGCAAGCCCCCGGCTTTCTGGACAGTCGACCCGGCGAAGATCGACCAGGAGACCTTCGACCTTTCGGTGGTGAACCCCAACATCGAGGAAGAGAAGCTGCCGTCTGCGGCGGAGTGCAAGGCGAAGATCAAGTCGATCTATGCCGAGATCGGCGAAATCATCAAAGGGATGTGAACGGAGGACGTGATAATGCGTTGGACGATTGAACGGTTGAAGAACGCCCGCGAGTCGGAGGACAAGGTCGAATTCAAACGAGCCGAGGGCGGAAATTTTGCCTATGATGGAGGCTCGCGCACAAAACCTGCAGAGCGCCGTCGTTGTATTCTTGGGTATGTTGCTGCATTGTGCAACGAAAATGGAGGGTCGCTTGTCTTTGGCATGGAGGATAAGTATCCCCACAAAGTTGTTGGCACGACGCAGAGCATAAATGCACTGGGGGATTTGGAGGCGGCCATCTACAGAGATGTCAGGATTAGGCCTGACGTTTACGAGTTGTTTGAAAACGAGGAGGCTAAATCTGGACGAGTCTTGGTCATCGACGTTCCGCCGCGTCCGATTGGGCAAGTTTTTAAATTTGAAGATGTTCCCCTGATGCGTGTTGGCGAAGAATTGACCCCAATGTCCGAATCTCAGTATCGCAGAATAGTGGAAGAGCAGGAACCTGACTTTTCCGAGCGGATTTGCGAGGGGGTTACGATTGATGACTTGGACGATGAAGCAATAAAGGTGATGAAAGAGAAGTATGCTAAGAAGCAGAATAATCAGATGTTTCTAACCTTGCCCAAAGAACGGATTCTGAGCGATTTGAATTTGACCGTAGAAGGGCAAGTGACATATGGTGCGCTCCTGTTGGTTGGCAAAGCGGAGATTATTGCAAGGGAATTGCCCCAGGCGGAAATCAGAGTTGAGTATCGGAACTCGCTTGGGAAGATACCCTTTGACAATCGTGTCGCTTACATGAAGCCGTTCTTCTTGATGATTGATGAACTGTGGCATGACATTAACTTGCGCAACGGAAGTTTTCCGGTAAATGAGGGGTCGTACATTTTCAATGTTCCTTATTTTAATGAGGAAGTTATTCGAGAGTCCATCAATAATGCGGTTGCGCATCGTGATTATCGGCGGCAAAGCGAGACGGTGATTAAGTTGTATCCGCAGCAGATGACCATTGTGAATGCAGGTGGATTTCCTCATGGGGTGACGATTGAAAATATTCTTACTGTTCCCAGCACACCGCGGAATCGGCTTCTGGCGGATGTGCTTGCGAAGACTGGTATCGTGGAGAGATCTGGGCAGGGCGTTGATAAGATTTTCTATGATACGCTTTCCGAAGGCAAGAAAGAGCCCGACTATTCAAAAAGCGATGATTTTCATGTTGAATTGACATTGTCGTCGGTCATGCATGATCAGGGATTTGCGATTTTCATAGACTCAGTCCAGAAAGGATTGCCGGACGAGCAAAAGCTATCGGTACATGAGATAATGACTTTGGCGAAGATTCGGGATGGAGAGAATCCTGCACGATTGGATAAGTCGGTTGTTCGAAACTTGCTTGATCGAAAACTGATCGAGAAGCGAGGCAAAACCAAGGGGACCAACTACATTCTCTGTCGTTCATATTTTGAATATACAGGCGATATCGCGGCGTATGCGCGCAAGAGTGATTGGGATGAAAATCAGATGCGCATGATGGTTTTCTCCCATCTTGCAAAGTATCAAAGCGCGAAGATGGGTGACTTCGTGTCTCTTTTTGAAGGACATCTTAATCGGCGACAGGTGAGAGACAATATTTTGAAAATGGTTAAGTCAAAAGCATTGTCTATTACTGGTATAGGATCAGGGACACGATACAACATCAGCGAGGACTTCAAAAAGGGATCTGAATTTTTAGGTGAAATTTTTGATTTGGGATTGGCAGAGTTTAACCGACGTCATGTCATCGGAAATGTCCAAAAGATGATGCCGAATGGGGGTTGAAAGAGATGCAAATATGCAGATAATGCGCAACAAATCTACTAAAACTAAAAATAAGTGATATTATAAATGTCCAAAACACGTCCAAAATTTCAAACAGAAAGCATAATAAAGACCTGGCCGATGGTTCGGCTGGGGGATGTGTGCGATGAAATAAAGGATCGTATCCAATCGTCAAAGATTTCTGTTGGTGAATATGTCACGACGGACAACATGGTCAAAGATCGTGGTGGAATTGTACCGGCAGAATATGTGCCATCTGATGTTGGACTTGTAGAATATCACAAAGATGATGTGCTTATCGCGAATATCCGCCCTTACCTTAAGAAGATATGGTTGGCAGATCACGACGGTGGTTGTTCAAGTGATGTGGTTGTGTTTCGGTCGAATACAGACGGGTTGTCGTCAGAATATTTGTATTCAGTTCTCTCTCAAGATGCATACTTTGAATATGTCATGCAAAAGCCGCGTGGCACCAAAATGCCGAGGGGTGATCGGGACTGGATGAAGGAGTTTCGTTTTCCCCTCCCGTCTCTCTCCGTTCAGCGCGAGATTGTGGCGCGATTGGAGCGGGAACTTGCCGCGGTGGAGAAGATGAAGAAGGGTTTCGAAGCCCTTGCCGAAACCGCCAGGGCCGAATTCAAGGCCGAGTTGAATGAGGTGTTTGAAGAAATCTCACGCGGAGGAGCAGAGACGCGGAGGCTGGGGGATGTGTGCGTGGTAATTTCCGATTGCCCTCATACGACTGCAAAAGATGAGGGCGCAGGGATACCTTTAATTCGGACACCTAATGTCGGCTTTACGCGCTTGATGTTAGCAGGAGTTCATCGTGTTTCCGAAGATGTTTACAAACAGCGCACGAAGAGGGCGGTTCCCCTGCCAGGAGATTTGATTTTTGCAAGAGAAGCGCCTGCTGGTAATGTTGCAGTGATTCAGGAGGGAGAAAAGGTTTGCTTAGGGCAAAGGACAGTTTTACTCCGCCTTAAAGAGGGGTACATTCCCGATTACATTGCCTATAGTGTGTTGCAGCCCGAATCACAAAAGACCTTGGTTCAAAAGTCTACCGGTTCTACGGTTGCTCATGTTAATGTGTGTGATATAAAAACATTTCTTGTTCCTCTTCCCCCTCTCTCCATTCAGCGCGATGTGGTGGCGCGCCTTGATGCCGCCAAGGCCCGAGCCGAGAAGCTGGAGGCGAAGGCGCGTGAGGGCGTGGACGTCTGCGAGACAATGCGCAAGGCGATTTTGAAGGAGGCATTTGAAAGTAGCGTTAAAGAGGAGGCGGAATATGGTTGAGGTTTCAGAGGACATGCGAAAAAAGATGGCCAAGGCCGACAGGGCACGCCCTTCAGATGCTGAAAAGGCAGAGCTGTTGGCTGAAGTTAATCAGCGATGCCCGCTATGTTACAAATCTTTGATTAGCACGAAAGGTGAACGCTCGTTTAATGATTATCAAATAGCACATATATACCCTCATAGTGCGACAACGGAACAATTTTTGACATTAGAGAATTTGCCGCGTGTAGCTGACTTGGAGTCGGTTAAGAACCTGATACCTTTGTGTCGTGATTGCCACGCGCGGCAAGACTTTCATACGACAAAGGAAGATTATTTGCGGTTGTACACCAAGAAAATTGAGTGCGCGGGGAAGTATGCCGCAAATAAATTGGCTTTTGATTCTCGCTTGGAGCCGGATGTTTCAAAAGTCGTATCTGCGCTTGGCGCGCTGCCGGAGGATGTTCGGATTGAGTTGTCTTTGACCCCTTTAAAAGTTTCTCAGAAAATTGACGACAAAGCGTTGTGCGAAAAAGTTAGAAACTATGTTGTGCAATATTTTGGATTTGTACAGAGCGAATTTGCGAAGTTGCAAGATAAGGAACGCATACCATTTGAAATGATCGCTGTTCAAGTAAAGCATTATTTTTTACAGGTCGAACGACTTCTAACAACAAAGGAACAGATGTTTGACCAGGTGGTTACTTGGGTGATGGAGAAGACCGGCGGGAATAGAAGTGCAAGCGAAATCGTGGTGTCATTCTTTGTTCAAGATTGCGAGGTGTTCCGTGAGATTGCCTAATAAGATTTTCTCCTATTCGAATAGCATATTTCCGATGATGGTTTTCGTGGCGTCACGACTTAAAACTCAGGATATGCGAGTGGTGGATTTGTATCATAATTTAAGCCCACACAGCGGTGGAATTGTTGATTTGTTCTCGGCGCTTGATGCGATGTATGCATTAGGCGTAGTAACGTTTGATCCAAAACAGGAGGTCTTGCATTATGTTGGTTGAAATCAGCTGCGAAAAGTTTATTGATGCTGGGGTGGCCCGCGCCCCAATAACATTCTCCAAAGGATTGAATGTCGTTTTGGGTACGGAAACGGGGACGAATTCAATAGGCAAGTCAACGTTTCTTCTTATATTGGATTTTGTGTTTGGGGGAGAGGATTATCTCACTAAGGCAAGTGACGTGCATTTACATGTTGGTCGGCATGTGATTAAGTTTGTGTTTGAATTTGGAGGTGTCCGATTTTATTTTTCTCGTGATACACAAGAACCAAATGCTGTTAAAGTATATGATGAGGGATGGGTGGAACAGGCTACGTGGTCGCTGACTAATTACCGTCAGTTCTTAAAGGAGAAATATTTGATTCGGCAAGGAGATGTGTCGTTCCGTGAGGCCGTGTCGAGATATATCCGGGTATATCAACGAGAGAATCTAGATGAAAAACATCCGCTTTCTCTATTTCGAGGAGAGTCTGAAAAGACAGCGGTCTATGAACTCTTGAAGCTGTTTGGTGCCTATGAGAAGCTGCGTGATATTGCGGAGGCGGTTGATCGTGCGGCAGAGGAATATTCTCTCTATACAAAAAGCATCAAACATGATTTTGTACCAGCAATGACAACAAAGAAGGAGTTCAAAAATAGTGAAAGCCGATTGGAGGCTTTGAGAGCAGAGCAAGCAGAATTTGACGATCCTGAAAAGTTAAAAGGAAAATCTGCTGAAGAACTTGTGAAAGTCGCAAACCTTAAGAGTAGGTTGCAGATTTTGCGCGCACAAAAAAGTCGCGCGGAAAATAAGCGAGATAGAATTGTGGTTAATCGTAATTGTGAGCCTGGACAGGTGGCGGCGGACTTTGATGCGTTGAAGGAATTCTTTCCGTCTGTTGCGATAAAGAAGATTGTTGACATCGAGAACTTCCATAGAGAATTGACTAAAATTCTAAAGACAGAATTAGAGAGTGAGTATTCAGCCGTTTGCAATAAGATCGCAGATTTGGACAGAGATATTCAAAGTGTAGAGGCGGAATTGGGTGAACTGGATGCGCCTACCGGGGTCTCGCCACGGATGTTGAAAACTTACGCGGAGAAAGATCGAGAAATAAAGGTTATCGAAGAGCGTAGAGAAAATTATACTCGCAAAGTGGGGATGAAAGAAGGGCTGGATACCCTTCGGCAACAACTTGAAGATCGCGAACGTGCTGTTCGGGTCGAGGTGCAACAAGCTGTTTCAGCAAAGATGGAGGAAAAGAACGATGTTATTTATGACGGGAAACGCAAGGCGCCGTATTTGATATTGGAGAAGTCGGGTTATAGTTTTGTGACGCCTGATGATACTGGTACTGGAACGGCATATAAGAGTTTGTTGGTCTATGATTTGTCCGTCTTGGAATTAACGAACCTTCCGTTTCTTATTCATGATTCTGTATTGCTTAGACAGATTGCAGATGCTCCAGTTGAGAAAATTTTAAGGCTCTATCAGACAGCGGGCAAGCAAATATTTATTTCATTTGACAAGGCAAACTCTTATTCAAATGAGGCGGAACGTATTCTAAATGAATGTGCAAGGATTAGGCTTGCGGGTGGCTCTCATAGCTTGTTTGGCCGGTCGTGGGGCGAAAAGGACTCTGACAATTAATAGGGATTGAAAATGAACGAAGCGCAAGTAAGGCATGATCTGATCGATCCGGCGCTGAAGGCGGCGGGGTGGGAGTCGTTGCCGGCGAAGGTGGCAGTCGAGCAGACGATTGCGCCGGGGCCAGTCAGCCAGGAGGACGGGCAAAGCCACAATCCCGAATTCGCCGACTATGTGCTGATGTACGGCAACCGACGGATTGCGGTCGTGGAGGCGAAGGCGTCGGACAAGAACTATCGCGCGGGCGAGGCGCAGGCGCGGAAGTATGCCGCGGCGCTTGGCGTGCGGTTCGCCTACGCGACGAACGGCTCGCACGTCTTCTGCATGGACCTCACGCTCGGAACCACTTCGACGGTCGAGCTGGACGGTTTCCCGACGCCGACCGAGTTGATGACCGTGCTTGACAGGGAAACGGCCTCACTGCTGGAGAAGATCTGCCGCGAAATCCCGTGGTCGTTCGCGGGCAACCGCGGCATCCGCTATTATCAGGAGCGGGCGGTCGAGGGCGTCATCAAGGCGCTCGGTTCGGGCAAGAAGAATGCGCTCGTCACGCTTGCGACCGGAACGGGCAAGACGTTCATCGCCTATCAGCTTTGCCATAAGCTCGTCGCGGCGAAGTGGACGCGGCGGGGGATGGGACTGCGCAAGCCGCGCATCCTCTTTTTGACCGACCGCAACATCCTAGCGGATCAGGCGCTCGACAGTTTTGCGTTCGCCGAGGGGGATTGCTATCGGCTCAAGGCGGCGGTGGACAATCCGCCGCTGGACCGCATCGTCTATTTTACGCTTTACCAGACGCTACTTGGCAAGGAAGGTGAATGTGAGAATGTGGCCGAGGGCGAGGCCGAGAAACCAAAGGTGAAGTTTGAGAAATTCCCGCGAGACTTCTTCGACCTCGTCATCATCGACGAGTGTCACCGCGGCGGAGCGAACGATGAAAGCGAATGGCATGCGGTGCTGGAATATTTTGCAAGCGCATCGCACGTGGGTCTGACGGCCACGCCGAAATGCGACACCAATCGCGATACCTATAAGTATTTCGGCAAGCCCGTCTACACCTATTCGCTCCGTCAGGGCATAGAGGACGGATTCCTCACACCCTACCGCGTCAAGAAGTGCGAATCGACGATCAAGGACTACAAGAAGGTCGACGGGGATAAGATATCCGATCCGGAGAAGGTGGATGAGAACGTCATCTATTCGCCGGACAAGATTCAGCGTGAGCATTTCGTGATTCCGAAGCGTGATCGCCATATGGTCGAGGAGCTGTTCAAGGTGATGCCGTTCGACCAGAAGGCGTTGGTGTTCTGCGCGACGCAGGAGCACGCGGCGATCATTGCGCAGGCGATCCGCGAGGAGGCGAAGAAGCACGGCATCGACTATCCGCATTACTGCGAGCGCGTGACGGCGGATGACGGCGCGACAGGCGACCAGTATCTCCGCGAGTTCCGCAATTCCGATCTGCCGGTGCCGACGATTCTCACGACGAGCCAGAAGCTGACGACAGGGGTGGATGCCTGCAATGTCCGCTCAATCGTGCTGATGCGCGAGGTGAAGAGTCTGGTGGAGTTCAAGCAGATCATCGGACGCGGCACCCGGCTTTATGAGGGCAAGCCGTATTTCGTCATCTACGATTTCACGGATGCGAGCGACCGGTTCCAGGATGACGGCTGGGACGGCCCGGCGATCTGCCCGAAGTGCGGGCGCGCTCCGTGCGTATGCGAGAAGTTGCCGCCCAAACCGCCGCGGCCTAAACAGGTCTGCAAGGTCTGTGGATGCAATCCGTGTGTCTGCCCCAAGCCGCCGAAGAAGTCCGTGACAATCGACCTCTGGGACGGACGGCAGATTTCCGCTACCTGGGAGGACAAGGTCATTCTTGACAACGAGATGCTGGATGTGAAGGAGTTCCTGGTCCGCTTTGCGAATGCTATCCGTCGCTTCACCAAAGACGAGAATGGACTCCGCGGCAAATGGCAGGAGATGGAGGAGCGGAGCAATCTCTTGGAGGAGTTGGCAGTTTTGGGCTTTACCGAGGAGAAACTGCGAGAGATCCAGCAGAAGACCGAGCGTCAGGAGTACGATGTCCTTGACATCACTCTCGATCTCGTGTATGCCGTTGCGCCGATCAAGCGGGCGATGAGGGCGGAACGCCTTGCGGAGAAGCTGGCCTTGCTCACTCCGCAGCAGCGGGCGCTTGCCGAGGTGATTCTGCGCAACTATGTGAACGATGGCGTCTGGACGCTCTCGATGAAGGGTTTCAGCGATCTCCTGAAGCAACGCTACGGTTCCATCTCCGAAGCACTGTCGAAGTTGTCCTTCCCGACGCTTGACCACGCATTGAACTATTATTCCGACATCCAGCACTGGCTCTACGCCGCGTAGGGAGCAGTGTGATGAAGTGTGGATATCTTAAAAGGGTCGGTCCATTGGTGGAGTAGAAAGGATGGAGTAGAGACGATGGCGATGCCGCAGAGAGACGACACGATAGAGGCGATCAAGCGACTTGACGCCTTGCTTGAGTATGCCGTCATGCATGGCGACGAAGCCGAGGCCGAGCGCATTCGCGAGGAGCTGCGCAGGCTGACGGATGAAGTTTGACGGCAGGAGGAACTCTATTCGGTTCCGTATGTCTATGAGCATGTGCTTCATGGTTGTTTTCCTTTATGCGTTTGCGGCGGCATCCTTGGCACTCGC
>OCTW011603140.1_pt1 | contig 11963 bp, 6 predicted proteins | sample 1539671 | NCBI WGS metagenome assembly OCTW01 (sample SAMN02144230, study PRJEB22623) | gut metagenome | biome: sheep rumen | host: Ovis aries | place: New Zealand | reverse complement strand
CAGCGCACCGGCGACATCTTCTTCCCCAAGAAATGGGTGGGCGCGACGCTCCGGGGACACGATTCGCCCGAGGCGTATGCGCAAGTGGAGGCCTTCCTGGCCGCCCATCCCGACTATCCGCCGCTGCTCCGGAACAAGGTCCTGCAGGCGTCCGCCCACGGGCGAAGGCATGACTTGTCGGAAGGGAGATGAATTTTTTCGACCTGAATATTTGCATTTTTAAGGAAAAAGTTCCATCTTTGCATTCCCAATTCAGGAACAGGGGCGTAGCTCAGCTGGTTTAGAGCGCTTCAGTCACATTGAAGAGGTCATCGGTTCGAATCCGATCGTCCCTACACCGAAGGCACTGGTCACAGTGCCTTTTTTCTTTTGCTTTTACGGCTTTATTCCGTATATTTGTACGATTTATTAATGGATGCCTATTTTTAGGCAAACGTTTGTACTGAAACCGTATGAGTAAAGCCTATATTTTTCCCGGACAGGGTTCACAGTTCCCCGGCATGGGGAAGCCGCTCTACGAGCGCAGCGAACGGGCCCGGGAACTGATGGACAAGGCCGATGGGATTCTCGGCTTTTCCATCACGGACATCATGTTCGGCGAGGACGCCGAGGCCCTGAAGGCCACGCGCGTCACCCAGCCGGTCATTTTCATCCACAGCGTCGTGCTGGCCCTCTGCAGCGGTCTGGAGACGCCGGCGATGGTTGCCGGACACTCCCTGGGCGAGTTTTCCGCCCTCGCCGCCGCCGGCGCCATGGAGTTCGAGGACGCCCTGCGGCTCGTCGCCATCCGCGCGAACGCCATGCAGAAGTGCTGCGAGAAAGTACCCGGCACCATGGCCGCCATCATCAAGCTTCCCACCGAGACCATCGAAGAGATCTGCGCCGGATGCACCGGCATCGTGGTTCCTGCCAATTACAACAGCGAAGGCCAGGTGGTCATCTCCGGCGAGTCCGAGGCTATCGCCGAGGCGTGCGCCAAGATGAAGGAAGCCGGCGCCAAGCGCGCCCTTCCCCTCGCCGTGAGCGGCGCTTTCCATTCCCCGCTCATGGAACCGGCCCGGCTGGAACTGGCCGAGGCCATCGACAAGACTCCGTTCAAGGCACCGCAGTGCCCGGTGTACCAGAACGTCACCGCCCTCCCCTCCTCCGACCCGGCCGCGATCAAGGAGAACCTCCTGAAGCAGCTCACCTCCCCGGTGCGCTGGACCCAGACCGTGCAGAACATGGTGGCGGACGGTGCGGACCACTTCCTGGAAATCGGCCCCGGCACCGTGCTGCAGGGCCTCGTGCACCGCATCGCGCCGGAAGTCGTCACCGAAGGATTATCCGAATAAATTACCACATAAACTACTTTCTGAATTATGGCTAACGAAAAGAAATTCATCACCTGTGATGGTAACTATGCCGCTTCGAACATCGCCTACCTGTTCTGCGAGCACGCTGCCATTTACCCGATCACGCCTTCGTCCACCATGGCCGAGAACATCGACGAGTGGGCCGCCCATGGGAAGAAGAACCTCTGGGGCGAGACGGTGAAAGTGACCGAGATGCAGAGCGAGGCCGGTGCCGCCGGCGCCGTCCACGGTTCCCTCCAGGCTGGTGCCCTTACTTCCACCTTTACGGCATCCCAGGGCCTTCTCCTGATGATTCCGAACATGTACAAGATCGCCGGCGAGATGCTCCCGACCGTTTTCCACGTGTCCGCCCGCGCCCTGGCCTCCCACGCCCTCTCCATCTTCGGTGACCACCAGGACGTGATGGCCTGCCGCCAGACCGGTTTCGCCATGATCGCCTCCGGCTCCGTCCAGGAAGCCCAGGACATCGCCGCCGTGGCGCACCTTTCCACGATCAAGTCATCCATCCCGTTCCTTCACTTCTTCGACGGCTTCCGCACCAGCCATGAGATCCAGAAGATCGAGGCGCTCCCGGAAGACAAGCTCAAGGATATGATCTCCGAAAAGGCTCTCGCCCGCTTCCGTGCCCGCGCCCTGAATCCGGATGCTCCCGTCACCCGCGGCACCGCCCAGAACGGCGACGTCTATTTCCAGGCCGTCGAGACCCGCAACCAGTGCTACGACGCCGTTCCGGACATCGTCGCCCGCTACATGGGTGAGATCTCCGAACTCACCGGCCGCAGCTACCGTCCGTTCGAGTACTATGGTGATCCTACCGCCGAGAACATCATCGTCGCCATGGGCTCCGTCACCGAGACCATCAAGGAGACCATCGACTACCTCGCCGGCCGCGGCCGCAAGTACGGCCTCATCACCGTGCACCTCTATCGTCCGTTCTCCGAGAAGTACTTCTTCTCCGTCCTCCCGAAGAGCGTCCGCCGCATCGCCGTCCTGGACCGCACCAAGGAGCCCGGCGCCGTGGGCGAACCTCTCTTCACCGACGTCAAGGCCCTCTTCCAGGGCAAGGACCAGAATGTCCTGATCATCGGCGGCCGCTACGGCCTCTCCTCCAAGGACACCACCCCGGCCCAGATCGTCTCCGTCTTCGACAACCTGGACATGAAGGAGCCCAAGGCCGACTTCACCATCGGCATCGTGGACGACGTGACCTTCAAGTCCCTCCCGATCAAGAGCGAGGTTTCCATCGTGAAGCCCGGCACCACCGAGTGCAAGTTCTACGGTCTCGGTTCCGACGGTACCGTGGGCGCCAACAAGAACACCATCAAGATCATCGGTTCCCATACGGACCTGTACAGCCAGGCCTACTTCGACTATGACTCCAAGAAGTCCGGCGGTTACACGTGCTCGCACCTGCGCTTCGGCGTGAGCCCGATCAAGGCCCCGTACCTGGTGAACACCCCTGACTTCGTGGCCTGCCACGTTCCGTCCTACCTCAAGAAGTACGATGTCCTCAAGGGCATCAAGGAAGGCGGCACCCTCCTCCTGAACTCCCTCTGGGACGAGGAAGAGACCATCAAGAACATCCCGGACAACGTGAAAGCCATCATCGGCCGGAAGCATATCAAGGTCTATATCATCAACGCGACCAAGATCGCTGCGGAGATCGGCCTCGGCAACCGTACGAACACCATCCTCCAGAGCGCCTTCTTCAAGATCACCGGCATCATCCCCTACGAGGACGCCGTGAAGTACATGAAGGACGCCATCGTGAAGTCCTACGGCAAGAAGGGCGAGAACGTCGTGAACATGAACTACGCGGCCGTGGACCGTGGTGGCGAATACACCGAGATCCATGTTCCTGCCGAGTGGGCTGAGCTTACCGCCAAGTTCGAGAACCCGAACAAGGACCGTCTGGCTCCCGCCTTCGTCAAGGACATCGCCGACATCGTGAATGCCCAGGCCGGCGACACCCTCCCGGTGAGCGCTTTCATGCCCTATGCCGACGGTACCATGCCGGCCGGCACCGCCGCTTTCGAGAAGCGCGGCGTCGCCGTGAACGTCCCTACCTGGGATGCCGAGAAGTGTATCCAGTGCAACACCTGCGCATTCGTGTGCCCGCACGCCGCCATCCGTCCGTTCCTCCTCACCGAGGAAGAAGCCGCCAAGGTTCCCGCGAACGTCAAGGTCGCCCAGGGCAAGGCCAACCTCAAGGATTACAAGTATGCCATCGCCATCTCCGTGGATGACTGCACCGGTTGCGGCAACTGCGTGGACGTGTGCCTCTCCAAGCCGGAGAAGGCCCTCAAGATGGTCCCTTACATCAACGACAAGGAAGACCAGGCTGCATTCGATTACCTGAACAAGTATGTGGGCTACAAGGAGTACGTGAACAAGTTCGCCAACATGAAGAACTCCCAGTTCGCCCAGCCGCTGTTCGAGTTCTCCGGCGCCTGCGCCGGCTGCGGCGAAACTCCGAACATCAAGACCATCACCCAGCTCTTCGGCGACCACATGATGATTGCCAACGCGACCGGTTGCTCCTCCATCTACGGCGCCTCCTTCCCGGCCAGCCCGTACTGCACGAACGCCGCCGGTCACGGCCCGGCCTGGGCCAACTCCCTGTTCGAGGACTTCTGCGAATTCGGTCTGGGCATGAAGCTCGGTTCCGACCGTGCCCGCGAGACTGTCGCCGGCGCCATGAAGAAGGCCCTGGAATGCGAGTGCTGCAGCCAGGACATCAAGGCCCTGGCCGCCAAGTGGCTGGAAGCCCCTCAGGATTACGCAGTTACCCGTGAGGTAGCGGACAAGATCGTCCCGCTCGCCCAGGAATGCGACTGCGAAGCCTGCAAGAAACTCGTCGAATACCAGCACTTCATCGTGGCCCGCAGCCAGTGGATCTTCGGTGGTGACGGTGCCTCCTACGACATCGGTTTCGGCGGTCTGGACCATGTGCTGGCCAGCGGTGAGAACGTGAACGTCCTCGTTCTGGACACCGAGGTGTACTCCAACACCGGCGGACAGAGCTCCAAGGCCACCCCGGTGGGCGCCATCGCCAAGTTCGCCGCTTCCGGCAAGAAGATCCGCAAGAAGGATCTGGGCATGATGGCCATCAGCTACGGCTACGTGTATGTCGCGCAGGTCGCCATGGGCGCCAGCCCCGTGCAGTTCTTCAACGCCATCAAGGAGGCCGAGGCCTACGACGGTCCGTCCCTCATCATCGCCTACAGCCCTTGTATCAACCACGGCCTGAAGGCGGGCATGGGCCTGAGCCAGAAGGAAGAGAAGCTCGCCGTCGATTGCGGCTACTGGCACCTCTACCGCTACAACCCGGCTCTCGAAGGCACCGACAAGAACCCGTTCAGCCTCGACTCCAAGGAGCCCGACTGGAGCAAGTTCCAGGACTTCCTCAAGGGTGAGGTCCGCTTCGCGTCCCTGTACAAGATGTTCCCGGACACCGCCCAGGAACTCCTCCAGAAGACCGAGGAATTCGCCAAGGTCCGCCTGGACACCTACAAGCGCCTCGCCGGCAAGTAAAATTGCCTGTTTTCCCTATGAAAAACGGTCCGGAGCGATCCGGACCGTTTTTCGTAATCCGCTCGCTCACAGCGCTTTATTCGAAAGTCTGTGTCCCAAAAGGGACATAGACCCGAAGATAAAACGCGGAAGAACAACGATTTAACGTTTATTCAAAGCGGGAGGTAAGCCACTGGGCGATGCCGGTGCGGGAGAAGGAGTCGGAGACGCGGAGGTGGAGGTCCTGGCGGAGGTGCGGGAGCGGATCGGGGTGGAGGGTGAGGCCGGAGGCGGCTTCGGAAGGGAGGATGCCGATGAGGTTGGGGTTGCTGCGGACCAGGTCCACGAGCGTGGGGATGCTGTCGGAGATGAGGGCGGCCCGGGCATAGATGTCCGGCTCCACGAGGGGACGGTACGGGGCCCAGACGGCATAGCGGGGTTCTTCCGGTAGTTCCTGAGCAGCAGTCACCAAGGCGGCCTGAACCGTTCCGATGACCGAGCCGGCGTCAAAGTCCAGCGTGTCTTTGCGGGCGGAGGTGAAGAAATAGAGGTCCGCGTCCATGGACTCAGGGAAAGAGGATTCAGGATAAGTATCGATAATGAAACTGGTGGCCGTGATGGCCAGCAGGTCCTGCAGTAAAGCCGGTAACCGGAAGGCGGCGACGAACGCCGTGGCGGCAATCCGGACCGGTCGGTTCACGGTCAGTTTTCCGGCGCTGCCGAAGAGGGCGTCCGTGGCGTCGTACCAGTGCAGGATCTTCTCCGCATAGGCTTTGAACACATATCCCTCCGCGGTCAGGGAGACTTCGCCCCGCTTGCGTTCAAAGAGTGTCGCGCCCACCTGTTTCTCCAGTTCGGCGATGTTTTGGCTCACGGCAGGCTGGGTCACGCCCAGGTGCTGGGCAGCCCGGGTGAAGCTGTTCTCGGCAGCCACCATCATGAATACGCGAAGTCTGAAATCATCCAGCATGATAAGGATTGCTTATGCGGTTACAAAGTAAACCAAATCCTTCCGAAAAACCAAATTTTTCACTTTTATTGATTTTTTTGTAATTATTATTGTTTTTCAATAATATTCGATTATCTTTGCAAATAGAAACCATTTTGCTTTATGAAAAGATACCTGATCCTTTTCGCACTCCTGCCGCTCCTGGCCGTCTTTTCGGCCCGGGCGCAGAGCCAGCAAGAGGCCATGCAGCAGGCTATGGCCGCCCTTCCCAACGATCCGGCCGTCCGCATCGGACACCTGGACAACGGACTTACCTATTACATCCGCCACAATGAGCTCCCGGCCCAGCGGGCGGAATTCTACCTCGCCACCAATGTGGGCGCCATCCAGGAAGAACCCGACCAGGATGGTCTCGCCCACTTCCTCGAGCACATGTGCTTCAACGGCACCGAGCATTTCCCCGACAAGGGAATCCTGGACTATCTCCGCTCCATCGGCGCCGAATTCGGCCGGAACATCAACGCCTCCACCGGATTCGAGGAAACCCAGTACATGCTCAACAACATTCCCGTGCAGCGGGAAACCGTCGTGGACACGTGCCTGATGATCCTGTGCGACTACGCGCATTTCGTCAATAACGACCCGGCGGAGATCGACAAGGAACGCGGGGTCATCATCGAGGAACGCCGCCAGCGCCGGAACGCCCAGTGGCGTACGATGGAGCGCTCCCTCCCCTACTATTTCAAGGGAACGAAGATGGAGAACTGCACCCTCATCGGCCGGCAGGAAAGCCTGGAGACTTTCAAGCCCGAGAGCCTCGTGAACTTCTACCGCACCTGGTACCATCCGGATATGCAGGCGGTCGTGGTCGTGGGTGACGTGGACGTGGACCGCACCGAAGCGAAGATCAAGGAGATTTTCTCCGTCATCCCGAAGTGCGAGAATCCCAAGGCCAAGGAGCATCTGAGAGTACCTGACAACCAGGAACCGATCGTGGGCATCATCACCGACCCGGAAACGACCGTTCCCTCTTTCGAGTTGATCTGGAAGAGCGAGGCCATGCCGGAGGAATACAACGCCACGGTCATCGGCCAGATGCAGGATATCATGAAAACCCTGGTGGACATGGTGATGTCGGAGCGTTTCGCCGACATCGTCTCCCAGCCGGACAGCCCCTTCCTGGCCGGTAACCTCGGCATCAGTTCCCTGATCTATGAGGACATCGACGCGGTCATGGGCGATGTTTCCATGAAAGAAGGACACATCCTGGACGGCTTCAAGGCCTTCTATACCGAAATCGAGCGGATGAAGCGCTTCGGCTTCGCCGACGACGAAGTGGCCCGTGCGAAGGCCGACATCGAGAACATCCTCGAAAACGCCGTCAAGAAGGCTCCCACCCGCCGGAATCCCCAGTATATCAACCCGATCCTCAGAAACTTCTTCGACAAGGAACCCATCCTGGATCCGGAGACCGAACTGCAGCTCGGGAAGCAGATTCTCGCCAACATCAACGCCCAGGTCCTGTCCATGCTGGCCGCCCAGATTATCACGGACAACAACCTCATCGTGATCTATTCCGGTCCCGAGAAGGCGGGAGTCGCCACGCCGACGCAAGAGGAGATCCTCTCCGCCATCGCCGAGGTGAAGGCCTCCGACATCCAGCCTCTCAAGGGTGAGGAGATCGCCTCCGAATTCCTGGATCCCGCCACGCTCAAGGGTGCGAAAGTCAAGAAGACCGCCCAGACCATCTACGGAGCCACCCGGTGGACCCTCAAGAACGGTGTCAAGGTCATCGTCCTCCCCACCGACTATACCAAGGACCAGATCCTGTTCAACCTGAACAAGGACGGCGGCCTGAGCCTCGTATCCGACCAGGACATGCCGTCCATGGACGACACCATCTTCGCCCTGTACCAGGCCAATACCGGCGTCGCCGGATTCTCCGGAACCCAGGTTCCCAAGATGCTTACCGGCAAGTCCCTGCTTGTCCATCCCTACATCGGACGTCTGGAGAACGGCATCAACGGAAACTCTACGGTCAAGGACCTCGAAACGGCCTTCCAGCTCCTGTACCTCTACTTCACGGATCCGAGGTTTGACCCGAAGGAATACGAGAACGGCATCCAGCAGCTCAAGGCCATCCTCCCGAACCTCAAGGGCCAGCCCAACTACACGCTCCAGACCGAGCTCACCAAGACGCTCTACGGCAACAATCCCCGCCAGCAGGTCCTCTCCGACGAGATCATGGAGAAGGCCAACCTCGAAACCCTGGAGAAGGTGTACCGCCGCCTCTTCAGCGACGTGGCCGGTGCAACGATGACCATCGTGGGCGACGTGGACCTCGAAACCCTGAAGCCGCTGGTGGAGAAATACATCGGTTCCCTCCCGAAGGGAAAGAAAGCGAGCAAGTGGGTCGATCCCCATGAGGACATCGTCAAGGGACACGTGGAGAACATCTTCGCCGTGGACATGCAGACTCCGAAGAGCACGGTCATCCAGGTCTGGAGCGCCGACATGCCGTACACGGAACTCAACGCCGCCGCACTGGACGTCATCTCCTACATCCTGGACATCCGCTACACGAACTCCCTCCGCGAGGATGAGGGCGGTACTTACGGCGCCAGCACCGCCGTGCAAATCAGCCGCCGTCCCAAGGAGCAGGCGCTCATCCAGGTCGGCTTCGACTGCCGTCCTTCCGTCTGCGACCGGCTGCGCACCCTCGCCATCGAGGGCATCCGCGACCTGGCCGAGAACGGCCCGACGGACGAGGAAATGGACAACGCCGTCAAGAACCTCCGGAAGAACATCCCCGAGAACCGCGTGAGCAACTCCTACTGGCAGAACTCCATCGAGATTCACGAACGCTATGGCGAGGACCGTGACGCCGGGCGTGAGGCCGCGATCAATGCCCTCACCAAGGACACTGTCCGCCAGACCCTCCAGCGCATCCTATCCCAGGAGAATCTGATCGAACTCGTCATGAAACCGGCGAATACTGCTGAGGCAGAATAGTGTGCCAAAGGCGCTCATCAGAGCGCCCGGCGGAGGCCGTGTCCGTCAGGACTTATAGGCCGAGAGCCGCAGGGGCATTAGGGGGCAGAGCCCCCTCAAACAGAATCCCGGCCTGGATGCAGGTCGGGATTCTTTTTAAATTCGGAATCGGATCTTACTCGCCGGGAGCGATCGCCTCAGCCGGGCAGACGCCGGCGCAGGTGCCGCAGTCGATGCAGATGTTCGGGTCGATGCTGTACACATCACCTTCGTTGATGGCGCCGGTCGGGCATTCGCCCTGGCAGGTTCCGCAAGCCATGCAGAGATCGGGATTGATTACGTAAGCCATGTTTAGTTCCTTTAAATTGTTGTTGCAGTCAGTTTGGTCTGCAAATTTAAACATTTAATTTGTTTTTCAAACAATCGCCCCTTAACTTTGTGTCATGATGAAGAAGCACATTGTATTCTACGCGCTGGCCCTCGCCGCCCTGTGCGGCTGCAAGAACGCCAACAGCGCTGAGGTGAAGAAGGCTTTGCAAGACTTGAGCCAAACCACGGAGAACCCGACAATGGCCCTCGCCCCCGAGGAAAGCGACTCGGAGGCCGTCCAGGTAGGCGATGTCGTGGAATTCGACAAGACGGTCCATGACTTCGGCGACATCTCCGTCAACGACGGCCCCCTGTCCTGCACCTTCACGGTCAAGAACATCGGCAAGGAGCCCATCGCCATCTACGAGGTGGTGACCTCCTGCGGCTGCACGGATGCCACCTGGACCCGGGAGCCGCTCCAGCCCGGCAAGACGGGGACCATCTCGGCCACCTACAAGAATGAGGACGGTCCCATCCCCTTTGACAAGACGCTCACCGTGTATATCGCCGGAGTGAGTAAGCCGGTTATCCTGCGACTCCGGGGCGTCGTCCACGAGAAACAGAAGTCCCTTACGGAGCTGTATGGCGCCGAGCGCATCGGCAACCTGGGCCTCAAGGGCCTCAGCTACAAGGTTCCGAATGTCCTTCAGGGCGAATCCTCCTCCGACGAGGCGAAGGTCGCCAACCTCGGGAAACAGCCGCTGAAGCTTACCTTCACCGACGTCTCCCGGAACCTGACCATCGAGGCGGATCCCGCCACCATCCCGGCCGGAAAGACGGCCACCCTCCGTTTCAGTGTCAAAGGAGACCCTTCCATCTGGGGCCGGCACACGTACCGCGCCACGCCCGTCGTGAACGGGAAGAAAGCCTCCAAGCCGCTGGAAATCAATGCTCTTACGCGCGGAAACTTTGCTTCCATGAGCGCCGAAGAGCGAAAGAATGCCGCCCAGTGCATTTTCGATGAGAGCACGGTTTCCTTCGGAACCGTCACCGCCGGCACCAAGGTCGATGCCGTTTTCAAATTCACCAACAAGGGGAAATCCACCTTGAAGCTCTACAGTCTCGATGCCGATTCCGAAGGCCTCACCTACACGCTTCCCGGAGATACGCCCGCCCAGAAGAAAGGCACCCTGCCCGTGCGGCTGGACACTTCCCGGCTCCCCAAGGGAGAGACCGTCGTCATGCTTACGCTGACGACCAACTGCCCCGCCCGGCCAATCATCAACCTGTTCCTCGTGGGACTGGTGAAATAGGGTCCGGAGCCCCTCCGGCAGTTGAAATTGTCGGGATAATTCCCTATCTTTGTAGGAATAGTGAAAAGAAGGCAACATGGCTGAAGAGATCGAGAAGAAGCAAGGATCCAACTATAACGAAGAGAACATCGTCACCCTGGAGTGGTATGAGCACATCCGGCGGCGCTCCGGCATGTATATCGGGCGCCTGGGGAACGGAGAGCGGCAGGGAGACGGCATCTATGTCCTGCTGAAAGAGGTCATCGACAATTCCGTGGACGAGTTCTCGATGGGCTTCGGCAAGCGCATCGACATCGACATCGAGGACAAGACCGTGACGGTCCGCGACTTCGGCCGCGGCATTCCGCTCGGGAAGGTCGTGGATGTCACGTCCAAGCTGAACACCGGCGGCAAATTCGACACCGAGGCCTTCCAGAAATCCGTGGGTATGAACGGCGTGGGCACCAAGGCCGTGAACGCCATGTCCTCCGACTTCTGGGTGGAATCCTTCCGCGACGGACAGAGCTCCTTCGCACACTACTCCCGGGGTATCCTGCTGGACAGCGGGATCCGGGAGAGCAAGGAAAAGAACGGGACCTTCATCCGCTTCACCCCCGATGAGCAGATGTTCGAGGGTTACTCCTTCCACATGGACATCGTGGAGACGATGGTCAAGAACTATTCCTACCTCAAGAAGGGCCTCACCCTCAACCTGAACGGGGTCCCCTACATGAGCGAGAACGGCCTGCTGGACCTCGTCACGGAGAATATGGCGGAGAAGCCGTTGTACCCCCTCATCCACATCGAAGGACCGGACATCGAGATCGTCCTCACCCATGGCAGCAGCTACGGCGAGAACATTTCCTCCTTCGTCAACGGCCAGAACACCCGCGACGGCGGCACCCATCTCGCCGCCTACCGCGAGGCCATCGCCAAGACCTTCAAGGACTTCTTCAAGAAGGACTACAAGCCCGAGGACGTCCGTCAGGGCGTCGTGGGCGCCGTGGCCATCCAGATCCAGGAACCGATCTTCGAGGGCCAGACCAAGACCAAGCTCGGCTCCACCTACATGTGGGAAAAGCAGGTGAAGAATCCGGACGGGAGTTCCGCCACCGACCGCGGCCCCACCATCCGCAGCTTCATCAACGACTTCGTGTCCAAGAACCTGGACAACTATCTCCACATGCACATGGACATCGTTCCGGTGATCGAGAAGAAGATCAAGGAGTCCCAGGCGGAGCGCGAGGAAATCGCCGGCATCCAGAAAAAGACGCGCGAGCGCAACAAGAAGGCCAACGTCTATAACCGCAAGCTCCGCGACTGCCGCATCCATTTCAACGACAAGCCTCTCAAGAACAAGGAGGACGAGCGCGAGAAGACTTCCATCTTCATCACCGAGGGCGATTCCGCGTCGGGAACCATCACCAAGGTGCGCAATGCCAACACCCAGGCCGTCTTCTCCCTCCGGGGCAAGCCCATCAACTGCTACAAGGAAAGCCGCAAGAAAGTGGCCGAGAACGAGGAGCTGAACCTGCTTATCTCCGCCCTCGGCGT
>OCTW013421475.1_pt1 | contig 11966 bp, 12 predicted proteins | sample 1539671 | NCBI WGS metagenome assembly OCTW01 (sample SAMN02144230, study PRJEB22623) | gut metagenome | biome: sheep rumen | host: Ovis aries | place: New Zealand | reverse complement strand
GACGCATTAAAATGGGCACAGAGCAAAGGGGCACAGTTTACCTGGGATGAGGAATTGAAACAGAATTATACCGAGATCACAGAAAACGGTGTGCTGAAAAAGTGCTGGATGGAAGATGAAAAGTCTATGGCAGAAAAGATGAATGCCGTCCGGGAAGCGGATGTTGGCGGAGTCGCTGCCTGGAAGCTCGGACAGGAGCCTGCGGATTTTTGGCCGCTCCTGAATTTGAATTCGAAGTAAAGAGAAAGGCAATAAAATGAAGACAATAGTGAAAGGTATGGAAGGTGTAGAAGAAGCGGCAGAAGTCATTCGCCGCGGTGGGCTGGTTGCATTTCCGACCGAAACCGTATATGGACTGGGCGGCAATGCGCTTGACCCGGAGGCATCACGAAAAATCTATGCAGCAAAAGGACGGCCGTCAGACAATCCGCTGATCGTTCATGTTTCCTGTATGGAAGAGGTGGATGCGCTGGTTTCTGCATTTCCGGAAGACGCAAGAAAACTCATGGAGACCTTTTGGCCGGGACCGCTGACCATCATTATGCCAAAGGCCGAATGTGTTCCGCTTGAAACGACCGGTGGATTGAACACCGTTGCCATTCGTTGCCCGGAAAACAAACTTACTCTTGCCTTTATCAAAGCGGCAGAGCGTCCGATCGCAGGTCCGAGTGCCAATACATCCGGAAAACCGAGTCCGACAGAAGCGGAGCATGTTCTTCATGATTTGGATGGAAAAATCGATATGATTCTGGATGACGGTCCGGTTGGCATTGGGGTGGAATCCACGATCATCGATGTGACAGGAGAGGTTCCGACTCTGCTTCGTCCGGGAGCCATTACATTAGAGGAATTATCCCAGACACTGGGAAAAACGGTAGAGGTGGATCCCGCCATCGTTGCCGGCGGCGTGAAAGAAGGCATTCACCCTAAGGCGCCGGGAATGAAATACCGCCACTATGCGCCCAATGCCCGTATGGCGCTGGTGACCACCGCCTTTTTGAAGGAACATGACTATGGTGTCAGCGGTGAAGACCGGAAAAAGGAAGACCGGAAGGTGGCTTCCGCTATAGAGCACCTTGTAAAAAAGGATGAAGCGGAGGGAAAGAAAGTCGGTATCATCTGCTGTGAAGAGACACGGGAACTGTATGCCGGAGAGTATGAGGCGGATCTTAAGGTCATTGGCCGTCGGAGCGATCCGTTGTCTATGACGCACGAATTGTTTCGTATTTTGCGGGAGTTCGATGATGATCAGGTAGAAACGATTTATGCGGAAAGCTACAGCGATCACGGCGTGGGCTTCGCACTTATGAACCGTATGCGGAAAGCCGCCGGTATGACCGAGCTTCTGGCAGATGTGTAAAACGAAAGGAGACAGTATGTCTGTGACTGGAAAACGTGAAGATTATGTAACATGGGATGAGTATTTCATGGGAGTTGCCCTGATGTCTGCCCGTCGTTCCAAGGACCCGAATACACAGGTTGGTGCCTGTATCGTAAGTGAAGACAACAAGATTCTGTCCATGGGATACAATGGATTTCCAAAGGGATGTTCCGATGATGAGTTCCCATGGACAAAGATCCATGCCGTCGACGATCCGTATAATGCCAAATATTTCTATTCAACGCATGCGGAACTGAATGCCATTTTGAATTACCGTGGCGGTTCTCTGGAAGGGGCCAAAATGTATGTTACGTTATTCCCATGCAATGAATGCGCAAAGGCGCTGATTCAGGCAGGTATCCGTACACTGATTTATTATTCCGATAAATACGCCGATACACCGGGGACAAAGGCAAGCAAGCGGATGCTTGATGCGGCCGGAGTACGATACTTTGAATATAAGCCGAGCGGACGCAAAGTCACATTGGATCTGTAAGCTTCCGTCCGGAGCGCGATACGATTTATTCGAGCGGCAGCTTCTGTCGGAATGGCGGAAGAGAACAGGAAAAAGCTATGTTTATAAAAAATGAAAGCAAAGCAAAGCGGGATGCGCGAATCCGGGAAATCGTGGCGCGTCTGGATGAAAAATACGGTGAAGAACCACCGATCTTTCTCCACAGCGAGAACGCCTGGCAGCTTCTGTTTGCCACAATTCTAAGTGCGCAATGTACAGATGCCCGGGTCAACATGGTTACAGAGAAGCTTTGGAAAAAGTACCGGGGTCTGGAAGACTTTGCCAATGTAGCGCTTGAGGAACTGGAAGAAGACATCCGCTCTACCGGGTTTTACCATAACAAGGCGAAAAACATTAAGGCCTGTGCCGGAGAACTGCTGACCCGTTTTCATGGGGAGGTTCCCAAGACGATCGAAGAGCTTACTTCCCTTCCGGGAGTAGGACGAAAGACCGGAAATCTGATTCTCGGGAATATTTATCATATACCGTCCATTGTGGTCGACACCCATGTCAAGAGGGTTTCCAACCGGCTCGGACTGGCGGATTCCAAAGATCCGACGAAGACAGAATATCAGCTGATGGAAGTGCTTCCGGAAGATGTCTGGATCCGCTGGAATACACATATTATCTCGGTAGGACGAAGTTTCTGTATGTCGCAGAATCCGGATTGTGAAGGATGTTTTCTTAGGGATCTCTGCCCAAGCTGCGGAAATGCTGCAAAGATTGAAAGTACACGTGCCGGCGTAACTTCCGGAAAGACAAAAGCAAGGGCAGTTAAGAATAGACAGTAGGGTTTTGCCCGGAGCGGAAACGTCAGAAAAGGCATCTTCGGAGGCAGAAATCCCGAAAATCCGGCCGGAGACCGGCCCATGGGAATGCCAATGCAGGAGATGACAGAAAAACAGGAGGTGGTGCATCATGTCAGAATGCGAAATGTGTTTAAATTATACTTATGATGACGATGCGGAAGAATGGGGCTGTGAAGCGGATATTGATGAAGATGATATGGCGCACATGTGGGGCGGAGGCCGGCACAGACATTGTCCGTACTGGCGTTCCAATGATGAATACCGCACGGTAAAGCACCAGTCCATCGGTCATCTTCCGGGGTATAGTGATACCGGATTTTTTATGGATGACAATGAACATGAATTGAGCGATGGGGAAGAATAAAGAAAGGACGCTCTCTGTATCAGAGAGTATGTAAGAAAGAAATTGTTAAATGTAGTATTGCATGAGCCGGAAATTCCATTCAATACCGGTGCCATCGGAAGAACCTGTGTAGCGACCAATACGGCGCTTCATCTGATTCGTCCCTATGGTTTTGAATTATCTGATAAATATATAAAGCGCGCCGGGATGGATTACTGGCCGAAACTCGACCTTAATGAATATTTGGATTATCAGGATTTCCTTTCCAGACATCCGGAGATTACCTTTGCCGGAGAGGAAACGTCCGCTGCGAATCCGGATGCTCCGAAGCTTTGGTTTGCAACCACAAAGGCAGAGCAGGTTTACAGTGAGGTATCCTTCGGACCCAATGATTATATTATGTTCGGAAAGGAATCTGCCGGTATTCCGGAGGAAATTCTGGTGGAACATAAGGAAGCCTGCATTCGCATTCCGATGTGGGGCGATATGCGGTCACTGAATCTGAGTAATTCCGTAGCAATCGTGCTTTATGAGGGCTATCGTCAGAATGACTTTGAGGAACTCGAGCGAAAGGGACAGCTTCATCGGCTTCATTGGAACCGGTAACGGGAAATTTGCGCACAGGCGTGAAAGGCACGGGCCCAATAAAGAATTACAAATTTTCATAGCAAAATGTTGACAAGAGAATAACATATGATAATATATTCATATGAATGAACATTCATTAGATTGATGAGGAGGTATCCATGTCAGAAATGATCGATCAGAAGCGAATTGCGCACCTGATCTGTAATGTCTCGGAAGATGAGCTTTCCGACCTTGCGGAGCTTTTTAAGGTCTTTGGGGATTCTACAAGAATCAAGATCCTGTATGATCTTTTTCCGGGAGAAAAGAATGTAACAGAAATCTGCGATGATTTGGAAATGAATCAATCTGCTGTATCGCATCAATTGAAGATATTGAAAACCTCTAAACTGATCAAGGCGAGAAGAGATGGGAAAGCCATGATTTATTCTCTGGCAGACGATCATGTAAAGACCATCATCGCTATGGGCAAAGAGCATATTGAGGAGTGAGACTATGAAAAAGAAGTTTAAATGTGATATCGATTGTGCCGCTTGCGCTGCAAAAGTGGAGGATGCTGTAAAGCAGATGGAAGGCGTTATTGATGCAAAGGTGAATTTCATGCTCCAGAAGTTTACATTGGAAGCAGACGATGAGCATTTTGATGAGATTTTAAAGAATGCCATTGAGACAGGCAAGAAAATCGAGCCGGATTTTTCTGTCGAAGTATAAAAATAAAAAAGAATTTTAGAACATTTCTAATACAATAGGGAAGCGATGCCATGGACGCATCGCTTTCTTTATCAAAAACATATGAATGATTGTTCATGTGTTTTGCGCAAAAAATTCACACATGCGGCAGATCCGGTATAAACCACTGCCGGAGGAGACTTATGGAACCAAAATTAAAAAAAGAGTTGAAAAAAATCCTTTTAGGCATTGGCATCTTCTTTCTGTTTATGATTTGTGAGAAGCTTCATCTGCTGCCAATGATCTTTGAACATCGTCTTGCGGCATTTGCAGCCTATCTGATTCCATACGGAATCACAGGATACCCGGTGGTGCGAAAGGCATTGCTTGGAATCAGAAACCGACAGCCTTTTGATGAGTCCTTTCTCATGTTCATCGCTACCATCGGTGCGTTTGCGACAGGAGAAAATTCGGAAGCCGTAGCGGTCATGGCCTTCTATCAGGTGGGAGAATGGTTTCAGGCATATGCGGTGGGAAAATCCCGTAAAAATATCGCGGCACTTATGGATATTGTGCCGGAGACCGCCAATGTGGAGAGTCCGGATGGTACGGTAGAGACAATGGATCCGGACGAGGTTTCGATTGGAGACATTCTTGTAGTGAAACCCGGAGAGCGGATACCGGTGGACGGCGAGGTGTTGAGTGGTGAGTCCATGATCAATACCGCAGCGCTTACCGGTGAATCGGTACCACGTGCGGTATATCCGGGAGCTTCGGTCATATCCGGCTGCATCAATGGAGAAGGACTGCTTCGGATTCGGGCCGAAAAAGCTTTTGAAGACTCTACGGTTTCCAAAATTCTGGAACTTGTGGAGAATGCGACAGAGAAAAAGTCGAAAACCGAAAATTTCATTACCCGTTTTGCCAGAGTTTACACACCGATTGTAGTATATGGCGCCCTGGCCCTGGCAGTTATCCCGTCTGTTATAAGTGGGGATCCGGCGACCTGGATCTACAGGGCATGCACTTTTCTGGTTATTTCCTGCCCGTGTGCACTTGTCATTTCCGTGCCGCTTGCATTTTTCGGTGGAATTGGTGCGGCAGGCTCCAATGGTGTGCTTGTGAAAGGGTCGAATTATCTGGAACAGATTGCAAAGCTACGGATTCTTGTTTCGGATAAGACCGGTACATTGAGCGAGGGAAATTTCAAAGTATATAAAGTGTGCCCGAAGGAAGCGGCCTGTGCACCGGAACTGCTTCAGCTTGCGGCAGCAGCCGAGGGCAGCAGCACGCATCCGATTGCAAAGTCGATTCGCGAGGAATTGAAAAAGCAGGCGCCAAGGCTTTTGGAAGCATTGGCACCGGTCACCGAATCGGAAAATATAGCCGGACAGGGGCTGAAAGCCGTGGTGGAAGGTGATTACATTCTGGTCGGCAATAAAAAACTTATGGAGAGTCAGGGCATCGCAGTAAAAGAGATAGAAGACCCGGCATCCACCGTTGTCTATGTGGGTCGTATTCCGGACAAAGATGGAAGACCGGAGTTTCTGGGAACGATTCTGATCCGGGATATTATAAAAAAAGAGGCCAGAGAGGCCATAGAAGCAATGAGAAATGCCGGTGTGGAGGAAGTAATCATGCTTACCGGCGACCGGACTTCGGTAGGAGAGGCGGTAGGCCGGGAACTGCAGGTGGATCGTGTTTATGCGGATCTGCTTCCACAGGATAAGGTGCGTTGCGTGGAGAAACTTCTGCAGGAGAGAAACACAGAAGAACAGGTGCTGGGCTTCGTGGGAGACGGCATCAACGATGCCCCGGTTCTGGCAAGAGCAGATGTCGGAATTGCCATGGGCTCCATGGGATCCGATGCTGCAATTGAGGCGGCAGATGTGGTCATTATGGATGATGACCTGCGCCGGATTCCGATGGTGATTCGGATCGCACATAAGACGGTGCGCATTGCCACACAGAATATCGTGTTTGCGTTGGTAATCAAGGCATTGATTCTTCTTTTTGGCGCAATGGGAATTGCCAACATGTGGGCTGCAGTATTTGCAGATGTCGGTGTTGCCGTGCTGTGTATCCTGAATTCTATGCGGATATTGCGTACCAGACGAACGATTTAAATGAAGTAGTGAAACAGCCGGAAAAGAGATAGCAATATACAGGAAATCATACCTGCAGATTATCCAATGCGGCCAGCTGTTGCAGAAGTGCCGGATCGGAAGTATCCGGATTCAGATAGTGCTCCTTGATACGGTCGAAAGAAGCAGCGCTCAGCACATGCTCGATACGACAGGCATCGGCAGAAGCCGTTGCTTCATCGACACCAAGGCTCATCAGAAGGCTGGAAATGATGAGATGCTTTTCATAAGTCTCACGGGCAATCGCCAGTCCTGACTTTGTAAGATGGATGTAGCCGTTGTCTTCTACGGTGATTTTATCCTCCTCACGGAGATGCTTCATGGCTACCGATACGGATGGTTTTGAGAAGCCAAGCATATTGGCAATATCTACAGAACGGACGTCGCTGTTTTGCAGAGAGAGCATGAGAATGCTCTCCAGATAGTTTTCTGAGGATTCATTGGATGCATAGGCTTTCATATAAAAACCTCCCTTGGATGCAGATTACAGGTCCATAATGTATTGGCTTAGTATAGCACAAATTACGGGTCAGGTCGACGCGTATGAACGGATTGTGGAAGCTGCTGAAATCCTTAGAGATTTCAAGGCATAAAAGCAGTTTAATTTCTATTTGAAATAAAAAATATTTCATATATAATCATTGTGATTCACAGATGTGAAAGAATAAACACACGGGGGTTTTTATGCGTTGGAAAAGTCGCTGATTGATTTACAGGGAGTATCTAAGTCATTTGATGGACAGCTTGTCCTCGATGAACTCAATCTTTCCATTAAGGAAAACAGTTTCGTTACTTTGCTCGGTCCGTCTGGTTGTGGAAAGTCCACAACATTAAGGATCATTGGCGGTTTTGCAAAACCGGACCAGGGCAGAGTTTTTTTTGATGGAAAAGACATTACCGATGTGCCGGCGAACAAGCGTCAGCTCAATACGGTATTCCAGAAATATGCGTTATTTCCAAATATGAATATCGCGGAAAATATTGCTTTTGGACTTCGAATCAAAAAACAGTCGGAAAGTTATATTCGTGATAAGGTGAATTATGCTTTAAAACTGGTAAATCTGGAAGGAATGGAGCGTCGTGACGTAGAGTCACTGTCCGGCGGTCAGCAGCAGAGAGTTGCGATTGCCCGTGCCATTGTTAATGAACCGAAGGTCCTTCTTCTTGATGAACCGCTTTCCGCGTTGGATCGAAAACTCCGTCAAGAGATGCAGTATGAGCTGATCCGTCTGAAAAATGAGCTCGGCATCACATTTATATATGTTACGCATGATCAGGAAGAAGCCATGACCATGTCGGATGTTGTCGTTGTTATGAACCAAGGCTACATTCAGCAGATGGGTACGCCGCAGCAGATCTACAATGAGCCGGAAAATGCCTTTGTGGCCGATTTCATCGGCGAATCCAATATTGTCCGCGGCACGATGCTGGAGGATAAGGTGGTTCGTATTTTTGGTGCGGTTTTCCATTGTGTCGATTCCGGATTCGGAACCAATACACCGGTGGATGTTGTTATCCGTCCGGAGGATGTGGAACTGGTGGATGCCGATGACCCGAGAGCCATCCTGAAAGGCAAGATGACATACTCGATCTTTAAGGGCGAGTGGTACGAGATGGGAATTCAGACGCCGGATGGTTACGAGTGGCTCGTGCATTCTACCGAAAACCGCGAACCGGAGACCGAGGCCGGCATTTATGTAAAGCCATACAATATTCAGATTATGAATCGTCCGGCATCCGAAGATGAGGAGGCGATGAGCATTGAAGAGTAATAAAAACAAAGGGGGAAAGCTGTCATGAGGGATAAATCCAGCCGATGGCTTTCCGGCCCGTACCTTATCTGGATGATCGGCTTTATTCTGATTCCGCTGCTGGTGATCGTGTATTACGGTCTGATCGATGAAAACGGGAGCTTTACATTGGCCAATGTTGCCGCAGTCCTCAGAAAAGAGCATTTGAAAGCACTGTGGCTCAGCATCTGGCTTGCCGCATTATCCACAGTCATTTGTCTCATCATTGCCTATCCCCTTGGACTGATACTTCGGAGTCTGAAAATCGGGAAAGGCAGTTTTGTTGCCTTTATCTTTATTCTTCCGATGTGGATGAACTTTCTTCTTCGGACGCTGGCCTGGCAGACGTTGCTGGAACGCCGCGGTGTGATCAATGCGATGCTTCATGCCATGCATCTTCCGGAGCAGCATATCATCAATACGCCGGCTGCGATTGTGTTCGGTATGGTTTATAACTATCTGCCGTTCATGATCCTGCCGATTTATAACACCTTGACCAAAATCAAGGATAACACCATTCATGCGGCAGAGGATCTGGGGGCAACCTATCTTCAGACGCTTTGGCATGTGGTGATTCCTATGTCACTGCCGGGGATTGTATCCGGCATCACCATGGTTTTTGTGCCTGCGCTTACGACTTTCGTTGTATCCGACCTTTTGGGCGGAGGCAAAATTCTACTGATCGGTAATGTTATCGAGCAGGAGTTCATGCGGACGGCCGACTGGAATCTGGGTTCCGGTCTGTCACTGGTATTGATGTGCTTTGTTATCATCTCCATGATCATCCTGAATCATTTTGATGACGCGGCAAATAATGAAAGGAGCATGTTCTGATGGGAAAGGTTAAGCGTGTTCTTTCGGATTGCTACCTGGCACTGATCATTTTGTTTATGTATGCCCCGATTTTTACACTGGTGGTTCTGTCTTTCAATGAAGGCCGCTCCCGTGCACAGTGGTCGGGATTTTCTCTGCACTGGTATGAAGAAATGCTCGCCAATGACACGATTATGGCAGCACTCCGGAATACACTTGTGATTGCACTGATTTCGGCATTTCTTGCGACCGTACTGGGAACCATGGCGGCCATTGCCATTTCCAATATGCATAGCGTATCCCGTAATATCATTATGAGCATTACGAATATTCCTATGCTTAATGCAGATATTGTAACCGGTATTTCACTGATGCTGAGTTTTATCGCTTTTGGCATTTCCCTCGGCTTTAAAACCATTCTCATCAGCCACATTACTTTTAATATTCCGTACGTGATCCTTTCGGTTTTGCCGAAAGTCCGCGGATCAAGCAAAGATACCTATGAAGCGGCGCTTGATCTCGGTGCGACGCCAATGCAAGCTTTTTGGAAAGTAGTGCTTCCGGAGATCATGCCGGGTGTGACGGCCGGTTTTATGCTGGCATTTACAATGAGTCTGGACGATTTCATTATTACGCACTTCACCAGAGGCGCCGGCATTGATACGATTTCGACGCTGGTATACAGCCAGGTGCGAAAGGGTATCAGTCCGGCTCTCTACGCTCTGTCCACCGTTATTTTCGTAACAGTATTCATTGTTCTTGTCATTGGAAATTTTGCACCGGACTGGATCCGGAAAAGAAAGCATGCCGTGAAGAAAATCAAGTATCTTCGTACACTGATGGTAAGCGTACTCGCCGCACTTTCTCTTGGGGCCTGCGGTACGACAGAAAAATCGATTGAAGCGATTCCGACAAAAGACGAAAACACATTGTATGTATATAACTGGGGCGAATATATCGACCCGGATGTGATTGATCAGTTCGAAGAAGAGACCGGCATCAATGTAGTTTACGATCTGTTCCAGACGAATGAGGAAATGTATCCGGTTATAGAAGCCGGCGGTGTTTTGTATGATGCCGTCTGTCCATCGGATTATATGATCAAGAAAATGGCACAGAATGGACTGCTGGCCGAGCTCGACAAAAAGAACATTCCGAATCTGAAGGAAATCGGAACCGACTATTTGAAAATGGCAGAGCAGTATGATCCGGGGAATACCTATTCCGTGCCGTATGTCTGGGGAACCGTAGGTATTCTCTATAACAAGCGTATGCTGGACGAGTTGGGTGTTCCGTATCCGACCAGCTGGAAGGATCTTTGGAATCCGAAGTTAAAGAACGAGATTTTAATGCAGGACTCTGTCCGGGATGCCTTTATGGTGGCCTTAAAGAAAAACGGCTATTCCTGCAATACTAAAAATCCGGCTGAGCTTGATAAAGCCATGAATGACCTTATTGCGCAGAAGCCGCTTGTGCAGGCCTATGTAGTCGATCAGGTACGCGACAAGATGATCGGAGAAGAGGCAGCAGTCGGCGTAATCTATTCCGGAGAGATTCTTTATATCAAGGGTGAACTGGAAGGAACTGATGTGGATGTGGAATATGTGATTCCAAAGGAAGGCACGAATCTTTGGATGGATGGCTGGGTAATTCCGAAGAATGCCCGTCATAAGGAGTTGGCCGAAAAGTGGATCAATTTCCTTTGCCGTCCGGATGTAGCTGCCAAGAACTTTGAGTATATTACCTATTCGACGCCGAATGTAGGCGCCTGCGCACTTCTCGACAAGTCTTATCTCGAGAATAAGGCGGTGTTCCCGGATACGAAGGAACTTCTGAAAAATTCAGAGTTTTATGACTATATGGGAAAAGAAGTGGACCGTATGTATAACGATCGCTGGAAAACTGTGAAATCCAGTTAGAAAAGAAAAGCACCGGAGAAAGGGCCGGGAGATCCGTATGTGGAAATCCGGAACCTTTTCCGGTGCTTTTTAAGCGGATTTTATGCGGGAAGTATGTGAAAATGATACAAGTTGTGTTAGAATAATAACAATAATGCCTCTAGAGGCAGCTGTTGTAACAGACAGCCGGCAGTGATGCTGCCGCAAAATATAGCGTGAAGAGGGGACATAAGATGAAAGACAAGTACATGGCATATATCGGTTCCTATAGCTACACAGGAACTGCAAAGGGCATTACCATTTGTGATGTGGATGTAGAAAAGGGAAAATTTGTAAAGCGCTGTGAAGTTGAGGTAAACAATTCCTCTTATCTCGTAGCATCAAGGGATCAGCGTACTTTATATTCCATTGCAGATGAAGGCGTTGTGGCATTCCGCATTCTGGACAATGGCGCTCTGCAGAAACTGAACACCAAAAATATCCGCGGTATGCGTGGCTGCCACCTGGGCATTGACCAGAGTGATCAATATCTCACGGTATCGGGCTATCATGATGGAAAGTCAACGCTGCTCGAGCTGGAAAAGGACGGATCGGTTGGAAAAATTGTTGATGGTGTTTACGACAAAGGCATCGGATCTGTCGCTGAACGTACTTTCCGTCCGCATGTATCTTGTTCCCGTATGACGGATGATCAGAAGTATATTCTGGTTGCAGACCTTGGTATTGATCAGGTTCGTGTATATCGTTTCGATAAACTGGATGGCAAAATGCGGCAAATCGATACCATTCGATGTGAACTGCAGTCCGGCCCGCGCCATTTCCGTTTTTCACCGGATCGTCGGTTCTTGTATCTCATGTATGAGGTGAAAAACGTAATCGATGTATTCCGTTTCTCGGAGGGAAAAGGAATCAATGATGTGAACCTCGAGAAGATCCAGACCATTTCTACCCATGATGATCCGAGCAACAGTCCGCTGATTGCAGCCAGTCAGATGCGTTTTTCACCGGACAAGGATGCAA
>OCTW011353726.1_pt1 | contig 11966 bp, 10 predicted proteins | sample 1539671 | NCBI WGS metagenome assembly OCTW01 (sample SAMN02144230, study PRJEB22623) | gut metagenome | biome: sheep rumen | host: Ovis aries | place: New Zealand | reverse complement strand
TAAAAGTATAAGAAAGATCAATTTAATTATAAGATATTGGAATGACTATTACAAATATACTAAATGTTTCTTTTAATTTGTCATTTAACAAAAAAATATATATACATTAAAAAATGTAAAATGTCCATATTGTTCTTTAATATCTTTTGATGAAATTAAATTAAATCTAGTGAACACAAATGAAGACATATATGCAGAAGAAATTAAAATTGGTTTTTCAGGATATGAAAATGATATATACTTAATTAATACTTCAATTAAACGTAAAGTTGAATTTAAAGGATTAGTTGATTTATTTTATTATACAAAAAATGGAAGCCTAATTGATTACTATTATGATTTTGAAGTAGTATACTTTGTTTTAAAATTTCCTCCTGAAAGAGAAATACCATATATTATTGATCAAGATGGAAATAGATTAGATTATTCACAAGAGGCAATATATGGATATGAATTCTTTTATGATATGCCTGATAAAGATGTTATCTTAGATATAAAAATATAGTATTATCGTGAATAGAGAATCGTTTTCATAATTTTGATTACGTTTTCATAAAATCAAATTTTAAAAACTTTTGTATACTATTGTTGTAGAAAAGGAGTGATATTATGTCAAAAACTATCGAATTAGAAATTAAAGACGTAAGAGGACTACATTCTAAAAAGTGTTTAGCTATTTGTAAATCAGCTCAAGAATTTACATCAACAATTTTATTAAGTCATAATGGTAACACTGTTGACATAAAATCAATTCTTGGACTTTTATCTCTTGCATGTCCACAAGGCGCTAAAGTTTCTTTAACTGCTGAAGGTGAAGATGCAAATGAGGCTATCACAAAGTTAGAAGAAATAGTTTGCTAACTTTAATTTCTTGCATATTTCAAAGGGCTTAATGCCCTTTTATTTTTTTATAAATTAAGTTAAAATAATTTTGAGTAGAGGTGATTTAATTGTCTACTATTATTTTGTATATTTTATTCGTATTTTTAATATTAATTGATATATATTTTTATATTGATAACTTATATTTTGATTCAAACTCAAAATATCAACAAAATAAAAGATTAAATCATATTTATACTGAATCAGGTTATAAATATGATTTATATCAAAGAAGTGCAGTAATTGATGTGCCAAATCTTATTAAAATTGAAATTTGTGCAAATGTTAATAATAAAGATATAACTGAAATTGATATTAATAGAGAAGTTAATTGTGATCAATTTATAATCGGTAAGAATATTAAATTTATTAATAAATTAAATTTAATATGTTCAAGTGTGGTGTCATACTCAGATGAATTTAGAGTTGAAAATGGTATAATATTTGATAAATTTTCAAATATTGTTGTTATTTTTAAGGAAAAAGAAAGAAACGAATTGATAGAATTAGCTGAAAAATATAGTGTTAGAAGAGATGCACTTAGATATTTTACAAATGCAAAATATTATCAATTTGTTTTATATAAAGGTCTTTATGATATAAGATATTCTAAACCTTATTACGATAAGAATGAAAATTTATGGGCAATTGTACCTGAAAAGGTTAATCAAAATGTTATTTCAAGCATTTCTATTAATTTTAGTTTGGTTGATTTTCTTTTAATAGGACCAGCTATTGAGAGAATCATAATAGAAAAAGCGTCAAATTATAAAGAAATTATTATAGATAAAGAAAATAAATATTTGACTATATTTAAAGATAGTCTATATGATAAAGTAAATGAATGCTATATAAACGATAAGTTTAATACATTTAATAAAGTTGGAACGAAAAATAAAATTGGTTTTAAACCTAAATATATTAAGCTAAATCATAAATTAATCAATTATGAAAAAAACGTTACATATAGTTTTACCTGCAAACAATTTGCAAATAGCGATAAATAAGACTATAATAAAAGGTGCGAAAGAAGGTATTAAATTATGATTAAAATAGATATTATTTCTGGTTTTTTAGGAGCTGGAAAGACTACATTAATTAAAAAATTATTAAATACTAAACTTAAAGATGAAAAAGTTGTATTAGTAGAAAATGAATATGGTGAAATTGGTATTGATGCTGGTTTCTTAAAAGATACAAAAATAGATATTACTGAATTAAATGAAGGATGTATTTGCTGTACATTATCAGGAGACTTTGAAAAAGCCTTAAATGAAATTGTTACAAAATATAGTCCTGATAGAATTATTATTGAACCATCAGGTGTAGGTAAACTTTCTGATATTGTTAAAGCTGTAACTGATGCTAATGTACCCAACTCAAAGATAAACGCGTTAGTTTGTATGTGTGATGTTACTAAAGCTAAGATGTATTTAAGAAATTTTGGTGAATTCTATATTGACCAAATTTCACATTCAAAGACAGTTATATTATCAAGAACTGATATTGCAAAAGAAGAAAAAATTGAAGAAGCATTAGAAATTATTAGAACAAATAATGACCACGCATTAATTGTAACTACTCCAGTTGATGAATTAAGTGAGGATAAATTATTAGATGCATTTGAAGCTTCTGATGATGACTTTGAAGCTAAGCTATTAGAAGAAGTTAAGAATATGAAGACACATCATCATCACCACCATCATCATCACCACGATGAAGATGAAGACGATGATGAACATGAGTGCTGCCATCACCACCATCATGATGAAGATGACGATGATGATGAACATGAGTGCTGCCATCACCACCATCACGATGAAGATGACGACGATGATGAACATGAGTGTTGCCATCACCATCATCATGATGAAGAAGAATGTGATGATCCAGAATGTGAATGTCATCACCATGAAGGTGAATTAGATGCTGATGACGTATTTACTTCATATGGTTTTGAAACTGCAAAAGTATTCAATAAGGAAGAATTAGCTGCATCATTAAATGAATTAGCTAATTCAACATCTTATGGACAAGTACTTCGTGCAAAGGGTATTGTTAAGGGTAATGATACTTGGTATGAATTTGATTTAGTACCAGGTCAATATGAAATCAGAAATACTACACCAATTGCTACTGGTAAATTATGTGTTATTGGTGCTGATTTACATAAGAGGGAAATCAAAGAATTATTATTAAAATAATAGGAGATAATTATGGTTGAGGTTCCTGTATTCCTAATTAATGGTTTCCTTGAAAGTGGAAAAACATCTTTGATTAAAGATGTAATTTCCTCTAATTTTGAGGGCCAAGTTGGTGAAACATTACTCGTAGTATGCGAGGAAGGCGAAATTGAATATGAAGAAGAATTCTTAGAAAAATATAAGGTACATGTACAATATATTTCTAACCAAGAAGAATTAACTCGTGAATGGTTTGAAAAAATGGATAAAGAGTTTGAGCCTGCTAGAGTTGTAATTGAATTTAATTCATTCTTTAAATTTGATTTATTAGATTTACCAAATCAATATGTTATCGGTCAAGTTATTACATTAATAGATGCTTCTACATTTAATGTGTATTTTAATAATATGAAGCAAATATTTAATGATTTAGTAAAAGATGCAGATTTAATTATATTTAATAGAATAGATGGTATTAAAGATTTAGCTTCTTATAGAAGAATGCTTCGTGCTTTTAATGGAAATGCGCAAATTGCTTTTGAGGGAAAAAATGGCGAACTTTCAGAAACATTAGCTGAAGATTTACCTTATGATATTACGCAAAGCGAAATCAAATTATTAGAAACTCAATATCCAACATTCTATATGGATGCATTTGATAATTATGAAAGATATTATAATAAAGAAATAACTTTCTTAGCAAACATTCAAGAATTAGAAGGTGTTGATGACAATTCAGAATTCTTACCAGGAAGAAGAATTATGACTTGTTGTGCTAATGATATTAGATTTTTAGGATTTGAAACAACAAATGACATCAATGCTCAATTTAAGGCAGGAGATTGGGCAATGATTACTGTTACTTTAACACGTGAATTTAGTAAGATAACTGGACAAGAAGAAGTTATTCTTCACTTAAAAAAATATGTTAAGGTTGAACAACAATCTAATGATGACGTATTATCGTTAATGTAAAAAATATAAAAGAAAAAGAGGGGGTTTAGCTTATGTCTAAATTTGAAGGATTTGAACATCGTGTACCCATTGAACTAGATAATCCTAGTATTGTTGTAAATGATGAATTATGTAAAAAATGCAAGCTTTGTATAAAAGCTTGTACACAAGAAGCAGGTGTTTATCCGTTATATGACTTAGAAAAAAATGGAGACCACGCTGTTTGTATTAATTGTGGCCAGTGTACTATTGCATGTCCTTTTGGAGCATTAACTGAAGTTAGTGATATAGATAAGGTTTATGCTGCATTAAATGATAATGATAAAATTACTGTATTTATGACTGCACCTGCAGTTAGAGTCTCACTTGGTGATGCTTTTAACATGCCAAGTGGAACAAATGTTACAGGAAAAATGGTATCATCGCTTCGTAAATTAGGTGCTGACTATGTACTTGATGTAACATATGGTGCAGATATGACAATTATGGAAGAAGCATATGAATTAGTAGAGAGATTAAATCAAAATACTAATTTGCCTATGTTTACTTCATGTTGTCCAGCTTGGGTTAGATTTTGCGAAATTTTTTACCCTGAACTTTTAAATCATTTATCAACAGTTAAAAGTCCTATCGCAATACAATCTACGCTTGTTAAAACATATTTTGCAAAAGAAAAAAATATTGATCCTAAAAAAATTGTAGTAATTTCTGTTACACCTTGTACTGCAAAGAAATTTGAGCGTACAAGAAAAGAATTAGATGCTGCAAGAGGCAAAGATAACATGGAAGTAAGTGATTGTGATATATCAATTACCACAAGAGAATTTGCTAAAATGATTAAGGATAATAATATTGATTTTTTAAATATAGAAGACTCAGAATTTGATCCATTATTAGGAGAAGGTTCTGGTGCAGGATTAATATTTGGTAATACAGGTGGAGTAATGGAAGCCGCACTTAGAACTGCGTATTTCTATATTACAGGGAAAAATGCAAATCCAGATGAATTTATTAAGTTTGAAGCTGTTAGAGGCCTAGATAATGTAAAAGAAGCTGAAGTTAGGATTTCAGATAAAGTTTTACATGTTGCTGTAGCAAATCAAATGGCTGAAGCTAAAAAACTAATAGATGATATTAAAAATGGCATAAGAAGTTATGATTTTGTAGAAGTAATGGCTTGTAAAGGCGGATGTGTAAATGGCGGTGGACAAATCAAAATTTTGAAGAAACCTTTGATGGAAGAAGCTAGAATAAACAGAAATAAAGCTTTATATGAGAAAGATAGTAAAATGACATTAAGATTATGTCATGAGAATCCACAGGTTAAACAAATTTATGATAATTATTTAGATAATCCAGGTAGTCATAAATCACATGAGTTATTACATACGTCTTTTATAGATAGATCATACGAAAATAAAAATAACTAGATATTTATAGGAAGTACATTGTTATGTATTTCCTATTTTTTGTTGGATTTATATATAAAATTAAAACGTTTTCAAAAGATAAAAGTTTGCATAAAACTTGCAAAAAAAATTTTAGAATGATAAAATAGTTCGAAATCTAACAATCGAGGTTTTTATATGAATCAAGATCAAAATCAAATAACGTATAAAATTTCATATATCAGTAGAATACTTAAGAGACATATTGATCAAGAAACTTATAAATATGGTTTAACGGTTGAACAGGGTCGAACAATCCTTTATCTTCATGCACATAAAGATGAATCGATTCACTTAACAGATTTAGAAAATGTGTTTCATTTGAGAAAATCAAGTTTAACATCTTTAATTAACAACCTAGAAAAAAATGGATATGTTAATAGAGTATTAAGTAAATCTGATTTAAGACTTAAGCGAATTGAATTAACTGAATTAGGTGAAGAAAAGGTTCAATTATTACTTCAATCTTTTAAAGATGGTGAAAATAAAGTAAGAGAAGGCCTTTCTGAAGATGAATCTAGTATATTATTAGATTTATTAAATAAGGTATCAAATAATGTAAATAACTTTTAATGGAGGATAGTATGAGTAAATATGCACAGTTCAAAGAAGAACAAAAACTCTTTATAAAAGAATATAAAGAAAAAAGAAAAAATGCTAAAAACAATAAAGTAAAATATAAAAAGGAAGCAAAGCTATCTAACTTTGTAAGAGGATATTGGAAAGAAACAATTCTAACTCCAATTACAGTTTTCATTGAAGCATTCTTAGAAATATTAATTCCTTTAATGATGTCAGATATTGTTAACTTCATCAACCCTACAAATAGCCCTATTTATCATGAAACAGGTGCTAAAATTTATATTTTTAATTTCTTAGCAAAATATAATAGTGATGTTCAAACTCAAGCACAAGCTGCAACACAAGCTGCAACTATTGCATCAATAATAATGATTGCAACATCTATTATCGCACTTATTGCTGGTGCTGTTGCTGGTTATTTTGCATCAAAAGCTAGCTGTGGTTTTGCTAAAAATGGACGTGAACAACTTTATCATAAAGTTCAAACTTTCTCATTTGAAAATATTGATAAATTCTCAACTGCATCATTAATCACAAGAACTACTACAGATATTAACAATGTACAAAATGCATTCATGATGATTATAAGAATTGCGTTCCGTGCACCTGCAATGTTTATATTCTCATTTATAATGGCATTTATTATTAATAAAGAAATATCATATACATTCTTAATTGTAGTACCTGTTCTAGCATTAGGTCTTGGTATTATGATGTTATTTGCAAGTAAGTATTTTAGAATAATGTTCAAAAAGTTTGATACATTAAATACAGTAGTAGAAGAAAATGCTCAATCTCAAAGAACAGTTAAATCATTCGTAAATGAAGATTATGAAATTAAAAAATTCCATAATTCAAGTGAAGCTGTATATTATTATTCTTCAAAAGCTGAATCTGTCCTAGCATTCAATAATCCATTAATGCAATTAGCAGTACATGCATGTATTATATTAATTTGTTTTATTGGTGGTAGATTATTCTATAATGGTAAAATGACTGCAGGAGATATTACAGCACTTGTAGCATTCGTTATGCAAATCTTAGGATCATTAATGATGATTTCATTCATTATTGTAATGATTACAATGGCTCGTGCATCTGCACAACGTATTCGTGAAGTTTTAAATGAAGAACCAGCAATTAAGAATTGTGATAATCCAATTTATGAAGTTAAAGATGGTTCTATTGAATTTAATCATGTTTATTTCTCATATTCAGGTGAAGCTGATAATGAAGAAAAATTAAATTTAAGCGATATTAATATTAAGATTGAATCAGGTCAAACAATTGGTGTTATTGGTGGTACTGGTTCAGCTAAATCAACATTTGTTAATTTGATTCCTCGTTTATATGATGTAACTAAAGGTGAATTAAATATTGGTGGACATAATGTTAAAGAATATGATTTAACAACACTTCGTGATCAAGTATCAGTAGTTTTACAAAAGAATGTATTATTCACAGGTACTATTTTAGATAATTTACGTTGGGGTAATAAAGATGCAAGCGATGAAGAATTAATTCATGCTGCAAAGCTTGCACAAGCAGATGAATTTGTACAAACATTCCCTAATAAATATGAGTCTCATATTGATCAAGGTGGTACAAATGTTTCTGGTGGACAACGTCAAAGATTATGTATTGCGCGGGCTTTAGTTAAGAAGCCAAAGATTTTAATTTTAGATGATTCAACATCAGCTGTTGATACAAAGACTGATTCATTAATTCGTAAAGCCTTTAGAGAAGAAATTCCTGAAACAACAAAGATTATTATTGCACAAAGAATTTCATCAGTTGAGGATTGTGATAAGATTATCGTTTTAGATGATGGTAAGATTAATGGATTTGGTAGTCATGCTGAATTACTTGAAACAAATGAGATTTATAAAGATATTTATACAACTCAACAGAAAGGAGTAGGTGAGCAAAATGCCTAGTTTTAAACAAGCTCGTGGTGGAAAAAAAGCTAAGAATCCTTTAAAAACTCTTAGTAGATTAATTGGATTTGTATTCAAAAGCTATTGGCCTCTATTAATTATAGTATTATTATGTATGGCAATGACTTCATTTGCCTCAGTATACGGTGCTGCATTCCCTTCTAAAGTTGTAGAAGTTCAAAGCGATGGTACATTATCATTCTTTGCATCATATAATAAAGATTCGGGTCAATCTATTGAAAACTATATATTCATGAAGATGTTACCATTAATTATTGTTTATGTTGCTGGTATTGTTGCTGCTTATTTAAATGCTAGATTAATGGTAATTGTTGGTCAAGGTACATTAAAGAAAGTTAGAGATACTATGTTTGAACATATGCAAACTCTACCTATTGTATATTTTGACAGACATCCTCATGGTGAAATAATGTCTCGTTTCACAAACGATACTGATACATTACGTCAATTGATTTCTCAATCAATACCTATGGTTATACAATCATTATTAATGATGATTTTCTTATTAATTTACATGGTTATTTCAAACTTTATTTTAGCTATTGTTGTAATTGTAATGGTTATTGTTATGGTATTTACAACTAAGCATTTAGGTGGAAAATCAGGTAAGAACTTCGTTAAACAACAAATTGATGTAGGTATGCTTAACGGTTATGTTGAGGAAATGTTATCTGGTATTAAGGTTGTTAAAGTATTTAATCATGAAAAAGAATCAATAGAAGGATTTGATAAAATAAATGAAAAATTATGTCAATCTTCTACTAAGGCTAATATTTTCGCAAACATTTTAATGCCTATTATGAATAACTTAGGTTATATTTCATATGGTATTACAATTATGGTCGGTTCATTACTAGCATTAAATAGTGTATTAGGATTTAATGTAATTAAACTTGTAGCATACATTTCATATAATAGAATGTTCTGTAACCAAGTTAGCCAATCTTCAAACCAATTTAATTTAATTGTATTAGGTTTAGCTGGTGCTGAAAGAATCTTTGAAATTCTTGATGAAAAGAGTGAAGAAGATGAAGGATATGTAACACTAGTTAATGCTAATGAAGATTCAAATGGTAATATTACTGAAACAAGCGAAAGAACAGGTGTTTGGGCTTGGAAACATCCTCATCATGATGGAACAGTAACATTTACTAAATTAGAGGGTGATGTAAGATTCTTCGATGTTGATTTTGGTTATTATGCAGATAAAATTGTTTTACATGAAGTATCATTATATGCTAAACCTGGTCAAAAGATTGCATTCGTAGGTTCTACAGGTGCAGGTAAAACTACAATCACTAATTTAATTAATAGATTCTATGATATTCAAGATGGTAAAATTAGAATTGATGGAATTAATATAAATAAGATTAAAAAAGCTGATTTACGTCGTGCATTAGGTATGGTATTACAAGATACAAACTTATTCACAGGTACAATTAAAGATAATATCCGTTATGGTAAACTTGATGCAACTGATGAAGAAGTATATGCAGCAGCTAAATTAGCTAATGTAGATCAATTTGTTAAGCATTTACCTAATGGTTATGATACAATGCTTACAGAAAATGGTTCCGAATTATCTCAAGGACAACGTCAATTAATTGCGATAGCTCGTGCTGCAATAACTAATCCTCCAGTATTAATTCTAGATGAAGCTACATCTTCAATTGATACTCGTACAGAAGCATTAGTTACAAGCGCAATGGATAAATTAATGAATGGACGTACAGTATTTGTAATTGCTCATAGATTATCAACTGTAAAGAATTCAAAAGCTATTATGGTTCTTGAACATGGTAGAATCATTGAACGTGGTTCACATGATGAATTAATTGAACAAAAAGGTAAATATTATCAATTATATACAGGTGCTTTTGAACTTGAATAAAATATTAATAAAATGCAGGTGATGTTATTCACCTGCTTTTTTTGGTGCGCCGGGCATGGCACTTATCTTACTGGTGAAAGTCCAGTCACGGGTATTTACCGCCAAGTGTAGCAAACCTCAACCCTATTATGGCATGATTTTAATATTTTTTATAAAAAAGTGTAATTTTATTGTAAAAAAACTAAAGAAGTTATAATAGAATTATAGATATGTGGGGGGTAGTATGAAATTCTTTCTATATATTGTTATTAATTAGTATTTTCTCATTATTCTCAATTAGAAAGGAAAAAGTTTTAAGAATTTCCATGATGTACATTGCTTTTGTGGCTTTCATCATCATGGCAATCATTTCGTAAATGATAAGAATGTATGTATTTATTGTAAAAGGTATTTAGATGACGATTCAGAATATGGAGCAAAGGATTAGAATATGAAATTAAAAAGATTATTATATATTATAGTTTTACCAATATTATTAATGCTATTTTCATCTTGTTCAAATGAAAATATTGAAATAATTCAAAAAGATATTGCAGATTATTACCTTGGTATAGATGATGATACCTTGTTTGTTCAATATGTTTCTATGGATATTAATATTATTGATAAAGAGGATAAAAAATATTTAAGATTTGAGGCTAATATCAGCAAAGGAAAACTTTTTAATGGAAATAAATTCGTATTTCGTTATGAAAAGGGGTTAGAAATAGTAAAACTAAATGGATTATATACGAATTTAGATGAGGGATGTTATGTTTATGCTGATTTAGAATTAGATGATAAAGAATATTATATAACTAATGTGGGATATTATTTGGATGTACCTTACTGGGGAGAAAATGTGTATGAACATATCTATGTACCAAGAAGTACTAATTTATCTAAATTTTCTTATTTTAAATCATTAGATGTAGAATTTAAATCTAATTTCAGATGGAATGTTAATAAAATATTATTGAATGGAAAAGAAAGTTATATGTTTTATGTGGATATTGTAACTGATAAAAAATTTGATAAGAAATTCGAATTTGAAGTAGCAACAGACGGCATTAAATATCTTGAGCCTTATTATACAAAAAATGATAAAAGAATGTATATAATATTAGAACCAAATATAAGATATCATTTAATTAAATTGAAATATGAATATGTTTCTATAAATTTATTTTATGATTTAGATTTGACTTATGATTATCCATATAACAATTAATATATTATGGTTAATAGCAAGTTTAAGTATTATTATTTTTGAAAATATAAAAAAACATTGATAAAACATTTTAAATAAAAGAAAAATAATGCTATAATAATTCCGGTAAAACACTAGGAGGACTTTAGAAATGTTTTCACAAAAAGATTTTTCATTAAAAGGTAAAGTAGCTCTAGTAACTGGTGCTTCATATGGTATTGGTTTTGCAATTGCTTCAGCATATGCAGCTAGTGGTGCTACAATTGTTTTCAATGATATTAATCAAGAATTAGTTAATAAAGGATTACAAGCATATAAGGAAGCTGGTATTGAGGCTCATGGTTATGTTTGTGACGTTACTAATGAAGATGCAGTAAATGCATTCATTAGCCAAGTTGAAAAAGAAGTTGGTGTTATTGACATTTTAGTTAATAATGCAGGTATTATTAAGCGTATTCCTATGACTGAAATGAGCGCTGCTGATTTCCGTAAGGTTATTGATATTGATTTAAATGGACCATTTATTATGGCTAAGGCTGTAATTCCTAGCATGATTAAGAAAGGTCATGGTAAAATCATTAACATTTGTTCAATGATGTCAGAATTAGGTCGTGAAACAGTTTCTGCTTATGCAGCTGCTAAGGGTGGATTAAAGATGTTAACAAAGAACATCGCATCAGAATATGGTGAATTCAATATTCAATGTAATGGTATTGGACCTGGATACATTGCTACTCCACAAACTGCTCCACTTCGTGAGATTCAACCAGATGGTAGTCGCCATCCATTTGATCAATTTATTATTGCTAAGACTCCAGCTGCTCGTTGGGGTAATCCAGAAGATCTTCAAGGTCCTGCAGTATTCTTAGCTTCAGATGC
>OCTW011515825.1_pt1 | contig 11967 bp, 11 predicted proteins | sample 1539671 | NCBI WGS metagenome assembly OCTW01 (sample SAMN02144230, study PRJEB22623) | gut metagenome | biome: sheep rumen | host: Ovis aries | place: New Zealand | reverse complement strand
AGAATTTAAGCGACACCGTAATACCTCAGGAGGAGCTGGATAAGCTTGTCGGTAAGACGGGTGAAGAGCTTATAAATGACGGCTGGAACGCAGGAATGGGCTATAACCTTGAAACAATGGAGTTCTATCTTAACAAGGGTGCTTTCGAATATACCGTAGTATTTGACGGCAAGCTTGAAAACAGCGATGATTTTGACGAGGAGGAGGCAATAAAGTCTCTTGTTGTCAAGTCGGTAACATTAAACGGTATCGGCGACGCAACTAATGTTGAGTAATAAAAGCATTAAATAAGTGACAGAGCGCAGAGCTTTCTGCGCTCTGTTTTTAATTGCTCTGACTGTATTTGCACGACAGTAATCTTAAAAAAATTATCAAAAATATGTTTTTCTTAAAAGGAAAATATGATATAATTCCGTTGCAAAAAAACAGTTTTTATTCGGAGGGCGGCAGACTGAAAGTCGGCTTCAATAAAAAGGAGGTTTTCGCATGCTCTTGTCTGTATTATTCTTTTTGTTAAGTATTATTCCTTCTGCTCTGATTATTGTTTGGCTTATGAACCGAAGAAAAGAGGATCTGCAATATAAAAAAAGCTGTAAGTCGGCGGTTGTCAGAGGCGTAGCAGCCATATTGCCGATTCTTGCAGTTTCCGGTGTGTTGAGTATTCTGAAAAATGTATTAAAAATCACGCTTTTTAAAAATATAACTCCTCTTGCTTTTCAGGCTATACATGATTTTATAGTTCTTGCTTTTGCGGAAGAGCTGGTTAAATTTGTGATGCTTCGTTTATTGCTGAAAAAGCGTTTTAACGATTACTCATTTGCTGATGTAACGGCGTTTATGGTAATTATAGGAACAGCCTTCGGTCTTGTAGAGGATATTCCCTATGCAGTCGGCGCAAGCCCCGGTATGATGCTTATACGGGGTATTACCATGGGGCATTTGGGTTATGGCTTTATTATGGGTTGGTTCTACGGAAAAAGGTTGTATACAGACAAAAAGCGTTACGGTGTAATTGCGTTTGCGCTTCCGTTTTTTATTCACGGGCTTTATGACTTTTCGCTTTCGCCCGAGCTTATTGAAGTAAATGACAATCTGTCAGCTATAGCGGTTTCTCTTGCTGTAACAGATGTTATTCTGTTGGTGCTTACAATACGCTTCTTTATTCGTTCACGCAAAAAGGAGTACTATAATCTGCCTTTAACAGCTTCGGGGCAATTACCGGAGCAGGCTGACAGCGGCAATCAGTAATTACTTTTACTTTTGAGGGTATTTGTGGTATAATACCTTAAATTTTACATAGCAAGAGGAGTTAAGATGAAAATTTTTATAATATGGTCTTTGCTTTTTGTAGCGGCAGAAGCGTTACTGACTGTGATTCAGTTTCTATTGAGAAAAAAAGAATTCAAGCCTGCAATAAGGACAGCTTTAATAATCATTAAAGCTTTACTCGCCGTTGCGTTTGCTGTTCTGCCTATGGCAGGACCCGTTCAGCTTCGTCCCGTACAGCCGTTTATGATGGCTTTATATGCGGCTTTGCTTGCAGATTCTGCGGCAGATATTGTTTACAGTATTTTCTGCGCCGTAAAAAAGTCGGAACGGAAATTCGTGTTTTATAAGATTTTAAGCCTTACCTTCGGTGTGCTGTTTTTTGTTTACGGTACGGTAAATATGCAGGTCGTTCTTCCGAAATACCATACATATACTTCCGAAAAGTTAACATCAGAGCATAAAATAATTTTTGCCACAGACATACATGTCGGCAGTGCTCAAAATTTTTCAACGCTTGAAAAGGAAGTAGCTTCCATGCTCTCCCAAAAGCCGGAATGTATTATTTTAGGCGGTGACATTACAGACGACTACACTACAAAAGAGGAAATGCTCAAAACCTTTGAGCTTTTCGGAAACTGCGGCGTTCCCGTTTATTACCTTTACGGCAATCATGACCGTCAGAAGCATGCAGAGTATGCAAACGGTACGCAGTTCAGCGCCGAGGAATTAAAACAGGCAATAGAAAACAGCGGAATTATTGTTCTTAAGGATGAGTACGCTGAATTAGCACCCGATTTACTGCTTCTCGGCAGAGAGGACATAAGCGAGGGCGGGGAGAGAAAAAAAGCCGAAGAGCTTAAAAACCCTTCTCCCGAAAAATACCTTATAGTTGCTGACCATCAGCCGTTTGAATTCAAAGAAAACCTTGTAACCGGTACTGATTTACAGCTGTCGGGTCATACTCATGCAGGTCAGCTGTTCCCGCTGTGCGCTATGTATTCTGTAATAGGCTATGCATACGGCGACTTCTATGAGGGCAATGTAATTATGAATGTAAGTGCAGGTGCATGCGGCTGGCGTGTTCCGTTCAGAACTGAAAAGCACTGTTATTATGAGGTAATAACCTTACAGCCTGAAAACTAACTGAAAATCGGAGATTACAATGGCAAAGAGTAAAAAATGTATAATTGCAGCAGTTTACATCGCAATTATAATACTTACGGTATCCTCAATTATTATTTTCGGCAGAAGCTATAAGTTTTATCTGCCCAATCCTTATAATTCCGAAGAATTAAATATTACATTTTCACAGGAAGAAATATTAAAAACAGATGGTGTCTCGTTTATTGATGACTATGCGGTAATTAAGCTGAAATCAATTAAAGCAGGCAAAGTGCAAGTGTCAGCGGTTGTTACTAACAGTGAAAACCAATATGAACATACGGGCATAAACTTAAATGTTACCGTTCTGCCTACGGGCGTTATATATGTTACAGGCTATGAATACGGCGGTTATCAGTTTACGGTATACGGTATGGCTCTTCTGAGCGTTTTTACATTTGCAGTATGTCTTTCTATGTTTATACAAAAAAAGAAAACACAGTTTTTTTCATATAAAACCATGCTGTACCTTGCGCTGTCGGTTTTCTTTGGCTTGCAGGGCTTAATGTATTGCGGACTGAGCGGTTTATGTCTGTTTTTGCCTTCCAGGGCAGATGGCTGGTATATATATAACCTCGCAGGCTTTATAATGACTGCAGTATTTTTCATAACAATTCCTTTCCTTGTGATTTTTGCAGGCTTTATGTCAATAAGCAATTTATCTCTTATCAGACATGAAGGCTTCAGAAAGAACAATCTTTTCGGAATTCTAATCAGCGTTTTCCTTTTTATCGGCTCGCTGATGTGTGTAATTGCGGCAATAAGAAACCCGAATTCAACAGGTATAGAGCTTAACGAAATAAGAGATGCAGTAATTCGCAGTATTGTTTCATCGGCGTTTGTATATTCTGAATGTTTGCTGTTTTCTGCAATGTTTTGCACACAGTATGCTGCAAAATATGAGCCGAAGTATAATCAGGATTTTATAATTATACTCGGCTGTAAGACAGGCAAAGACGGCAAACCGCTTCCTTTGCTCAGGGGCAGAATTGACAGAGCGCTTGATTTTTATAACAATCAGCTTAAATCAACAGGTAAAAAAGCCTGCTTTATACCGTCAGGCGGCAAGGGCAGCGACGAGGTAATAAGCGAAGCTGAATGTATGAAAAACTATCTTGTTGAAAAGGGGATAGACGAAAGCATAATCTACCCCGAAACGCAGTCCGCAACTACGCTTGAGAATATGAAGTTTTCCAAGCAAATTGCAGACGGGCACAAAGACAATGCGAACATTCTGTTTTCAACCACAAATTATCATGTGTTTCGCAGCGGTGTTTTTTCTGCAAAAGCAGGTATGAAAGCCGACGGCATCGGAGCAAAGACAAAGTGGTATTTCTGGCCAAATGCGCAGATGCGTGAATTTATAGGTTTGCTGGCAAGTGAATGGAAAATAAATATTTTATTTATAGCTGCAACAATTATTGTTTCAACGCTCTTTGCAAATATAAGCACAGTGGTCGGCTGGATTGCAAACTGAATAAAAAAGAAAAACAGGCAATGCTTTTAGGGCATTGCCTATTTTATGCTTCTATAAAGTTTTATAAGCTTTCTTTGAGTATTTTAACTACTTCCTCACGGGTAAGTACCTTGTAGCCGCCGTCAAGAATTATAGTGGCGTCTGCAATTCCTTCAATCATATCGCTTGTAGCTCCAAGCTCTGAAAGTGAAAGCGCAACACCGAGCTTCTGCATCCAGCCTTTCATAGCCTCAAGACCTGCAAGAGCAATTTCTTCGTCGGTTTTACCGTTTGTATCGACATTCCAGACTTCTTTTGCAAAGCGTACAAATTTATGAAGTCCGTACGGCATAATATATCTGTAATAGGGGAGAGATACTGCCGCAAGAGTCATACCGTGAGTGGCGTCTGTATAAGCGCCTGCCGCCTGACCGAGCATATGAACCATCCAGTCTGTGTCCTTGCCTCTTGAAATAAGGGTATTAAGCGCCCAGGTAGCTGTCCACATTATATTTGAACGGGCTTCGTAATCATCAGGGTTTTCTATGGCAATAAGTGAGCTTTTTATAACTGATTTCATAAGCGCTTCTGCAAGGTAGTCGCTTGTGTTGTCGTCGTCACCCGAAAAATACTGCTCGCATATGTGATTGAATATGTCATATATACCTGCGACCATCTGTCTTTTTGGAAGCGACATTGTAAACTTTGGGTTTAAGATTGAGAATTTCGGCATAACCTCATCACCGAAAACATGACCTATTTTAAGCTTCTGTTCGTGGTTTGTAATAACTGCGCCGCCGTTCATTTCTGAGCCTGTGCCTGCCATGGTAAGAATACAGCCGACAGGTATAATTTCGCAATCCGGCTCTTCAAATCTGATGTAATACTTTTCCCACGGGTCGTCGTCGCAGTTTACAGAAACAGATACTGCCTTTGCATAGTCACAGCAGGAACCGCCGCCGACTGCAAGAAGCAAATCAACCTTGTTTTCCCTTGCTGTTTTAACGCCTTCACGAAGCTTTTCAACCGTCGGGTTCGGCATAACGCCTGCGTCCTCAATAATATTTTTACCGTTGGCTTTAAGTATTTCTACAATACTGTCATAAATGCCGTTCTTTTTAATTGAGCCGCCGCCGTAAATAAGCTGAACATTTTTGCCGTAATTTTTAAGCTCGTCATTTAAGTATTCAAGCGAATTTTCGCCGAAATATAATTTTGTCGGATTGTGATAAGTGAAATTACCTAACATATTTTTTCTCCTTTATATAAATTATAATTTAAAACCTTTGTTATAAAGCTTTTGAATATCCTCGGGCAGCTTGTCGGGAAGCATTTTCTGTATATTTTCTTCACTGCCGTCTTTTATTGCCGTTTCATAATACCAGCACTTGAATTCTAACAGGCAAAGCGTTCTGTTAAGCTCTTCAATTTCTTTTTCAACCGCTTCTTTTCTTGTCTGGAAAAGCTGCTTGCGCAGAGGGTAGGTAGAGCTTCCTTCACTGCACCATTGCATAAACTGTTTAATGTCTTTAATTTCCAAGCCTGACTGTTTAAGGCACTCTATAACTTTAAGGGCCTCAATTTCACTGTCTGAGAATTTTCTGATTCCGGATTGCCTTTCAATATTGGGAAACAATCCTTCCTTATCATAGTAACGAAGAGTAGAAATAGGTATCTGAAACATCTCCGACACCTGACCTATGGTATACAAATCTGTCACCCCACATCATTTAAAAAATAAAGCTTGACCTAAAGTTAGGTTTAGGTGTTATCATATGTTTATGATAACACAAATAATTTTAAATTTCAATACAAAGGAGAAAATATGTTGACACCCGAAAAGTTAAATCTTACAAGCGAATGGGATAAAACCTTTGCAAAAAGCGAAAAAACTGAGCAAAAAAAGGTGTGCTTTAGAAACCGTTACGGTATAACTCTTGCAGCTGATATGTATACTCCGAAGGGCGTTTCGGGTAAATTACCTGCAATAGCTGTCTGCGGACCTTTCGGCGCAGTAAAGGAGCAGTGCTCGGGTCTTTATGCACAGACTATGGCTGAAAGAGGTTTTGTTACAATTGCCTTTGACCCGTCATTTACAGGCGAAAGCGGCGGTACGCCTCGATATATGGCTTCACCCGATATAAATACTGAGGATTTTCAGGCGGCGGTTGACTTTTTAAGCGTACAGGATAATGTTGACGCAGAAAAAATTGGAATTATCGGCATTTGCGGCTGGGGCGGACTTGCGCTGAATACCGCTGCGCTTGATACAAGAATTAAAGCAACTGTAGTATCAACTATGTATGATATGTCAAGAATTAACAGTAAAGGTTATTTTGATTCTGCCGACAGCGAACAAGCCCGTTTTGAAATGAAGAAAAACCTCAACGCACAGCGTATTGAAGATTATATAAACGGCGAATACAAGCTTGGCGGCGGCGTTGTTGACCCGCTTCCCGACGATGCGCCTTTCTTTGTAAAGGATTATTATGATTATTATAAAACCTCAAGAGGCTATCATAAGCGTTCTTTAAATTCAAACGGCGGCTGGAATGTAACAGGCTGTATGTCATTTGTAAATCAGCCTATTTTACAGTACAGCAACGAAATAAGAAACGCAGTGCTTATAATTCACGGCGACAAAGCACATTCATGTTATATGGGTAAAGACGCATATGCAGATATGATTAAAGACAGTAAATATACCGACAATAAGGAGCTTATGCTTATTCCGGGTGCAGTTCATACAGATTTGTACGACAGGGTAGATATAATTCCGTTTGATAAGCTTGAAAGCTTTTTCACAAAATATTTGACAAAATGAGAAAAACAGCTTTATTATTTGTTTTGGTATTTATGCTGTGCTTAACCTCCTGTGCCTCTGACAGCACTGTTAAGGAGAGTACACAGCTAACACAATTAAGTGAAACGCAGACACAGTCTTATACGCAGGAAAACAGCACCGAAGAGCAAGAGGAAAATACTATGGAATTAGTTACAAACGGCGGGCATTTTACGGCTCAGCTTGAAGCAAACGACACAGTTGAAGAGTTCTTGAAGCTGCTGCCGACAGAGCTTGAAATGAAAGAGCTTAACGGTAATGAAAAGTATTGCTATCTTGACTGCTCACTTCCCTCAAAGCCCGAAAATGTTCACAGCATTAAAGCAGGCGATATAATGCTTTACGGTGACAGCTGTATTGTTATTTTTTATAAATCATTTTCTACGCAGTTCAGCTACACTAAAATAGGACACATTGAAACAGATGTTTCTTTGGACTCACTTTTAGGTGACGGGACGGTAAGTGTGAATTTTCAAAAATAATTATTTAAGGTGAATTATGAATTACAGAAAACTCGGAAACACGGGACTTGAAGTCAGTGAAATAGGTATGGGCTGCGAAGGTTTTTCGGAAAACGGATTCCATATGACTAAAGAGCTGTTTGATACAGCCGAAGAATACGGCGTAAACTATTTCGATTTATATGCTTCGGACCCTGATATGAGAAAAGCGGTAGGCGAAGCACTGAAGGGCAGAAGGGATAAGTTTATTATTCAATCCCATATCTGCTCTGTCTGGAAAAACGGGCAGTATCTTCGTACAAGAAAGCTTGAAGAGGTAAAAAAAGGCTTTGAGGAAATGATGGAGTTACTTGACATTGACTGTCTTGATGTAGGTATGATTCATTACTGCGACGCTCTGAGCGACTGGCAGACTATTGTTGATAACGGAATACTTGACTACGCTAAACAGCTTAAAGCGCAAGGCAGAATCCGTCATATAGGTTTAAGCTCTCATAATCCTGTTGTCGCATTAAAAGCTGTTGAAACGGGAGATGTTGAAGTGTTGATGTTCAGCATAAATCCCGTTTACGATTTACAGCCGCCGAGTGAAAATGTTGACGATTTGTGGGCAGACGAGGTTTATACAAATACATATGTAAATATGGACCCTGACAGACAAAAGTTATATGAGGTTTGTCAGAGCAAAGGCGTCGGAATAACAGTTATGAAATGCTTTGCAGGCGGTGATTTGTTAAATGCCGAGCTTTCTCCCGCAGGTGTAGCATTAACGGCGGCGCAGTGTATTCATTACTGCCTGACAAGACCGGCAGTATCAACCGTGCTTTGCGGAGCGCATTCAAAGCAGCAGCTTATTGAAAGCATAGAGTATGAAAATAAAAGCGAGGAAGAAAAAGATTACGCTTCAGCTCTTGCGTCATTTCCTAAAATAAGCTGGCAGGGGCATTGTATGTACTGTTCACACTGTGAGCCTTGCCCTGTGCATATTGATATTGCAAATGTTACAAAATTCTTAAATCTTGCCAATGCGGCAGGGGAAGTGCCTGAAACTGTGAGGGAGCATTATAAGGTGCTTGAAAAGCACGGCTCTGACTGCATACAGTGCGGCGCCTGTGAAACACGCTGTCCGTTTGGCGTAAGCATAAGAGAGAATATGCAAAAAGCAAAAGAAAAATTCGGTTATTAAAGCAAAAAAGAGCAGGTGAGTACCTGCTCTTTTTTAATAAATTACAATAGCTTTTCAGCCCATTCTTTTTCTCTGAAGCCTGTCAGTATAGCCTTGTCGGTAATTATCAACGGTCTTTTTACAAGCATACCGTCGCTTGCAAGCAGCTTTAACTGTTCGTCTTCGCTCATTTCAGGAAGCCTGTTTTTTAAGTTCATTGATTTATATAAAAGTCCGCTTGTGTTGAAAAAGCGTTTAAGCTCCAATCCGCTTCGAGCATACCACTCTTTTAATTCGTCATAGTTCGGGTTTTGCTCTTTAATATTTCTGTCGGCAAATTCAATCCCGTTATCAATAAGCCATTGCTTCGCTTTCTGACATGTAGAGCATTTTGGATATTCTATAAATAACATATCTGCATCTCCTTATTTTATATTAAATTCATTTTAACATATATTCACTTGCTTTTAAACCCATTAATTATAGTCTAAATACATTGACAAGAATTAAAAAAAGGCGTATATTAACACTTATAATAATACTTTCGGGGGAAGTAATGAAAATCTTAAAACGCTTTAAAAGTACAATAGTAATGCTTATTAAATTTGCATTATTTACTATGCTTTTTGCTATATTCTTTTTAATATTCGGTATTGAAAACGCATGGCTTTTGCATATGTCAAGAACAGCGGCAACAACCATGCTTACATTCCTTGTACTCGGCTCGGCTTCAATGTCTATTTACGGCGGCTACCGTATAGGCATTTATAAGAGTAAGCCGATTATAAGCTCAATGACGCTTTCTACGGTTATTACCGATTTTGTAACATATATACAGCTGTGTATCATGAACACGAACTCGGCTAATAACCAGACTTTCAGATTTGAAAATTTTCATCTGCTGTTACTTGTTCTTTGTCTGCAGTTTATAGTTATAGTAGGTTTTGCTTATTTCGGAAATTATATTTATTTCTTTATAAATTCGCCCGAAAAATGCTGTGTTATAACTACATCCAAAACAGCGTTGAACAGCGTTGTTCCAAAAATAAAAAAATACCGTAAGCAGTATGAAATTACGGATATGATTTTATTTACTTCACCTGATTTATTTGACATTATTGACCGTTGCGATACAGTTTTTGTTTATGATGTACCTATCTCGTCAAGAACAATGATTGTAGAATATTGTTACAGTAAAAACAAAAACATCTACTACAACTTTGAAATGTGCGATGTTGTCGCATTGAGAGGCAGAACGGCTATACTTGACGACAAGCCTTTGTATGCTTCTCAGGTTAAGGAGCTTACCTTTGAACAGAAAGCAGTCAAAAGAGCTTTTGATGTTTTCTTCTCTGTTTTAGGTCTTATTATCCTTTCGCCGCTGTTTGCATTATGTGCAATTCTTATTAAAGCAGAGGACGGCGGAAAAGTCCTATTCAAACAGAAAAGAGCTACAAAGGACGGTAAAATTTTCAGCGTCTATAAATTCCGTACCATGAAGGAAAAGGATTCCGTAAACCGTTCTGTTACAAGCGACGATGACCGTATTACAAAAGTTGGCAATCTGCTCAGAAAATTCCGTATTGACGAGCTGCCGCAGCTTATAAATATAATAAAAGGCGATATGAGCATTGTAGGTCCCCGTCCCGAAATGGTTGAAAATGTCGACGAGTATGAGGACAAACTTCCTGAATTCAGCTACAGGTTAAGAGTAAAGGCAGGTCTTACAGGCCATGCGCAGATAGCAGGTAAGTACAACACTTCGCCTAAAGACAAGCTTGTTCTTGACCTTATGTATATTGAAAAATACAGCCTGTGGCTTGATTTTAAGCTTATATTCCAGACGCTCACGGTATTTTTCAAGGCTGCGGAAAGTACGGAAGCCTTCGGTCACGGTGAGGAATTTGAATTCTTTACTCAGGACACTTCCGACAAGGAAGAAAAATAAACAACTGAACAAATTATACTGCCACCGGGTAGTTGATGTTAACATTAGCATCCAAGAGCATTTCGTTAGGTCTTTGAAGAAATGCTTGCGGGTGCTTTTTTTGGAGGAAAAATGAAAACATTAAATAAAAACAAAAGATATTTTACAGCCGTCGAACTGATATTATGGTTTGGCTCAACGGCAGTTATATTAGTTTCTTTTTTGCTGTTTAAAAGCTCGGGCTACATTTCACTGATAGCTTCGCTCATTGGCGTAACATCTCTGATTTTTTCAGCCAAAGCTAACCCCATAGGTCCTTTTTTAATGATAGTTTTCAGCCTCATTTACGGTGATATTTCATACTCTTTTGCATATTACGGTGAAATGATAACTTATATCGGTATGACTTTACCTATGTCTGTTTTTGCTCTTATAGCATGGCTTAAAAATCCGTATGAAAAGCATAAGGCGGAAGTGAAAATAAACAAACTAAGCTCAAAAGAAATTGCTTTTATGTTTGTTTTAACCTTGGCTGTAACGGCTGTATTTTATTTTATATTGAAATACTTTAACACGGCAAATCTGTTTTTCAGCACTGTTTCGGTAACCACAAGCTTTTTAGCGGCTTATCTTACCTTCAGAAGAAGCGCTTATTATGCGCTGGCATATGCCGCAAACGATATTGTTTTGATTGTACTCTGGACTTTGGCTACACTCAGCGATAAATCATATATTTCCGTTCTTGTTTGCTTTGCCGTGTTTTTAATAAATGATTTATACGGATTTTATAATTGGAGAAGACTAAAGAATAAGCAAAATACAGCTAAAGAATAAACAAAATAACACCCTTGCAAAATGAATTGCAAGGGTGATTTATTTATGTAAGCAAGTTTATTATAAAATCTTTTCGAAGCCTTCGGTGTTGTATTCTTCACCTTTACGCTTCTTTTCAAGCTGTACCATAAGAGCTTCAAAGCGTTTTCTTGTCATCGGGTAAATGATAAGGCAGATAATTGAAATTCCCAATATAACAGCAGGAATAATAGTAGAAATATTTTCCATACCGTTTATAATCTTCGGGTCTGTTACCTTAGTAAAGAGCGACTCTTTACCTGATATATCATTGGAGCTGTCATAACCGTAAAGAGTAAGAAGCTGACCTGCCATAAGTATACCGAATGCAGAGCCGAATTTCTGAATAAGCTGCGGCAAAGCGGTGATTGTACTCTCCTTTCTTTCGCCGGTTTTAAATTCGTTCAGCTCAACAAGGTCGTAACCCATTGAATAGAAGAGAGTCCAGAATGTGCCTGTACTTATACCTAAAACGGCAGGACTTATAATGCACATAATTTTGAAAGAGCCTACAGTAAAGTCAAGGCCGAGAATTTTGATAATAATTTCAAGTACAAATACAAGGCTCAGGAACACAAGGCAGGCAAAGCGTCTGTCTTTTTTCTTTGCAACCTTTTCGACAATCGGAACGGTTGCCGCCATAGAAACTACAAGAGAAATTATAACAAATACTATACCTGTGTCATATTCCATACCTATGCAGTCGATAACCATATATGTGAGGTTTGACTGAATCATAGAGCTCATTGCAAGGAAGAAGAATACGAATAAAAGAAACCATTTTGTAGGCTTTAATTTAAGTATATCCTTGAATGAAGAGAAGGTGGATATAAT
>OCTW011613994.1_pt1 | contig 11968 bp, 9 predicted proteins | sample 1539671 | NCBI WGS metagenome assembly OCTW01 (sample SAMN02144230, study PRJEB22623) | gut metagenome | biome: sheep rumen | host: Ovis aries | place: New Zealand | reverse complement strand
CCATGATAGCCACCGTCTATGCTATCCAAATCCACGCTGATGTCCCAATATCCACGATAGGGAACAAATAGCCTTGCGTATCTCATTGCATCCTCCTTCCTTCGTTAGAATGGCATGTCCTTCTCGTCAGGTGCTGGAGCGTCCTGCGGTGGCTGTGGTGTGTTCTTCGCCTTAGCTCCTTTCTTGGCAGCCTTCTTCGGGTTGTCGTTCTGCTCCTCTTTCTTCCCTGCATTGACGAAAGCGATGCTGTCCGCATTGATGGAGATTTGTGTGTGACTCTCGCCTTGGCGGTCTGTCCACTGGGATGTGGAGATAGTTCCCTCCGAGAATGATATCATATCAGATAAAAAAAGAGGCGCTTCATTTGGAAACGCCTCTAATGGATTGAAAGAGAATATCTCTTGTATAATAACAATCCCATATTATTTTGTAAAGTCGCGCTTTACCGTCTACTTGCAATCATTTGCGATTTCAGCGTGTTGATGGTTTCGTTCTTCGCCTCGATGGTTTCCTCCTTCGAGCGGAGCAGGGCTTGAAGGTGGTTGATTTCATGGCGCAGCTGCTCGTTTTCCATGACAAGCCTTTTGTCGTGTTCAGCATGGAGTGGGGGAGTGGTGCTGCCCTGCCGGAGGGCGTCGAGGGGGATGCAGAAGAAGTCGGCCAGCGTCTCCAGTTTCGAGAGGCTGATGTCCTTGGTGCGACGGAAGTAGGCCATGGTCTGCTTGCTCTGCTTGAAGAGCCGGGCTATGAGTTGCTGTTGCTGCTCGCGCGGCAGCTGGGCGTAGAGGCGGTCAACGAGTTCGATGTTCAGCATTGTATCTTTTGCTTCGAGGGTGAATGATTCTGTTTGCAAAGATACGGTTAAGCGAGAACAAAACAAAGAAATTCCTTTCTTTTTTTGTCGAGCGTGAGTATCTTCGCCCTATTTTAGGGCAAAGGTACAATATTTTGTTTATATAGGATAATGTTTTGAGGATTTTAACGTAATATTTTGAGATGTGGCACAAATAAAGAGGGCTGGCATCCTTCCGTCAGAATACCAGCCCCCAGTTTCATGATTCTCTTCTTGTCATACTGCGTCCATGCACGAGGTGACGCCCAGCGTGGTGGCGATGGCCGTGAGAATCGAGATGACCATCTGAATGATGAATTTCCAGGTTTCGCGTTTCATAGTCGTTTAGTTTTTTGTGTTCTTGCTCTGGCGGAACGTCGCCGAGCGGGTGAATAGGTTGTAGGTGGGAAAGGGCAGGGCGGATGACAGTCCTGCATCTGCTCTGCCCTGGTGGTTAAGGCTCAATAACGGGGTCGTCGCTATTAGTCCCGTTGTCGCCGGTGGTGTACTCGGGCAGTTCGCGGATGCTGGCCTTCTTCGTCACCTCCTCGCGGGTGAATCGTCCCGCGCTGCGGGCCTTCAGATAAGCGCTCCTCACGTTGGTGGCAGCCGAGAAGTCTTCAGCTTTGGTGGCACCGATAGTCTTGATGCCAGCCGAGAAGATGCAGAGGTTGGGAATCTTCACAGACTTGCCCTCAAGCACGAGCTCGCGGATGCAGTTAACCATGTCGGTGAGCACGCCCTTGATGACACCCTCGCTGTAAGGCGTGTTGTGCTGCGCCATATGCTCTGCCAGGTCTTCCAGCGTCACGGTCTTGCCCATCGTTACGGCTCGCCCGTACCACAGCCCGTAGGACTTTGAGGCCGTGTTCGTGTTTTTGTACTTGCGATAGAAAATGCTCATAGTCGTTTTTGCTTTTGTGTTGGTTACTTGGAGCGTCCGTCAGTCTATGCGCACTTGCCTGATAGGGCTCCATCAGAGTGTTTCTCTGATAGTGCAAAGGTACAACATTTTAAGCGAAGTACCTGATAATAGGGTGGCGTAACCTGTAAAAATCTGTTAACAAACAGGTATAGTTCCCTTAAAATTTCTAAACAATATGTTTGTGTCTCGCAAACAGTATCTTTGCCTTGCTAAACGGTATCTTTAGCCTTGCCAAATGTACCCTATTGGTATTGTCGTCGATATGTGCCTCTGTGACATGTGAATTTGTGACAATAAGCATCTCCGGGATGTGCAGAATACTATTATTATAAGTTATTATTATATATATAATAATAAAATTCTACTCCGACTATTTCCGCACTTGATGAACCTCCTTAATGTCACAAAGTCAAAAGTCACAAAGTAGCGATTAAGCGAGAGTCTTCAAGCCCGGCTTAGATGGCCGAGCGTGTTCTACTTCGGCGAGGCCAAAGTAGTTTTTCGGTTCCTTCTATTAATAATGTGTAAAATCCAGCACGACCTTGCGGCGGTCTCGGTTTTTATTTGTAATTTTGCATAGTCCAAACATAAGTCTTCGGGCTGATGGGTGAGGACAACGACATATTAAGAAGCGTCATTGATGCTTTGTTTTTGACCGTTTGAACCTAGGAAATTCAAATCTCTAATCAAAGACAAATGCGGAGGTGAATGCTACGGGTGTAGTATATACAACCCGGAGTGTGCTGCGAGGCTTCACCGCCTCGGCACACTTTTGGGTGTCATATATACTGACCAGCGTGGGTATTCAGACTCTGTTGTTCTATTAGAGATGGCTTCCTAGGGCCAAAACGGGGAACGGCAGATGAAGATACCCCGCTTTTTGTATGTGGTTCTAACAAGTGATTACTAACCCTTCTGGCTTGTGGGTACCAGCTGGACTTTGTAGGAAAAATTCCATTATGGATAAAATCAAAGACTATGCAACTGGTAAGTTGGTTAACGTGACACCAGAAGAGAAATACAGGCAAGAGTTTGAGCATATTTTGATTGACGATTTGGGGTATCCCAAATCTCACATTGACATAGAGTTTATTATACAACGTGGTTCCAAAAGGAATGCGGAAGAAGCAGATATTGTGGTGTTCAATAGCAATGAAAAAGTCCAAGAAAATGCCTATATAATCATTGAAATCAAGACTCCCAAAAAGACATTTGACAAGCAGTTGTTTTCTTATGTTACCGCAACCACGGCACCTTATTGTGCATGGTATTCTGGATATGAGAAAAACAGCGATGGGCCTTTCTTCTTCTATCGAGACATGAGGGTCGACCCCACTCATTTCCAGGAGATACAAACCTTGCCGCGATATGGCGAGACTATCGAAACGATTGGTATGTATCGCAAAGATAATCTAAAACCTGCCAAAGCTCTAAAACTATTGTTCCAACGCATACACTATAAATTGTATGGTGAGGGTCCAATAAAACGAGAAGAGAATGTTGCCAAAGAGTTTATAAAACTTATCTTCTGCAAAATACTTGACGAATACAGTCCTGATGATTTATGCCAGTTCCGGGCTACTCCATCAGAACAGGAAAGTGAAAAGGGACACAAGATTGTAGGAGATAGAATACGTAAGATTTACAAAGAATTGCTACTTGACCCAGACTTCGGAGAGTTATTTGCAGGTGACGAATTAGCCTATGATGATAAGTGGATTACCTATATCGTAAGTGAACTACAAGGCATCATGCTTACTCACCCAGAAACAAATACAGATGCATTAGGAGATGCTTATGAGATTCTGATTCCTTCAAGTCTTAAGGGTGAAAGCGGTCAGTTCTTTACACCACGCAGTGTTGTGAGGTTTGCTATATCAGTTATAGCTCCCAACTATAAGAAAAAAGAACTGATGCTTGATACAGCCTGTGGAAGTGGTGGCTTCTTGACAGTTGGATTAGAGAATATTCTTAACCAAATTCGTCAACTATATCCCAACCGAAACAGAGACGGACAAAGGTTGCTGATTAAAGACTATGCGGGGAAATACTTCTATGGAATGGATATCGAACCGCTTCTATTCAAGATCGCCAAATCATATATGGCGATATTAGGTGACGGCAAAACTAACATTTATCACAATGATTCGCTACAGGATATATCAAAATACCCACAGAGATTTACGGAAAAAATCCAATTCGGAAGCGTAGACATTATCACTACGAATCCTCCCTTTGGAACCAAGATAGATATTACAGACAAAGAAATTCTCAAGCTATATGACTTAGGGCACAAAATAGTAAATGGTAATCCGACAAGAGAATTGTTGGACGGACAAGATCCTGATAAATTATTCTTGGAGCGAGATATTCAATTCTTAAAAGAGCCAGATAGTACTGATGATTATGGCGGTAGAATGGTTATTGTATTGCCAAAACAAATTCTGTCTGGTGCTGAAGAAGAAAGTGTTGAATTGCGCCGATGGCTTCTGAAAAGAATAGATATATTTGCCGTCGTTGACTTACCTCGTGAGGCTTTCCAGCCACACACAGGTACCAAGACCTCGCTGATTTTCTGCCGGAAGGCAAAAGACTATTCAGAAAACCATTCTGTCTTTATGGCAGTCTCTGAAGCTGTCGGGCACGACAGACGGGGTAATCCTATATATAAAAAGAACGAAGACGGTCAATACATAGAAAACGAAAATGGGCAGTATATCGTATGGAATGATTTGCCCTATATCTATGAGCAATACGATAAATTCATAAAGGGCGATAACATTGATGAGAATTCTGGAAAAGACGGAAATCCCAGTTGCTTCCTCGTTGACAAAGATACCATATTGAATGATGTCACTTTACGTATTGATGCGTGGTATTGGGATCCTACCAAAAACGAACTTGCCAAGAAACTGATGGATGTTTCAAACGAAGATATAATAGAAGTAACAAGTCTTGGCAATCTTGTTGTTGATGGCGGCATCTTCTATCCCGGAAGACATAAACGAAATTATGTACCGAAAGGAAGTGGGAGTGTTGAGTTTTATTCTGGTACCCAAATCCTTCAAACAAGACCATTTGATATAAAATACCAGCCGAGAAACTATCAACCAGCAGCAAAGCATTTTGTGGAAAAGGACTGGATACTTATCACTCGTTCTGGTACTACAGGTCGTGTTATAATGGTCAATGAACAGATGGCAGGAAAGATGGTAACGGAACATGTTATAAGAGTTATCTGTGACCAGGAACAGATAGACCCATATTATGTGTATGCTATTTTGGCATCGGACAAAATTGGCAGACAACTTTTAGACAAGGGTATTTACGCTTCCGTTGTTGACCATATATCTCCACAATTTGTTTCTACCATACCAATACCAAGGCTTAAACCCGAGAAAGAAAAAGAAATAGCAGATAAAATTCGGAAAGCTGAAAGTGAGAGAGCGGAAGCAAACAGGATTATGGCCGATGAAATCGACTGTGTAGAAAGCATAATAATAAACGCAAAATAGTTTACATATGAGGTAATTCCAATAGCACGTTTTGCAATCTTTAACTACAGAATATTTCCCGTTCATGTCAGAATGAGCGGGATTTTTTGTAATTTTGCGTTCCGATAAAAAAGTAGATATATAATGAATAGCATAGACAGTTGTAAAGAATACATTCAGGATAGCATCATCAATCGCTTGGAGCGGATGATGGGCAATGAGGAGGTGGAGGAGGTGAACCTTTGGGAGAAATATGGCCCTGAAGGGTATAGCCTTAAGAATGACTCCGCGTATAAGAGTTTGCTGCACACGATGATGGTGCCTTATTACAAGATGTACCTGAATGGCGACACGAGGCTTTGCTGCGCTGGCGCCAAACTGGAGAGTATAGGGCGATGGATGGCTGAAATCATAGTAGATGATGACCTGTTTGGCAGTTGGGCTTCGGGGCAGGACCTGATTACCAGCGCCGAATGCTGGGGTGACAATATGAAGCACTTTGAGAAGGAGACGAGACGCATCTATCGGTTCTTTCATGTGCTGGAGGTGTTGCTTGAATCCGATTGCCAGCAGGATTGGAAAAGCCTGTCAGACGAACTGAAGGAAATGCTTTTCAAGGCCGAGGTGTGCTACGACTACAAGACTGACGAAGTGCTGTGTGTGCTTCACGGTTTCACAATGATTATGCAGCAGGAGTGGCTGAAGGAGAAGAAGAAGGAACTGCTTAATCTGCTTAACCAACACTGGCTGTTCCTGAAACACTACTATTCGGTGATGACTCGGAATTTCATCGGCGTGAAGTGGACGAAATTCTCAAAGGTTGCTGAGACGGTGATGTCGGCCAGTCAATCGTTCAAGCCCCACATGCACATTTTCTATTGCGGCCTGATGGATTGTGTGGATGAGCTGCATCTTGACCGCAAGCATCAGCGCGAGATGGATAAGATCATTGCGCAGATGCAGGAGGAGCTGAACAGATGCGAGCCGTCGGAACTGCTATACGAGTTGTGTGACACGCTGTTCCCTGAGGACTTCCAGCGTTTGCTGCGTGAGCATCGCCCCAAGAGCTATAAGGAGATGGAGGATGAGAGCCACAAGAAGGACGAACTGATCAGGCAGATTCAGAAACAGAACAAGCAGCTGACAAACGACCTGAACGAGACGAAAGAGGTGTTGCAACAAATGATTCTTTCGTCAATACCAATAGCAGATGTTGATGCGGAACTGGAGCAATATCCTCCTACGATGGCATGGGAACTGCTGTGTAAGCTGAACGAAAGTCCCATTCTGAACGCTGTCGAGGCCTGGCACAATGCCTATCCAACGTTGCTGAAAAAATATCGTGGCCGATTGGTGGAAATCATGAATCAGCAGAAGGAGTTGAACGAGGCGATAAAGGAAGGAGTGAACCGTCCAACATACAACTATGAGGCAGGCTCTACTCACGACGATAAGCGCAGTCAGCTGGTGTTCGGTGAAGAGAAGGATAAGGTTGTACGACTAAAACGATTAAGCAATGAGTGACAGTTATCATTATGAGGACGGAGCCATCCACCACGACCATAAGAAGGTGCTCCATATAGACAAGTTGCAGGGTGCCGACTTGCAGCAATTGATGCGAGCCTTCTTCAAGGACGATGTCGAGGAGGCAGAGGTTGTGGAAGAGGTATGTCAGAAACGCGACACGAATGTACCTGAGAAATTGAAAACGGAGGAGGCCAAGGCATTGATGGAAGACTTGGTGGATGCCGGCATCCTGACTAAGGATTGGCAGCCAATAGGCTTGAGTGGCTCAGAACGCGCCTTGGTGGCCAAGGCAGTGTGTGAACATTTGAAGATAAACGAGTTGTGGCAAGTGTTTGGAAAACTATGGTGCGAGAAACCTGAAACACTGCGCAGCTATCTGAATAAGGCTCTGGAACAAAAGAAATCTCTGAAATTCCAAGATAAGTTGAAAAACATTTTGAGCTGATTATTAGCTATTTACGATTGTCCGTACCTGCTACGCGTACCTACTGCGTAGCAGGTTTTTTCATGTAGGTATTTGTACCTTTGCACATGTCAATCGACCACTAACGGCGTTGACAACGTAAAAGTAATATGGAAACAAAGATTTTAAAAGTGGTGCGCCAGGGCGAGGCCTTCAGCGTACAATCAAGCAAACAGGAGTCGGGACAGATTCAGAAGTGCACGATCGTGCTTCGCGAGCTGGGCGGCTCGCGCTCGGCCGAAGGACGCTTGCCTGGCAAGACGTTCGAGAACGAATATGTGTGCTCCATGCTGGGCAATCTGGCGGGGTGCAGATTCTACGAGGGGGATGTGGTGGCGGCCACGCTCCGGTTCTCTACGCACGAGTATCAGGGACAGGTGTTTCAGGAGATTCTTGCAACTGACATCGTGAAATTGGGCAAATAAAAAAAATGTTTCATCTGAGTTGAGGCGAGCTAAAGAGGGAGTCCCCGGGATAATTTGCGCAACCTTTCATCTGAAGCTTCTCTCTTCTCGCAAAACAACTTAGAAAATTATGAATATCAATTTACAGATTTCGGATAGTGTTTACAAGGCCCTGCTGGCTGGTGGCAACCGCATTCAGGGGAGTATTGGACTGGTTTCGCCCACGGAGGGTAACTTCAACGCCCATCGGCGCACGCCGGGCGAGCGACCCGAAACGAGGTATATCAAGCTGGCTCATGGCAGGGCGAGTGTTACCGAAGAGCGCGTGTCGCTGACGTTGAGGATTGACCGACGGGAGACTGACGTGGTGCCATGTGAGGTGATTGACATGGAATCGCAGGAGGCTTCGGATTTCGTATATGCTAATTCTTAATTCTTTCAGACGGACTATGAGCTTTGGAATAGCTTTATCAGTGAGGAGCAGGGTGCGCGAGTGCACACCCGCTCTTTTCAACCAAGTGGTTGATAGCGAGCAGACGGCTCGCGTGTGTGCGGAGATTGAGGACGCGCTGGAGCGGGTGAAACGTGGCGAGATGTCGCGTGAGGATTTTGAGACGTTCAAGGCGGAGCAGAAGAAGCGGCTGGCTATCTTCACTCCTCATGCAACGTTTCCCAAGGGCAGAAGGGTGAACGAGGATGCCGTGCCGAGTGGGCTGTCGATGTATGATGTGGATCATATTCCCGACCCGCGCGGATATTTCCAGTCTATGATTGGCGATAGGGCAGGTGAACTGGGCGTTGTGCTGGCACATGTCACTCCCTCTACGGAAGGTCTCAGGTTGTTCTTTGCGATGCCTGAGGGGATGTCGTTGGAGGAGGCTCAAAAGTGGATGTCTGAACAACTGGGCGATGCCGATTATGACGGGTGCGTGAAGGACTTGGCGCGTTGCTCGTTCGTGGTGCCGAGGGATTATATTCTCTATTTGGATGAAGAGGAATTGTTCAAGGCCCCCCCCCAGCCCCTCTCGAAGGGAGAGGAGTATAATTCCCCCACAGAACAAGAAATAGAATCGGAGCAACCTAATCAATCCCCCCTCCCTTTGGTAGGGACAGGGGGTGGGCTCCTTTTCCGTGGCATCCCTTATTCCGACATTATCAGCGAGTGGTGGCTTCGCACGGGCGGCGAACCGCAGGAGGGTGAACGCAACGTGAAGCTTCACAAGTTGGCGGCGAATCTGCGGGCTATCTGTGACAATAAGAAAGAGGTGCTCATGGCGGTGATGCCTCGTTTCGGACTCTCTGAGGCGGAGCTGAAGAGCATCGTGGACTCGGCTTGCAAAGAGGAGCCAAAGGGCGTTTCGAAGTTGATGCAAAGCATCGTTGAAAGTGAAGAACGAAGAGTGAAGAGTGAAGAATTTGCTGCCGCTCACCCTGAACTCGATGCTGACGCAGAGGATGCGCAAGTCGATTCTTCATTCTTCACTCTTCACTCATCACTTAAAAGGCTTCTTCCCATTGGCCTTAAAGAATCGTTGGCTGGTGTGCCCCAGACAATGCACATGCCGGTGCTTTGCTCGGTGTTGCCCATTGCGGCGGCATACGCCGACCAGGTGGAGGTGGAGTATTGCGACGGCAATCGCCAGCGACTTGGGCTGATGTCGATTATCCGTGGCGAACAGGCTTCGGGCAAGTCGGTCTGTAAGAATGCCGTCGATGTTTGGAAGCGCCAGTTTGAAGAGGAGGATGCTCTTGCCCGCAAGCGTGAGGAGGAATGGAAGGAGCGGAAGAAGAGCCGCAAGGCCAACGAGAAGGCTCCCGAGGACCCGAAGGTGTTGATTAGGATGGTGCCTGTAACCGTCTCGTGCTCCACGCTCCTGAAGCGATTGAAGAACTCGTGCGGACACACGCTCTACTCGTTTGGCGAGGAGCTCGACACGCTCAGGAAGACCAACGGCGCGGGCTCATGGTCGTCGAAGTACGACATCTACCGCTTGAGCTTCGACCAAGGCGAATGGGGGCAGGACTACAACTCCGACCAAGCAGAGAGCGGTGTGGTGAAGGTGGCGTATAACTGGACGATGCTTGGCACCGACGGAGCCATGCGCAAGTGCTTCAAGGCCGACAATATAGAGAACGGACTCAGCTCTCGCATCCTGGTGGCCGAGATGCCCGACTCGTCGTTTGCCAAGATGCCCAAGTTTGCACGGCGCTCGGCTGAGGACGAAGCGCGGATTCAGGAGGCTGTGACGCGTCTGCGCTCGTATAGTGGATTCGTCGACACGCCACGGCTTCGCAAGGCCATCGAGGCATGGGTGGAAGAGAAGCGCGTGGAGGCCGCCAAGGACATCGACCGCGTGAAGGACACCTACCGTAAGCGTGCCGCCGTGATAGGGTTCCGTTGTGGCGTGGTGTTCCATCTGCTGAACGGTAGCACTCGCGAGTCGAAGGCTTGCCTTGACTTTGCACTGATGATGGCCGACTATACGCTACGGCAGCAGATTGCCGCCTTTGGTGAGGCATTGGAAGGTCAGTTCGTGGACGCACGTAGCGAGTGCCAGCGGTACGGGTCGAACCACTCCGTCTATGACCAGCTGCCACCCACGTTCAGCATGGGCGACCTTCGGGCCCTAAAGCGTGGCTTCTGCGGCGAGGCGGCTCTGAGGAAGATCATCTCATGCTGGTATCGCGACCATTGGATTGAGAAGACCGACAAGGCGCATTGGCAAAAACAATCGGTCGGAAAATAGGACTTTGTGACATTTGACTTTGTGACATTAAGAGCGTTTTAATTATCAATTTTCAACTTTCAATTTTCAATTAACAAATGGAACTGATATTGACAAGAATTGCAAAGAAGAAAGGCTATACGATAGGGCGATTAAGCCTCTCCCCCGACCCCTCCCTCGTAGGGAGGGGAGTTGAAAATCTCAACTCTAATACTGATATTAAAGCCTCCCCTACGGGGGGAGGTTTGGATGGGGCTTCCTACTTTTGCGACACGCTGGAACCCACATGGCGCGACTATGCGCACGGAGGCCGCAAGATAAAGGGGCAGTCGGCCATTCCCGAAGGACGCAATGCCGTGGTGATCTCATGGTCGCCGAAGATGAAGAAGTGGCTGCCCATCCTGCTCGGAGTGCCGATGTTTTCGGGCATACGCATCCACGCGGGCAACACCGCCAAGGACACCGAGGGCTGCATCCTCGTGGGCCAGAATCTGAAGAAGGGCATGGTGCTCAACTCGAACACGTGGCTCCACTGGCTGAAGCAGAAAATCGTAGAGGCCAAGGATAGGGGAGAGGCGGTGTGGATCACCATCCGATAAACAATTGTCACGAAAGAAAGGGCTGGCACTCGGAACGGGGTGCCAGTCCTCTTTCAGATTTGATTTCCCAACGGAGTGTTTGTTATCTCGTAGGATTTATTTTGACGATTCATTTCCGCTTTTCAAAGCTATAGATGAAAAGTGTGTCAAATCACAAAGTTGTCAATGACACTGACAATTGAAAATGCTAAAAAGATGGAGAATAAATGGAATTTGTTGATTTTATGATTGTTTTATTTGGTCTATTGAGAAGAATTGAGTAATTTTGCAGCGAGATTTGAGTAAAGTTGCAATAAGAATTGAGTAAAATCTACAAACGTTTTGAGTATGACTTATATACGAAAGCAATATCACACGCTACGGGAGCGCATCCTTGAACCAAGGCACTTTATGCAGATATTGGCAGGACCGAGACAGGTAGGAAAATCCACGCTTGTCGGCCAGGTTCTGGATGACATCTCCATTCCTTATACCTTAGAAGTGGCTGACGCTGTGGATCCTAAGGATAGTGACTGGATTCACCGTGTATGGGAGTCAGCCCGTGCTACGATGCAAATACGTAAAGAGCAGGAGCGTCTGTTGGTGATTGACGAGGTGCAGAAGATTGACAATTGGAGTGAGATGGTGAAACGTGAATGGGATGAAGACTGTCGTCGACATGTGAACTTGAAGGTGGTGCTGCTTGGTAGTAGCCGCCTTCTGCTGAAACGGGGAATGACAGAATCGTTGGCCGGACGCTTTGAATTGATTCGACTTGGGCACTGGAGTCTACAGGAGATGAGGGATGCCTTCGGCGTTACGCTTGACCAGTACATTTACTTTGGCGGCTATCCTGGACCTGCAGGCATGATTGATAATGAGAAGCGATGGCGTAAGTATATCAAGGACTCTCTGGTGGCTCCTGCCATTGAGAAGGATGTTATAATGACTTCAAACATCTACAAGCCAGCGTTGATGAAGCAACTTTTTGAGTTGGGATGCGGCTACTCTGCCGAAAT
>OCTW011572370.1_pt1 | contig 11969 bp, 7 predicted proteins | sample 1539671 | NCBI WGS metagenome assembly OCTW01 (sample SAMN02144230, study PRJEB22623) | gut metagenome | biome: sheep rumen | host: Ovis aries | place: New Zealand | reverse complement strand
CGGCTGAGGGTCTTGGAGACTTCCCTACCCTCGGAATTGTAAGCCTTCTCAAGGTTGACTGAGAGGGTGATGACCTTGCGGCCGTCGGAGATGGGAATTGCTATGTTCTGATACATGCTCCCCTGCTTCTCGTAGACCTGCTTGATAATCGGGCTGAGCTTCTCGACCACGGCATCCATACGGCGCTTGTAGCTCTCCTGCATGTGGTCACAGAGGGCTTTCACAAGCTGATCCTTCTTGGCTGAGTTATAGAATGCTTCGTCGAAACCGGTATCGATTGAAAGGCGTGCCATCACAGTCTCCTCGAAATCCTGGAAACTGTAGCCTTCGCAGCTGTCGACTATGATGGAAGCTGTGTCGACCATCATGTTCTGGAGGTCGATCTCGATCTTGTCGCCCTTGATTGCATTACGACGGCGGGAGTAGATAGCCTCTCTCTGGTAGTTCATCACGTCGTCGTACTCGATGAGGTTCTTACGGACGCCGAAGTTGTTCTCCTCGACCTTCTTCTGCGCGTTCTCGATTGCCTTCGAGAGCATGCTGCTTTCGAGGGCTTCGTTCTCCTGCATACCGAGCTTGTCGACCACCGAAGCGATACGCTCCGAGCCGAACAGACGCATTAGCTTGTCTTCGAGCGAGATGTAGAAGATGGACGAGCCCGGGTCCCCCTGACGGCCGGCACGGCCTCGGAGCTGGCGGTCAACCCTTCGGGAATCGTGCCTCTCGGTACCGATGATGGCGAGTCCGCCGGCGGCCTTGACCTCGGGCGAGAGCTTGATATCAGTACCACGGCCTGCCATGTTGGTGGCGATTGTCACGGTCGAACTCTGACCCGCCTGCGCAACAATTTCGGCCTCACGTGCGTGCTCCTTGGCGTTCAGGACGTTGTGCTTGATGCCGCGCATCTTGAGCATGCGGCTCAGGAGCTCGGAAGTCTCGACATCCGTCGTACCGACCAGCACCGGACGCCCGGCGTTGGAGAGTTCGACTATCTTGTCGATCACAGCGGCATATTTGGCCTTCTTGGTCTTGTAGATCTGGTCCTCCTGGTCGTCGCGAATCACGGGACGGTTGGTCGGAATGACCATCACGTCGAGCTTGTAGATACTCCAGAACTCACCTGCCTCAGTCTCGGCCGTACCGGTCATACCGGCAAGCTTGTGATACATACGGAAGTAGTTCTGAAGGGTAATCGTCGCGAAGGTCTGGGTTGCGGCCTCGACCTTGACGTTTTCCTTGGCCTCGACTGCTTGGTGGAGTCCGTCGGACCAGCGGCGGCCTTCCATGATACGGCCGGTCGACTCATCGACGATCTTTACCTTCTTGCCGGTGCCGTCGTCCATGACGACATAGTCGACGTCCTTTTCGAACATCGCGTAGGCCTTAAGGAGCTGGCTGACGGTGTGGACGCGCTCGCTCTTGAGGGAAAAGTCCTCCATGAGAGCGTCTTTGGCGGCCTGTTTCTCTGCAAGCGAGAGGTCGGAATGTTCGATCTCCGCCGTCTTGGTACCGACGTCGGGCAGCACGAAGAAGTCTTCGTTGCCCACGCTCTGGGCGAGGAGTTCCTGACCCTTGTCGGTAAGGTTTATGGAGTGCAGAACCTCGTTGATGACGAAATAGAGAGGGTCGGTGACAACCGGCATCTCCTTTTCGTTGTCCTGCATGTAGTAGTTCTCGGATTTCTGCATCACTACCTTCACGCCGGGCTCGCTGAGGTACTTAATGAGCGGCTGGTACTTCGGAAGGCCTTTGTAGGCACGCAGAAGGAGCTTTCCACCTTCCTCCTCGTCGCCCTCGGCCATCTTCTTCTTGGCTTCGTTGAGTACCTGGTTCACGAGGGCTCGCTGGGCCGAGTAGAGCTTTTCCACATAGGGGCGGAATTCCATGTACTGCTCGTCGTCCTGGTTCTTGGCCACGGGACCGGAAATAATAAGAGGGGTACGTGCGTCGTCGATGAGCACAGAGTCGACCTCATCGACGATGGCATAGTGGTGCTTGCGCTGGACGAGGTCGGCCTCGCTCGTGGCCATGTTGTCACGGAGGTAGTCGAAGCCGAATTCGTTGTTGGTACCGAAGGTGATGTCGCAGTCGTAAGCGCGCTTGCGGGCTGCAGTATTGGGGTCGTGCTTGTCGATGCAGTCGACGCTCAGGCCGTGGAACATGTAGAGCGGGCCCATCCACTCCGAGTCACGCTTGGAGAGGTAGTCGTTGACGGTGACCATGTGGACACCCTTGCCGGCGAGTGCGTTGAGGAACACAGGAAGGGTCGCGACGAGGGTCTTTCCCTCGCCCGTTGCCATCTCGGCGATCTTACCCTGATGAAGGGCGATACCGCCCACGATCTGCACGTCGTAGTGGACCATGTCCCACTTGAGGTCGTTGCCTCCGGCTACCCAGTGGTTGCGGTAGACAGCCTTGTCGCCCTCGATGCTGACGAAGTCGTGATTGATGCTCAGGTCGCGGTCGAAGTCGGTCGCGTTCACGGTGATTGTTTCGTTCTGGGCGAACCTGCGGGCCGTGCTCTTGACGATTGCAAAGGCCTCGGGAAGGATCTCGTTAAGGCCCTTCTCGATAGCCTCGTCCTCTTCCTTGACGAGTTTGTCGCTTTCTGAAGCAAGTTTGACCTTTTCCGCAATGGGAAGGTCTTCGTCGAGTTGCGCGCTGATTTCGGCGATACGGTTCTCGAATGGAGCTTCGATGTCGCGCATCTTCTGCCTGAGGGCTGCCGAATGGGCGCGAAGGTCATCGTCGGAGAGCTTATCTATGGTTTCGTAGGATGCAAGGACCTTGTCGAGAATCGGCTTGATTGCCTTATAGTCTCGCTCGGCCTTGGATCCGAAAAGTTTCTTAATTACGTCTGCTAGAGCCATTATTGCTGTGTTCTTAATATGTGCAGATGCCCTCCGGGCCGCATTTGCCCGGAATAGGGTCGCGAAGCGACTGCGGCCCGGAGGGCATCTGCACATTCTTGAATAAAATCTTTCAAATATAATCATTATTGGAGACTTCACCAAAAAACAATAACTTTGCGCATATGGGAATGGTCAACCAGAAACGCATCGCGAAGAACACTCTCCTCCTCTACATAAGGATGGGAGTGATCATGCTGATCAACCTCTACGCCTCGCGTGTGGTGCTGGCCAGCCTCGGAGAGACTGACTACGGCCTGTACAACGTAATTGGCGGGATCGTGGTGATGTTCTCGTTCCTTGGCAGCGTGATGAACGCCGCCTGCGGCCGCTACTACGCGATGGAGCTTGGGCGCGAGGACTATCGCGCACTCCACAAAGTGTTCAGCGTCAATGTCATCATTTTCTTCGTCCTTTCCCTGATCATACTCGTACTTGCGGAGACTGCAGGACTGTGGTTTCTGGAAAACAAGATGGTCATCCCCGCCGACAGGATGAACGCAGCGAGGTGGGTCTACCAGATAAGCATCGTGTCGTTCATCGCGAGCATGCTGGCCATCCCCTTCCGCTCTATCATCACGGCCAAGGAGAAGATGAAAGTCTATGCTTATTGCAGTGTAGTCGAGGCTACCCTGAAGCTGGGTGCCGTGCTTCTTCTGGCGAGGGCCCCTTTCGACAAACTCGTCTTCTATGCAGCCCTGATGCTCGTGGTCACCATCGGAACCAGTTTGTTCTATGCGCTCTATTGCCGTCATTTCTACGAAGAGTGCAAGGGCAGGCTCGAGTGGGACAGGCCTCTTGCCAGAGAAATCGTCAGCTTCAACGGCTGGGGCATCATCGGCTCAATGGCCACAATCGGCAAGAACCAGGGAGTCAACATCCTCCTCAACATGTTCTACGGCCCGGTGGTCAATGCCGCTCGCGGAGTAGCCAACCAGGTCTATGTCAATGTCTTCGAGTTTCTCCACAATTACGTGATGGCCTTCAATCCCCAGATAGTGAAGTCCTATGCCGCGGGAGAGCGTCACGACATGATGAAGCTCATCTTCCAGGCATCGAAGTTCTCTTACTATCTGCTGTTCGTGATCATCCTGCCGCTTCTGCTCGAACTCGCTCAGGTACTCGACATCTGGCTCGTAGACATCCCTGAGCACGCGTATGCATTCACGGCGATACTCCTCGTGTCGGCTCTTGCCGACGCCATGCACGATCCGCTCTACTACGCCATCCAGGCTACAGGCCACGTCAAGTGGCTCAACATCCTCGTCGGCGGAGCCCAGCTGATGATTGTGATAGTCGGATACATCGTCCTGAAGACTTCCGCCGTGGAGCCGGAGTTTATGTTCTGGCTCATACTCATCTTCACCGTGATTGCCCAGGTCCTCAGGATTATTCTCACGAAACACTACCTCGCAATGAGCATAAAGGAGTATGCCGCCAAGGTTTTGCTCCCCACTTTCCTCGTGACCGCACTTGCCCCCTGGCTTCCCTATCTGGTCGTAAGGCTCATGCCGGCGACTTTCCTCAGGCTCTGCATCACCGTTGTTGTGAGCATAGTCGTAGTTGTCGCCATAATCTACACCGTCGGCCTCAACCAGTCTGAGAGGGACGGGCTCAAACAGTTCTTCCGCAAAAAGAAACATGCCGGCATCCAGTAAATACAATCCCAACGGCTCCGCACTGCGCGATTACCAGCTCAGGCTCCTTGACCTTCTCTCGGAGTTCGCACGATTGTGCGAGGAGAACGGCATCACATGGTGGATCGACAGCGGCACGCTGATCGGCGCGATGCGCCATGGCGGATTCATCCCATGGGACGACGATCTCGACGTGTGCGTCTTGCGAAAGGACCTGCCGCGCATCCGGAAGATACTTCTTGGAAGCGCCAAGGCCCCGTTTGCCTACAAAGACATGTGGGTCAAGGGTTATACCCGCCTCTGGCCTCGTTTCATGGATGAGAGTTGCAGGATAGTGAGGCGCGACCCCGTTAGCGGCGAGCCCAAGGAAGATTTCCTTTGGATAGATATACTCCCGCTCAGACCGGGCAGTCCAAAACTCAAGAAACTCGTTGACCCTCTCTACGGCCGCTGCTTCAGGCGGATAATCGGCGCCATCGACGACGGCCCGGTAAAGCGGGTTCTCGCGGACTTTCTCTCTCCCCTTGCAGTCCTGCTTGCCTGGACTGTTTCCCTCGAAGGCCGGATCTTCCGCCGTAACTCCCTGATGCACGACTTCGGGGTGCCGTTCTACTCGCTGCGCCGCCGCGAAGACATCTTCCCGCTGAGCACAGTATCCTTCGAAGGCAGGTCCTTCCCCGCCCCGGCCGATCCCGACAAGTACCTCAGGCGCATCTACGGCGACTACACCCAGCTGCCACCCGAAGAGCAGCGCCACGGCCACGAAATAATCTCCATCCTTCCGCAAGATGCTTAAGTTCCTCAAATATCTTCTGTCGTACCTGACACATCCGCTGTCCTTTCTGGTGCCCCGCAGCAGGAAGAAGCTGGCTTTCGGCTCGTACCGCGGAGGTTTCGAGGGCAACGCCAAGTATCTTTTCATCGAGCTCAGCCGTAAGGAAGATGCAGTATGGCTGTCTTCTTCGAAGTCGACCGTCGCGCTGGTCCGCTCGCTGGGGCTCAGGGCAGAGTGGGTACTGAGTCCGCGCGGAGCCTGGCGCGCACTCCGCTCCCGAACATGGATAGTCAACGCATACACTTCTGACATTCTCTGGGCTTTGAGCGGAGGGGCCAATGTCATCAATCTGTGGCATGGCGTAGGACTCAAGCGTACGGAGTACAATTCCACCTCCGGCCCGATGTACGACCGCTATATCCGCAAGACTTTCAGGCAGGCCTTCTACCATCCCGAAGCCTACCGCAAGCCGCAGTGGCTGCTGACGGCTTCCGCGTTTCAGACCCCGATGTTTGCGGCGGCATTCAGGCTGCCGGAAAGCCACTGCATCAAGTGCGGCTATCCGCGCAACTCGATCCTCACATGCAGCGAAGCCGACCGTCGCAAGTTCATCCAAAAGTATGAACCCCAATCTACCAAATCCCTGCTCGAAACGATTCGCGCTTTCAGCGAGGTCTGGATCTACATGCCTACTTGGAGAGACTCTCAGCGCGACATCTTCGCCCAGGGAATGGATATGGACAGACTCCAGGAAACACTCTCGCAGCGCAATGCCATCCTGCTCCTGAAACCCCACCCGAACACCATTACGGACGCTGTCAAGGGCTATTCGAACATAGTTCTTCTCGACGCTTCCGCCGACGTTTACCCCATCCTTCCTTACACCGACGCACTGATCACCGACTACTCCTCGGTGCTTTACGACTATATCCTCATGGAAGGCAAAGGCGCGGTTCTGTATCTGTACGACCGCGAAGACTACGTCAAAGACCGTGACTTCTACTTCCCCTTCGACGAAAACGTAATCGGCCAAAAGGCATACACTTTCGGGCAACTGCTGGATGCCATAGCCCGCGGACCGCAGCCGCTGGGCGAACCCGGGCGCAAAGCCCTGGTCCTCAAGTTCTGGGACAAAATCATTCCTGACTATGATTTCAGCGATTATCTGCACCTATAACAGGGAAAAGTACATAGTCCGGGCCATCGAGAGGCTATCGGACACCAAGTGCGAGGATTATGAGATAGTCGTCGTCGACAACAACAGCACCGACGGCACGGCCGGACTCGTCGCCGGCTACATGAGCTCGCACCCGGAACTGCCGATACGCTATTTTGTCGAGACGAAGCAGGGACTCTCCCACGCGCGTAACCGCGGGATGAAGGAAGCGCAAGGTGATGTCTTTCTCTTCCTTGACGACGATTCCCTCGTTGTCGGCGACTACCTCTGCCGGCTCGAAGAGTATCTGCAGGCATACCCGCAGGCCGATGCGTTCGGCGGCCGGATCGAGCCGCTGTTCGACGAATGCCCGCGCCCGAAATGGCTGTGCCGCTGGAGCATGGGGTGGGTCTCCGCCATCGACCTCGGAGACAACGTACGCCAGTTCGAGGGCAAGTCTTTCCCGATAGGGGCCAACATGGGGATGCGCCGCGCCATCGCCGAAAAGGCCGGCCGGTTCGATCCCGATCTCGGCCGCAAGGGCGGCAACATGGACGCAGGCGAAGAGAAAGACATGTTCAGGCGCATACGTGCGCTCGGCGGCAGCATCTGGTATTTCCCGGGTATTGAGGTGCAGCACGTGATCCCAGAGAGCCGTACTACCCTCGCCTACGTAGACCGTTTCGCAGACGGAGTCGGCCTGAGTGAACGCATCCGCACCAAGTCCGAGGGCACATACGCAAGACGGCTCCTTTCGGAAGCCGTCAAGTGGGGAGGGACAATGGTCCTGTTTGTCTGGTACCTTATAACCTGCCGCCCAGTCTGCGGAGCCACTCTGGTCCGCTTCCGTTCACACGTAACACGTAAGCTACTGTCATCAGGGCGATAAGCAGATACATCAGGGCCTTCATCGCGGCGTTTACCTTGTATCCTTTGTAGATCGAATCCGGACGGAACTCGAAGACTACCTCGTGGCTCCCCTCCGGCACATTGAGTGCACGCAGGGCGTAGTCCGCGCGGAAATGCCCGGCGGGCTTGCCGTCAATGTAAGCCTTCCAGCCGTATGGATAGTAAATCTCGGAGAAGACCGCCGTTTTGGGCTCCGTCACGCTCGCTTCGTAGACCAGGCGGTCGGGAGCATACGAAGTAAGTACGATGCTGCCTTCGCCAGCCGTTTGCGGCAGCACATAATCAGCAAATTTTGCGTCTGTCACGGCTTCGCGCTCCAGATCGAGCGTATTGAGGGCATCGCACTCTTCGAGTGCACTGCCGGCGATGGCGACCTTGTCCACAAACCATGCATTTCCCATATGGGAGGGGTTGAGCACCGGGGTGGGCTTACCGTCTTTCTCCCTGATTATATACTTGGTATTGAGCATATTGATCACGCTCATATTGCCTTTAGAGAGGTGCCTGTCGATAAGGTCCTGATAACGGCGCAGCTTGGCTGCATGGTATCCTCCAACCGAGTGAAGATAGTAAGATGTACGCGACTCGTTGAAGGTATTTGTCGTGAGGTTCAGCACCCTGAAGTAGTCGGGGTCCTGAAGAAGCTGCTTCTCGTAGTCTGTCTTCTGGAAGTAGGCGTCGTTTTCCTTCTTTGTGATCCAGTCGGCGTCGCCGAAATAGCGTTTGTCTACCGGCCACATATCTGCTAGGATCAGCGCTGCGAGCCCTGCCACGAACGGGCCGAATTTCACTTTGCCCGAGGTGTAGATCAGCAGCAAAGCGGCTGCGAGCGCAATAAAGGCCGCCGAGCGCCAGGAGTCTGTGGCAAGCATGGAGGCCCGCTCGTCGCACAAGGCGTCGATGAACCATTGCGGCATTCCGGCCAGGGTACGGAGGTCGTACGAAGATGTGAAACTCATCATTCCTTTGCCGAGCAGTGCGAAGAACAGACACAGACCGCCCGTCACAGCCGCGCTAAGAAGGATCGATTTGCGCAGTTTGACGCTTTCTATGCTCCCGCTGCGTATCTGCTCGAGAGCGAGGAATCCCAGCAGCGGCATCGTGATTTCAGCCACTACAAGTATCGAAGAGACCGTCCTGAACTTATTGTAGAAGGGGAAATAGTTGTAGAACAACTCCGTCAGCCCCATAAAATTGTGGCCCCACGACAGCAATATCGAGAATACTGTCGCAGCAATCAGAGCCCATTTGTACGGGCCCTTGACTATTATGCAGCCAAGAAGGAAGAGGAAACAAACGATTGCCCCGACGTAGACCGGCCCGGCAGTGAACGGCTGCTCGCCCCAGTAGGTCGGCAGACCAGCCGTCAGGCTCCTCGCACTCGAAGCGGGCACGCCCTGACTGACCAGCGTCTTGTACATCTTTGAACCGCGGCCGACGTCCGTGCTGGACGCTCCCCCCTGGAAATTGGGTATCATCAGGGTCATCGTCTCCCCTATTCCGTAGCTCCAGGCGGTCGCATAGTCGATGTCCAGGCCCTTGGGCTGGGAATCCGTCCCGTCGGCAATGTCGGAATGGCCGCCGCGGACAGTTTCCTTAACATACTCGGAATTAGACTTGAGGGTGCTGTAGCCGGTACCGACGCCTATCCCGATAGAAAGGGCAAACAGTCCGAGAGCGATGAAAAGGTCCTTGATGCGTTTTTCCTTTATGTGGATGACGATTTCAGCAATTCCAAACACGCCCATCATCATGAACAGGTAGTAGGACATCTGCGGATGGCGCATCATGCCGATCGAACTGTACAGCATCACAAGGGCTATGCCCCAACCATAATGCTTCCTGAATATCAGATAAAAACCACCTATCACAGGAGCCATCATCCCCAGGGTCAAGGCTTTGGTTTCGTGCCCTGCAGGAATGATCAGGAAGAAGTACGAAGACATCGCTATCGCTATCGCCCCGGCTATGCTGAGCCACTTGTTCACGCCGAAGGCGCGCAGCATTATGAAAAAGCCGAGGAAATAGCCGATCAGAAGAGCCAGCACGGAGTGCAGGAAGAACGTCAGGACAGCCCTGACTCCCTTGTCGAAGCCCTCAACTATGCCGGTGATGAAATTGGATGGCTGCTTGACGGTTATCTGGTAGCCGGGCATCCCTCCGAACATGGAGTTTGTCCAGTGCGCGGGAGTCTCCGCTTCGGCATTGTACTCCTTGAGTTCATGGGCCATTCCCTTCCACTGCAGAGTGTCTCCCTGGCGCAGGACTTTGCCGTTAAGCATAGGGTAGCAATAGACGAGCGTTACTGCGAGGAATACCACAGCCGCCACGAGATAAGCTCCGTATTTTTTGAAAAAATCTTTCATTTGACTATCTTTGCAAAGTTTCAGCGGGATTAGCACATCGGTAGTGCATCAGCTTCCCAAGCTGAGGAGGCGGGTCCGACTCCCGTATCCCGCTCTTCCCTATTTTTTCACTCTAAGGTTGAGCCCCGCCATGATGGTATCGGGGGCAAGATCCACAACAGCCCTTTCTTCTCCAGCCATACAGAATCCGCATTTCTCACAGACGCCTTCGAACAGGCTGCCCGGGCACTCCGGCGTGCGGGTCCCGTCGGTGTGGACATAGTTCGTCATCCAGCATACCTTCCTGAACTTGAGGTCCCGCATATGCTTCAGGCCGGTGACCGTGTTCATGATCGGATAATGCTGCTTTTTGTAGCGGATTACCATATCAATTATCTCCTGACGCTTCTCCCATGGCAGCGCGAGCGCCTCCGATCCGGGGAACGGCGTATGGAAATTGATCGAAATTTTGTCGATATATGGGTTTTCGGCGGCATATCTGATAGCCTCCTCCACACCGTCTGCATTGAGGGTGTTGACCGCCATATTGACGCTCACCGCTTTGTGGCCGCTTTCTTTTATATTCTTCTCCAGGCGCTCGAAGGTGCCCTTCCCGCGGACCTTGTCGTGGTACTCTCCCACTCCGTCCATCGAGACCCAGATGCTGTCGGCATGGCTGCCCTTGAACGACTTCTGGGCGTTGGTCGTAATGGTGCAGCTGAAGAAGCCGAGTTCGTGGGCGAGATCGCACAGGTCGTCTATTGTTTTGTCTCCATCCTGCCAAAGGGTAGGTTCTCCACCTTCGAAATCGACGAAGCGCGAACCGAGCGAATAGCAGTATTCGAGATCGGCCTTCACCTGCTCATAGGTCTTGGTAAGAGGGTTCTTGTGGTTATAAACGGTGCAGTGCTTGCAGCTGAGATTGCAGCGGTCAGAGACGAATACGACGCTCTGAAGCGGAGCCTTCCTGCCGAAGAACTTCGCCCTGAACCACCACCAGCCGAGGTATGTTATCTGGCCTATGGTCATACGAACATGAGGATTATGGCAACTATGCCTGAAAGTATGCAGAATCCGCTCAGAAGGTTGCGGGCGCAGAACCACCTGGCGAGGAACCAGTCGATGTGGGCCTTACAGATAGCATCCCAGCCGGGCATCGGACCGAGCCACTTGGGAGGAGCGGGAATCTCCATCATCTGCCCCTTGGAGAAGAGTACTAGCGAGCGGAAGAGCCAAATAGCCCGTGGAAGCACCAGAACTACCGCAAGATAGGCTGGATGGAGGTGTCCGAGAATTACTGCCGCTACAACCATCAGGAAGGGCACGAAGATAAAGATAGCGGAAAACACTAGGCAGGCCTTGCTGCTGCCGAGGAGCCTTGCGAAGGTCATCTTGTTGCTCTGGGCATCGCCCGGCATGTCGATAAAACTGTGAGTGAAGAGGATATTGAGCACGAGAAGACCTACCGGAATACTGATAAAAACGATATTGAGGTCGACCTTGCCGCAGCAGGCGTAGTAAACACCCATCATCAGAAGGGGGCCGAAGATGATTCCGATTATGAGTTCGCCGATGCCCCTGTATGCAAGTTTGAGCGGCGGACCGGAGTAGAAGAAGCCCAGGAATGCGCATGCAAGCACTATCGCGACTATCCACCATGCGCCTTGAGGGCCTGCGAATCCATTGGAGTATATCCTGTATGCAAAAATCGCCGCTCCGCAGAGGACCGCGACCAGAGAGAACCGGGCGATTGCTTTTGACGTAGTTTTCAGGGTCTCAGTGCCGTCGGTGAGATAGGGATATTTTGCCGTCATTGCCCTGAATCCCTGCCTTATGACCTTATCGCGGTCGCCTTTCATGTCGACCTTATAGTCAAAATAATCATCTGCGAGATTCATGGCGAGATGTGCGCACTCGACACCGAGCACCGCCAGTATTGCAATCCACCATACGGCCCCGCCTGAGGCGAAGGCCACCACAACTGCAAGAAGCGCGGGCATAACGCTCTGCACAAGCGCGCCCGCTCTTCCGTTGTCCATCCATTTCTTGAGTTTCATATCTCCCGCGAAGATACGAATTTTTTTCTCAGAAACTGTACTCGCTGATCGACTGTATTCCTACTATTCCGTAGTATGAAGCAACGATATCCCCCTTGAGGTAGATTTTCTTTCCGAGATAGTCCTCGTGGTCCACCAGATTGAGTGCATCCCTGATCTTTCCATTGGGCAATTGAACGGA
>OCTW011484478.1_pt1 | contig 11969 bp, 12 predicted proteins | sample 1539671 | NCBI WGS metagenome assembly OCTW01 (sample SAMN02144230, study PRJEB22623) | gut metagenome | biome: sheep rumen | host: Ovis aries | place: New Zealand | reverse complement strand
CCCAGCCGATGACCGTATTGGCCAGGATAAAGGTTCCCAGGAAGTATCCGAAGAAACCGGTGAGGCCTGCGGCGGTGCCGGCCGCGTTTTTCGGGGCCAGATCCAGGGCCTGTACGCCGATGAGCATGACGGGTCCGTAAATGAAGAAACCGATGCCGATGAGGCTGATGATTACCACGGTGAGGTTGTCGATAAATGCCCAGTACAAAAGGATGAAAACCAGCACCAGAGCCATGAACAGTATGGTGGGAAGGGCTCGCTTGCCGTGGAAGAGTTTGTCGGACAGCCAGCCGCACAGAAGGGTCCCTGGAATGGCGGCAAACTCGTAGGCAAAGTAGGCCCAGCCGGCACTTTTGAGGTCGATGCCTTTCTCTGTCAGGATGGTGGGGGCCCAGTCCAGGCAGCCGTAGCGCACCATGTAAACGAAGGCGTTGGCCAGGGCGATGTACCACAGGAACTTGTTGTTGAGCACATGCTGGAAGAAGATTTCCTTGGCGGTAAGGGTCTCCTCGTGTTTGGCGGAGTAGTTCTTGGGATAGTCGTTTCTCCACTCTTCCACGGACGGAAGAGCGCAGGATTGCGGCGTATCGCGCAGGAGGATATAGGTGATCAGGGCGATGAAAAGCGCGACGGCGGCCGGGAAGACAAAGGTGCCGATAAGGAAGTACAGTTCCGTATGGGCCCCGTAGAACCAGCTGCCGAACCATACGGCGCCGTAGGTGGCCATGGGCCCGACCAGTGCGCCGCCAATGTTGTGCGCGCAGTTCCAGATGCTCATCATGGTGCCGCGCTCATTGGGGGAGAACCAGTGCGTCATCACGCGGCCGCAAGGAGGCCAGCCCATTCCGTTGAACCAACCCACCAGTGCGTTCAGCACGCCCATCACCAGGATCGCCAGTGCTTTGTGTTCTGCGCCGATGGCCTGGATGGGAACAATCATGAAGCACATGGAGATGGCGGTGAGGACAAGGCCGAGGGGGAGGAACACCCGGGCGTTTGAGCGGTCGCTCACACTGCCCATCAAAAATTTTGAAAGCGCGTAGGCGGCGGCATTCAGGCCCAGGACAAATCCCAGTTCCGTCTTGTCGAACCCCAGCGGTGCCAGGGCGGGAATCGCCATGGACAAATTTTTGCGCACCAGATAAAAGCCGGCATATCCGATAAAAGCGCCGATGAACACTTGCAGGCGCAGCCGTTTGTATTTCGCATCGGCCTCGGAGCCGGTCTGTGCCGGAAGGTAGGCCGGCTGTCGGAGGAATTTGAGCATATCTTGTCGTTTTGTTTATTCCAGGGCTTCGGCCAGGATGGAGATGGGGTTCATGACCGGGTAGCCGGTACTCATCTCAATCTGCCATTTGCAGGTTTCGCAGTCGCAGGCTACGACCTCCGGATCGACGGAGCGAATCTGGTCGAACAGGGGGGCGCCGATGTTCTGGGCGGCCTCGTAATTTTCTTTTTTGAAGCCGTAGGTGCCGGCAATGCCGCAGCAGTTGGAATCCAGCAGGGTGAATTCCACTCCGGGGATCCGTCGCAGAAGCCGTTCCGAGAACACGCCCCATCCCAATTTCTCCAGGTGGCAGGGGACGTGGTAGGCAATACGCCTGTGGTAGTCCGGCCTGAAATGCAGCGTGGCGCCCGCTTCCATTCTCTCAAAGATGAATCGGGTGGCCAGGAGGATATCTTCGCGGACGGAATCGTTGTCGATCCCCAGCAGTTCCGGATATTCGTCCCGTAGGGTGAGGACGCATGTGGAGGAGGTGGAAAGCACTTTCAAGCCTTTGTCCACCGCCTTCCGGATGGAGGCGATGTTGACGGAAGCATTGCGGGCCGCGCGGGCGCTCATCCCGTTTACAATCATCGCAATGCCGCAGCATTTTTCTTTTTCCAGCAACTGGACTCCCACCCCCAGGGCGTTGAGAACCTTGACCAAATCCTTCCCAAGTTGTGGATGGTTGTAATTGACATAGCAACCGTGGAAGTAGGCGGCTTGTTCCTCAAAGACTGCCTGCTCTTTCCGGTGTCGCTTGAGCCAGGCCGTGAAACTGCTTCCGCTGTATCGGGGGAAACTGCGCCGGTGATCAATTTTCAGGGTGGCATCCAGAACCGTTTTGGTAATGCCCAGCCCGGTTACGGCATTGACGACGGGGGCGACAGGCCTCGCCATTTTCCCCATAAAGTCTGTGGATGCCAGGATACGGTCCCGTACTTTGGGCGGTGTATGGTCATAATGGATGCGGGCGGACTGAATCAGAGCCGCTACGTTGACGCCGGACGGGCAGGCTACCTCGCAGCGTTTGCAGTTCATGCAATATTTGAGCGCAGTATTGAAGAAGTATGGGTCTTTCAGACGCAGACGCTCTTCGTCGGGGCCGCACTGCTTGGGGCCGGGAAACAGGGGATTAACCTGCAGGACAGGGCAATAGGCGGTGCAGACTGTACACTTCATACACTCTTCGAAGTTGTACTTGCTTTGGGTGTATTCCTGGATTTTCATACTTTGCTCTCCTGAACGATTTGGTCCGTGACATGGAATGCGCTTCGGATGGCCAGGCCGGCGCCGAATCCGAAGCGGGGGTGTGAGACACCCATGACAGAGCCGATGGCATACAGGTTCTGAATCACTGTTCCGCCCTTGATGGCATGCAGGTTCTCGTCAGTCTTTACGCCATAGTGCATATAGGGCTGGTCGGCCGCAAATTTCGGGTTGTACCAGTCGCTTCTTTCCGGGGAATAATTGACATCAAGGTCAAAGACGGGCTCGGTGATTTCAAAGGGGTTGGATCGTAGTCCTTTGGAAAAATAACTGCCGCTGGCCAGGATGAAAGTATCGGCCTTCAAATAGTGTCGATCCAGATTTTTGGTACTGACACCGATGATGCGATTGTCTTTGGTCAGGGCTCTCAGAGCGTGGTCTCCTTTCAGGTAGGTTCCTCCGAGGCGCTCGTAGTTGCGTCCGAGCAGCTGCTGGGTGCGGATGCCGGGAACCGATGGCGGAAGCGTGCCGGCAAAGATTGCCCGCACCGGAAGGTCTTCCCGGATAAGCCCCGGGGTGGAAGGATCCTTGAGACCGAAAACCTGGGGAATGACCACGATGTCCTCGTCCTTGATCAGCAGCCGCACTTCCTGGACAAATCTCTCCCAGATGGGGTCCAGGATGCGGGCCATCTGGACAGACCGCATGCCGCCGGGACTGCGCTGGAGCGGCTCCAGCTCCGGAAGATCCAACAGGCGGATGCGGCACTGCATCCCTTCTTTCTCCAGGCCTTCGGCCAGGAAGGTGGAAAAGAAATCGTGATAGCCCATAAAATTGACGATGAGCACTTTGCTCCCTACTTTTGCAGTAGGGAAGATGTCCGTGTCTTCCAGGCACAGGGCTGACGGCCGGAAGGACCCCAGTGGCATCAGGCGCACGCCCGGGGCATAGTGGAGCGGGATGCCGGCCTTGGCAAAGAAGTCGATCATCCGTTCGTTTTTTTCCACGACGGATTCAAAGCTCCCGGAGAAGAAATGCAGGGCGTTCTGTCCGGTGCTGATGATGGCGGTACTCTTACCTTCCCTTTGCAGGGCGATGCCGGCCGTGAGTCCGGCCAGGCCCCCGCCGATGATGACAGTGTCAAATCTCATAGGCCCAGAACGAATTTATACACCCACTGGGTATATTCCGCTTCCCGGAGCGTGTCTCCCCAGCCGATGGGGAAATTGCCCTTCCAGCGCTCTTGAAGGAATTGGTTCAGATCTTCTCTCTCCCGGTCTATACAACCATGCGAGGCTGCCAGCAGGCCGGCTGCCCTGCAGGCGCAGAATTCTCCCTGGCAGGGCCCCATTCCCAGCCGCGTGCGCCTTCGGAGGTCTGTGAGGGTGGAGGCATCCATCCTTTCGATGGCCCCGTTGATTTCGCCGACGGACACTTCTTCGCACTTGCAGACAAGGGCGTCGTTCCAGCGGTCCGAACTGCGCATCCGGAAGGCGCGGGTCCCCATGCGGAAAGCGGCCGCTTTCTGGGCGGTGGAAGGCGTTTCCCAGATTTTTTGGGCCACTTTCTCGTACGACCCTTCTTCCGATCCGGGCAGTGGCGAAACGGCCGTCATGCATTTTTTTTCGTTGCCCAGTTTTCGGCAAAGCAGATCCGTGGTTTTTTCCGCCATCAGCCGGTATGTGGTCAGTTTTCCTCCGCAAATGCTCACAAGGCCTTTTATCCCGTCCCGGGACTCGTGATCCAGGATTACAAAGCCGCGGGTGATGTTGCGGCCACTGTCATCTTTGTCCGTGCTGATCAGCGGACGCACGCCGGCATAGGCTCTCAGGATGCGCGTAGAGGAGAGGACGGGAGCCAGTTTGGACCCTTCCGTGATCAGCAGATTCACTTCTTCGGGCGTGACCGCTACCTCGTCGCAGGCATCAAAAGGAATGCGGGATGAGGTGGTCCCCACGATGCAGACGGTGTCTCCAGGGACAAGAATATCGGCATTGGAGGGCTTGCGGCAGCGGTTGATGACATGTTTGTTCACCCGGTGTGCAAAAATCAGGAGGGAGCCCTTGGCCGGGTACAGACTGATCTGCGCACCGGCCATGGCCGCGATTTCCTGTGCCCAGACCCCGCCGGCATTCACGATGATGCGGGCATAAAAATCATTAACCTGCCCTGTCTGGGCATTGCGTGTATGAACGCCCCGTACCGTGTCTCCTTCCTTGATGAAGCCGGTAACCGTCGTATGCAGGCGAACCTGGCCTCCGCGAAGCTTGGCATCGAGCATATTGGCGGCACACAGCCGGAAAGGGTCAATGCTGGCATCCGGGACCTTCACGGCTCCTGTCAGGTTCTGATTCACCGTGGGCTCCCAGCGGCGGGCCAGTTCAGGGTCGATAACCTCGGCCTCGATCCCGGCCCTCAGACAGCTTTCCACAAAGGTATTCTGGTACTCCGGATCGTCTTCCGGGAGGGTGATGAACAGCCCCCCCGTCTCGTCGATGCAATGGGCGGCGATTTTCCGGAGAATCCTGTTTTCACGGATGCATTCTTCGGCCGATTCGGAATCGTTCACCGCATAACGGGCGCCGGAGTGCAGCAGGCCGTGGTTGCGGCCGGTAGCTCCGGTCGCGATGTCCGAGCGTTCGATCAGGAGCGTCTTGAGCCCGCGCATGGCACAGTCCCGCTGGGTTCCGGCCCCGGTGATGCCGCCGCCGATGATGATAACGTCAAATTCGTTGGGATTCATCGTGTGCGTATTCTTAATCATACAAATTTACCCATATTTTTCCGGCAAAACAAATCTCTTTTACCTGGCGCGTAAAGTCCTGTCACTGAATATGTTATAAATAATCCTCTGCGCTTTTTGCGCAGAGGATTATTTGAAAGTGATTGATACAGAGGTATCTGTGAGTCAGGATTTAGGACAGGTCGGCACGGGCCATGGCGTCCTTGTAGTACTTCTGGTCCACGAAGACGTCTTCCTTGTACGGATTGATGTGGCGCTTCTTGGAGACAGCGATGATGTAGCAGATGGCAATGAGGTTGGTCACGAGGGCCAGGGCGCTGATGACGATCATCATGGTGGGGTTGGCTGCCACCTGGGAAGGATCCACGGTGGTTCCTACGGCTGCGGCTTCGCCACCGGCCACTTCATAGAGTTTGCTGATGGTGTTCACGCCTTCGGGATAGAGCACGGGCAGGGTAGCCCAACTGAACCACTGCTGACCGTTCTTGAAGGTTTCCTGGAACAGCGGGAATACCTGGGCGAACATGCACCAGATGGCCAGGGTGTTGGCACGGTTCTGGATCCAGCCGCCGCGGTTCCAAAGGAGGGCAGCCACGGTGGGGGCGAGGAGCAGGGCGATACCGCAGTACCAGCTGTGCGTCGGCAGACAGTTGTAGGTGTAGGCGAAGTTCCAGATATCGTAGATGATGATGTAAACCCAGGTCATGTCGGCCCAGATCATGTCTTTCTTGTCTTTGGAAGGATAGACGTTCCACCAGGCGGTCATACACATGATGTTGATGAGGCCGGCGACACCGTTCATCACATTGTGCCAGCCGCCGTACTGCCATACGCCTTCGGAAGTGAGCCACCACTTGTTCCAGCCCATGGCGGCCGATTCGAAGTCGGATACGCAGGCGATGAGGATGTTGATGCCGACGATGATGAACGGGAAGGGTTTGAACCAGTGCTTGGCACCGATTCCCCATTTGTACTTGATCATCATGAAGCCGATACACCCGGCCGTGGCCGCATACAGCTTGGCGTAGTGGAACCAGCCCTGCATGTAAACATGGGTCTGGTTTTCAAGCGCCCACTGGCTGCCGTTGCGAACGCCGAACCAGATGGCAAGGAAGTAAACGGTCAGGACCAGCGGAATGGCCAGGAAGGTGATGATGCCGCCCAGTTTGGTGCGACGGGCGAACTCATTGAGGAGAATCAGGCCCAGAAGGACCACGATGAGCATTCCCCATTGAGAAAGGGCATTAGCCCCATACACTTGAAAAAACATAATAAAATTAAAGGTTTAGATATTTGTTGGTGATAGATTCTTCGTCGCTTCGCTCTTCAGAATGACAGAAGGCTGTTTGTCTTTGAGCACGACCCAATCGGCCCGGGGCTATGGGAAAGCCCAGGTGTGTTCTCCGTTGATGACAAAATCGACGGTGAGCATGCGGGAGGGGCGCCTCGGAGCATCTTTGGCGCTCTCTGCGAAAATGCTTTTTATTTTTTCAATGACCTTCAGGGGATTCATGGTCTGGTTATTAGTATGCGTACACAAATTTGGCAAAAAAAAACATCAAATGAAAAAATAAATAAGGCTTAAATTTATTAACTTTGTAAAAAATAGAAACCATTTTTATAATCAGCGCACGAAGAATATGAGTCAGTTTACTGAACCGGTAGAGAATTTGTTCCAGGATTCCAAGGTCTATCTGGATAAGCATTTGGATAATGTCAAGCTCCGCACTGTCAAAGGATTGTCCCAGACTGTGTCGGCCATCGGAAAGATGCTTGTGATTTTTGCAGTGGCGTCCATCTGTTTGCTGGCGCTTTCCTTTTCCTTCGTGATGTGGCTTGGAGAGCTGCTGGGTAGTTATGCCCTCGGGGGCTTTATTGTCGCCGGCGTCCTGCTGCTTGCCACCGTGGTTCTGGTGCTGCTTCGTGACAAACTTTTCAAAAATTCCTTTATCCCGCTCTTTGAAGGAATCATCATTCCCGAGCGGGAGGACGAAAACCAAGAATCCCTGGACCAGGCCATTGTAGAAGCCGGAAAAGAAATCGAGATGCAGGAGGCCGCTCTCAGAAGCAACCTGGCCCAAGCCCAGAACTATTATGCTCCCTCCCGTCTTCTCAATGAAGGCCTGCGGGTTGCCGGTGAAACGGCCGGCAGGGTCGGCTTCGGCATCGGCTCCATGATTCCGCTTGTCTGGAGAAGGCTTTTCGGACGCAAGAGATTGAAGTGAAAAAAATCCCTCCTGACCGGCATTGGATGCTTTGCAGGAGGGATTGTTCCAAAGGGCGGTTCGCTTACTCTTTCGGGTGCAGTTTCTTGTGAAACTTGGTGCCGGTAACGATGGCGCCGAGGTCTGATTTGTCGATGTAAGTGGCTCGGATATAGCCTTCGCGCTCCAGGCTGAATTCCAGTTTCCTCGTAAGGATGGGCCGGCGATAGGTGACTTTCACTGTTTCCAGGTGATCGTTGGGAAAGCCGAAAGCCAGACAGCCGGGCATCTCCATGGAAGAATTCACGGGTTGTTTGAAGAGCTCCTGCATCTTTCCCAACGTTTCGAGGGCTTCGTCCAACGAGTCTCCCAGGGGAATGAACAGCTTGAAAACCGGGTCGAACAGAATCTGGACAACCTCATCCCCGTGGGCGAGGGATCCGACGCACAGGTAGTAGTGATTTTCTCCGTCCGAAGGCATGTTGAAAAGATCCAGGGACGAAAAACCGTCCTGTTCGACAGTAGCAATTTCCTTGATGACAGGAATGTCTGAGTTCTGCGCAAAGGAACTGATGGCCATAAAGATGGCAGAAATGATGCAGGCTAATTTTTTCATATTTCCCATGTTTGTTTCTAAAATACTCATCTGTTTGATAGGTCCTCTCCGGCGTTATTTCTAATTTTGTGCCATACTGCAAATCAATCCGAACCGATTATTCCCCGGGATGATTTCAGCATGAAAGAGGCAGTGCTTTATTGAATCCTTACAAGCACTTCCGACTGTTCCAGAACCATGTTTTCGTCATACACGTCGTGACGGACATAGTCCAAATTGGGTACATACCAGTTTTCAAGGTAATTGTCCAGATGGTGCAGCGGAGCATCTTCCTTCTTCCGCTCGCGGACTACGATGCAGTCAAAATCTCCGGCCAGTGCGTTGATGCAAAAGAAGATTAAAAAAAAGCTCAGGATTTTTCTCATGGTGCAAAATTATCAAAAAATGATTAATTGCACGCCATGAAATGTTTGACTGTTCCTCTTTTATCTCTCTTTTTTCTGTCTTTCGTCCCGCTTACGGCTCAAACAGCTTTCAGTGCTCATTTTCTGGACGGCCGGATCAATGCCTTGGAGATTTACGCCCGTGACGGGCGGCTGCAGCAGCAGACCTGCTATCACTATAGTCTGCACGGCGGCGTATGGTATCCATCGGCTGCGGACATCATTTCTGGTCTGAAAAGAGGTGATCCCGGGCTCTTTTTGTCGCCGTCCTGATAAGCCCCCGGCAAGAAATCCTGACGGCTTTTGGGGATGTGACGGAATTTGCTTACCTTTACTGATACGATGAAGAAAAGCACCGTCATAGGACTGCTTCTGCTGGTATTCTGCATTGCCTGCCGCCTGTGGACAGGCGTGGCAGACTTTTATGCCGCGCAGCTTTATCCCGCGATAAGTACCGTTCTTTCCTGGCTCGGAGCACGATTTCCCTTTTCCCTTGAGGAGATAGCCGTTATTGCCTTCATCGTCATTTTGGTGGATATCCTCGTGAAGGCCGTCAGGCGGAAGGAAGGCTTTACGCGCTGGCTGGGAAAGACTGCCACGGTGGTGATGTGGCTCTATGTGTGGTGCTATATGGGTTGGGGAAACAATTACTACAGGACGGGGCTCTACGCAAGAAACGGAATCCGGAGTATCCATTATGACAGGGAGGCGTTCATGGATTTTCTGGAACGCTTTTCGGAAGAGCTCAACCTCGCCGCCCTGGAGGCCGATGGCTATGACGACAAGGCCTTGCAGGAAGAGGTGAGGGAGTACTATTCCTCGAAAGTGACTTCCTACGGCTATGTCCCTCTCCGGAAGTGGCAGGGCGTAAAGAAGCCCCTTCTGAACCCTCTCTTTTCGGCCGTGATGGTACAGGGCTATATGGGCCCTTTCTTCTGCGAATCCCAGGTCAACCGGGATCTTCTCCCTTACGAGTATCCTTATGTGGTCGCCCACGAAATGGGACATCTTGCGGGTGTAACCAGCGAGGCGGAAGCCTCTTTCTGGGGCTATGCCTGCTGCCGGGAATCCGGGAATGCCGCCGTTCGTTACAGCGGATACCTCGCCGTCCTTCCTTATGTGCTCTCCAATGCCGGGGGACTGCTTCCGGAGGACGAATTCATGGCCTGGACGGAGACAATCTGCGAACGGGCAAAAAAGGATTATTCCGAATCCAGAACCTACTGGAGAGGGAAAAAAGTCGGCTGGATAGAAAAAGTACAGTACTGGTTCTATAACGTCTATCTCAAATCCAACGGCGTTTCGGAAGGCGTACGGGACTACTTCGGTGTAGTGGACATGATCATGACGATGGATAAGCACGTGAATCCATCTTTTCAATCAGCAGCGCCATGTCAAAACTGATGGCCCTGCTGGGGCGTTTTCTTTTTGAAACCCACGACGCCGTGAGGCTGCGGATGCAGCAGGACGACACGTCCGACTTGGAAATCGCTCTCGACATCCCTTACATGGATGATGGGGATGCGGGGCATCTTTTTGATATTTACAGGCCCAAGGGTGCAGCTGCCGATATCCCCGTCATCGTCAATATTCACGGCGGCGGCCTGTTTGCTTCCTACAAGACGGTAAACGCCCTGTTTAACCACGAATGGGCCCGGATGGGCTATGCCGTGGTAAGCCTCAGTTATCGCCGCATACCGGACACCACGCTCATCCATCAGATAGAGGACGTCATGACGGCGCTCCGGTTCCTCAATGAGAACAAGGGCCGATACGGCTTGAACCTGGATACATGCTGTCTGACAGGCGACTCCGCCGGCGCCCTGCTGGCTTTGTTTGTCCTTTCGTTGGAGGGCAGCGAAGCGCTGCGCACAAGCTTCGGCATAGCCTCCTCGGGTATCCGGTTCAAGGCGGCGGGCTTTGTCTCCATCATGCTGGACACGACGCGGCGCGACCTCATGTTTTTTATCCGCAATGTGGTTTCGGACAAGGCCGACGAGGGGAAACCCTATCGGAAATATCTTCTGGACCCGGTCTCCATGCTGAAAGAAACCACCCTTCCGCCGCTGTACCTTGTCACAAGCGCCCAGGACATCATCAGAAAAGATACGCTCAAATTTGCGCGCGCCCTTGCAGAGGCAAAGGTTCCGCATCAACTGCTGGATTTCCCCAAAGGACGCAGGAGGAGACTCGTGCATGTTTTCTCGGTCCAGTATCCGCTTTGGCCCGAAAGCCGCAAAGTTTATCAGGAAATGGACAACTACTTCAAAATGTAGATTTCACCTTTCTGTTCAGTTTGCCGGTCAGCACATGTCCTGTGCTGTATAGTGATTCGTAAGTATTACGACCGACTCCAAGCGGCGTGATAATTCTCTCTGCTCTATTTCTTTTTGCGATTCCACTTCGAAAGGAATTCTTTCTTGTTTTACAACAGCACGTGCAAAGACATTGAACGCTGTATTGGCGCTCATTCCAAAGTCTTTACAGAGTTCATCGAATCTTTTCTTTGTGTCCGAGTCCATTCGGACGGTAAACGCAGTCTGTGCCATAACCATCTCTTTTGGTTGCAGATATAATCAAAATAACACCGAAATGCAACCAGAGAGCTGGATTTGTTGTTACAGTGCCAGTTTGTACTGCTCGTCGGTGACGGGCTCCAGCCATTCGTTGGAGGCGCCGGGCTGGACGTCTTTGTGGTAGGTGAGGTGCTGCATCCAGCTGTCGGCAGCGGCACCGTGCCAGTGTTTGACGCCCTCCGGAATTTCGATAATGGTGCCGGGAAGGAGCTGAACGGCCGCTTTGCCCCATTCCTGGTACCAGCCGCGGCCGGCCACGCAGATGAGAACCTGGACCTGTTTGTGGTGAATGTGCCAGTTGTTGCGGCAGCCGGGCTCGAAGGTCACGTTGGCTATGCCGCCATCCATCGGTGCCAGGTAACTGTTGCCTGTAAAGTACTGGGCATAAGCCGTATTGGGCTGGCCTTTGGGCCAGACGGAAAAGTCAACGGTCTGCACGGGGGTATGAGCATCACCCAGAACGGCCTTCAAGGCACCGCGGAGGCGTTCTGCCTCGGCAAGGCCGACTTTTTCTTCCAGCAGTGCAGGCAAAGCGCGGAGCTCGGCATCCGTTACTCCCATGTTGCGTGCACCGGAGACGTGGGCAATCAGTTGCGGTTCGCAGCCCTGCAGGGCAGAGATGGCGCTGACGGTAACAATCTCTCGGTCGGCAAAACTGAGGTTGTTGCGGGCGAAGATATCGCCAAAGAGGTGGGCTTTGAGGTAGTAGTCTGTTGCAGGAACAAAACCATAGTCGAAAGGCTTTCCGGTCAGTTGAGTCTGCACGGCCGTGCCTTGTTTCAGGGCGTCAAAATCGGCAGGAAGCGGATCGGCATCTTGGCCGGGATTGTCCTTGATTCCTGCAGCCTGGCGGGCGGACAGAACCTGCTGCAAGGTGCCCAGGGCATTGAGGGAACGCGGGAAACCGGTATAGGCATACAATTGTGAAAGCGCTTCTTTGGCTTCGCTTATGGTCAAACCATTATCCAGCGCTT
>OCTW013377978.1_pt1 | contig 11970 bp, 13 predicted proteins | sample 1539671 | NCBI WGS metagenome assembly OCTW01 (sample SAMN02144230, study PRJEB22623) | gut metagenome | biome: sheep rumen | host: Ovis aries | place: New Zealand | reverse complement strand
TTCTCCGATTATTGACTGTTTTGATGGGTTACCTGTTTCCTGGACTATAGGAACTTCTCCCGATGCCGAACTGGTCAATACTATGCTTGAAAACGCTATCGGAACCCTTAAGGAAAACGATCACCCCATTATTCATTCTGGTCGAGGTGCACACTACCGTTGGCCAGGCTGGATCGAGAGGATGGAGCATGCAGGCCTTACAAGATCAATGTCAAAAAAGGGCTGTTCTCCAGACAATTCCGCCTGCGAAGGCTTCTTAGGACATCTAAAAAACGAGATGTTCTATGGGCGGTCCTGGAAAGATGTCACCATCGAGAAATTTATAACCATCCTTGATGAATATATACATTGGTACTCGAAAAAGAGGATTAAGGTCTCACTTGGTGGAATGAGTCCACTTCAATACCGAAGAAGTCTTGGACTTATAGCAGTTTGACCTGTCGAGTACATTGATTGGTAAATGGTACAAGAAAATGTCCGCCCACCTTTTGAGGAATCCTTATTGACAAAACACACTCACACGCCCCTCGCGGGGCATGACACGGTTTGCAGACCAATAGGAAATTACTGGTATAAAGCCGTCCATATGGGGCATAATCAGTATAAAATATATGACAAGGTGCCAATAGAGAAGGGCAACGGAGATATTGTGGATGATGTACTAACGGAGATGTTCGGCGATGAATGGAGACAATGGGAGTAATAACACGGACAGAAGGCTTATCGTAGCATTGGCTGCGCATGTCCATAACGCAAATTATATAAAATGCACATTGGATTCGCTGAAAAACAATGGAGATAAAGAATCCCTGATCAAATTTCTAAACTCTCACGAAGGATTAAAAGTCTCAGAAATAGAGTGTGAAGTGATAAAAATAACCGGAAAATTTCAGGAAGGTACAGAAAATAGCAAGGGATGATTACGATGTGATTTTATACTGGATTCTCGTGTATCTGTATGCCTGCAAGAAGAGGAAGATCGCGTATAACAGCACGACATTTCGGGAAGCGGTAAGAAAAGGCGTGCAGAATGACCAGTGGCTTTACGATATCATTGATATGGCACAGGGAGAGGGACTGATCGAAGGCGCGAGCTTCCAGAAGGCATGGGGCGGAGACAAAGTTCCGCTCTTCGGATTTGATGAGCTGAATATAACCGCAGCAGGGATCCGGCATCTCATAGAAAACGGAACCATGAAGCAGATAGGCGAGGATTTGGAGAGGTCAGTAGATATCATTTCAAAGCTAGCCGGAATTGTGCTGAAAGCATGATGGAGAATGCATGACAAGTGATGAGGTAAAAGTCCTCCGGGAAATTCGGGATGAGATTCACAAGCTGACAAGAACGATCAGCAAGCTCTCGTCCGCAGTGACGTACCATATCACCACAGCAGAGCCTGAGAACGAGAATTCCGAAAGCTCATGAATAATCATAGATCACTAGGAAGAAAGCATCGTGCATACACACGGTGCTTTTATTGTGGAGGAAAGTGTAAATGTTGATGTGGAAATACGGAGAACACAAGGCAGGGTTGATAATTCCGTGCGTTATTAGCGCAGTTAAATCCACCCCGCCCATGCGGGCGGAGGCCACAACACAGCTCTGCTTGCCATTTCTACTCACACACCTCTCGCGGGGCGTGACCGGAATTTATCACAGTAACGCAGACGAGTCTGAATTTCTACTCACACGCCCCTCGCGGGGCGCGACCGATCGGTATCATGCTTGATCTCATGTATTATAATTTCTACTCACACGCCCCTCGCGGGGCGCGACTAACAGACGAAGCGAATAGCGCGATTGAAGAATCATTTCTACTCACACGCCCCTCGCGGGGCGCGACGTTTGAAGATCGGCTTTGGGTTGCGTATTTAGAAGATTTCTACTCACACGCCCCTCGCGGGGCGCGACGATGATGAACGGTACCCTATCTACTATCCGGCCGATTTCTACTCACACGCCCCTCGCGGGGCGCGACAGAATCGCCGGCTGCCGGTCGGGTCCTTCAGGATTTCTACTCACACGCCCCTCGCGGGGCGCGACGGGAAAATGATGGAAAGCCTTACACCGGCGTCAATTTCTACTCACACGCCCCTCGCGGGGCGCGACCGTGGCGGAAGACACCTGGAGCCGTGAAGCTTCGATTTCTACTCACACGCCCCTCGCGGGGCGCGACTTCAGATCTTGGTGTTTCTGTTACCGATGCTATATTTCTACTCACACGCCCCTCGCGGGGCGCGACCTACCCACTGTCTCCAAACAGCATCTTTCTTTTTAATTTCTACTCACACGCCCCTCGCGGGGCGCGACGAAATCAATCTCGTTCACGTTTGCCACGAAATCATATTTCTACTCACACGCCCCTCGCGGGGCGCGACACGGCTCGAACGCTGGCTTTGCGAATGTCAACCTATTTCTACTCACACGCCCCTCGCGGGGCGCGACAAAGACGCCTTCATGTTGTCCGTCTTCGTCACATTTCTACTCACACGCCCCTCGCGGGGCGCGACCCGTGGTCTTTAATGTCTTTGATCACGTCTTCGATTTCTACTCACACGCCCCTCGCGGGGCGCGACCTTGAGTTTTTCAACCGCCTGCTCCTGATAGGGATTTCTACTCACACGCCCCTCGCGGGGCGCGACTTTGCATACTCAGTAAGCCGTATGTATTTATAGATTTCTACTCACACGCCCCTCGCGGGGCGCGACCGCCTGAAATGCGGTTGCTGTATGATAGCATCAATTTCTACTCACACGCCCCTCGCGGGGCGCGACGTGAACTTCATGCCGGTCCATATATTGCAATACATTTCTACTCACACGCCCCTCGCGGGGCGCGACTGTACCCAAAAGACCCAAACGGTCCACCGGAAGATTTCTACTCACACGCCCCTCGCGGGGCGCGACCACAGCCCATCTGAGTATCTGCGGAAACTCTGCACGATTTCTACTCACACGCCCCTCGCGGGGCGCGACCGCGATCATCAATCTCCAGATGGTTGCGACAAATTTCTACTCACACGCCCCTCGCGGGGCGCGACTCGCCGCCAAAGCGTGATTTATTGTTGTTGATAATTTCTACTCACACGCCCCTCGCGGGGCGCGACGGAGCTATGCCGATCTGGCACACTGCCATACGCATTTCTACTCACACGCCCCTCGCGGGGCGCGACCTTTTCGTCATCGGTGAGCCTCAGAAAGTCACTATTTCTACTCACACGCCCCTCGCGGGGCGCGACGAATCAAGTCTGAGCCATTCTTCTCATAGAGAATTTCTACTCACACGCCCCTCGCGGGGCGCGACGGAATAAACCATCTGTTGCTCACATCGTACTTGATTTCTACTCACACGCCCCTCGCGGGGCGCGACCGCAATATATTGAATATCTCTTGCGACCGCACCCAATTTATCGTGAGAAGCGGAATTTAAATCAAATTAGTTGTGCTTTTGGGGCACATTTTTTCTTCTTTATAATGGCGAACATAGCCGTTTTTATCGAACACCATAGGTTCGCCAGAAGGTCAGCTCCGTCAAATAATGATTGTCCCCTCCGGATCATATCCTTTCTTCACTCCGATATGCTCGATTTTCTGTTTCCAATGATTCCCCAGATAATAGAATCGCATGCTATCTGCATCTTTATCCATAATTTTCAGAAGTTCCTCTTTTAATTTAAGGAATGCCGAATAATCCAGATTCGCCTCAAACACCGAGTTCTGAACTCTCTGTGCATGCGCCTCGCAGGCCTTGGCCACCTTTCTTAAACGTCTTTTCCCTTCTGCCGTTTCTGTGGACACATCGTAGCTGATTATCACCATCATATGGAATTTCTTCTTTCAGACAAATTGCTGCTTATTTTGTAAAACATTTTAACAGGATCGGGATGTATTCCTCCATTTCTCCACGTACATATTTTGCCAGAAGGTTACTCTGTACATATGGCAAAAGACCATATGGTATTTTTTCCCTGATGATGGGATGATAAACCATCGACCTTTTCTTCTCCTGCCACTTTTGAATGAATTTCTTTCTGCCTTCCTCGTTGAGCAATACAGCGCCGGTTATCTGATGGTCAAAATCTTTCTCGCCGATAACTTTCAGATTCAACAGCGTCAAAACAAACCTCTCCCCAATGCCCCGCAACTCTTCGACCATATCGCACGCCAAAGAAGGCCTGCCGCTCCGCAGCGTATGATAAAAGCCTATATAACTGTCAAGCCCTACTGTCTCCAGCGCCGCAGAGCAATCCATCGTTTCCAGAGTATAGGCAAAAGAAAGCAGTGCATTGACCGGGTCAAGCGGCGGATGCATATTACGATATTGAAATGTATTGCCGAGATCATTTCCGATAATCAATTGCGGAAATACGCCGAAGTATGAACTCGCACAATTTCCCTCAATCCCAAGTAGGGATTCCATTGAACTGCACGCTTCGGCTTTTGTTATGCCCTCTTCCAATATCTGCAGGGTACGACTGATTTTTGCGTCTGCTTTTAATTCCGGGCGATCGTGTAGTGTGCGCTTGATCGTAGTGATACAATTGCTGAATTTCGCCTCTGTTTCGTTTTTTGCGAGCTGAAGTCCATGTTCCCGAAACCGATCAATCTGCTGGACTCGCAGAAACACATTGCCCTTTGTCTCCCCATATACTTTTGCGAGAAACTTACCGCTTGGTGCCACAAAATTTATCGGCACCCGTTTTTTGACACATTCTCCCATCAGCGACGGCGAACAGCCAAGATAGCTGAAACAGACAATGTTTTCAATATTGTCCAAAGGGACTTTCAGCTTCGTCTCATCTTTAACCGAACAGACGAGATTATTGTTTTCAAGAGATAAATAAGCCTGCTCATTTGTCACATAGATTGTATTCAATAGTTTCCGCATGATCAGCCTCTGCCTGATTGCATCATTAATCCTCCTGGTGCAGTAATTTACGAAAATCGTACGGTCTTTTCCTTTGCAGTACCTCGGGGATACATAAATCATGAAAGGAACACCCGCTGCATTTCTGCTGCCGCCGTACGGGCGGTATTTCTCCACGCGCAGTATAGTTCCGGATAGCCGAAAGAATCTCCTCTACTTTTTCCAGATAGTCATCATATTTTTCTTTAAGCGGCAAGCGGATACGCTTCCTGACATCCGCATAATAAATAACGCCTTGGGAATCACAGCGAAAAATATTGTCCACGCACAGCTTCTGCGCAAATACCTGAAGAGCATCATCCTCATTAAATTCTTTGTCGTCAGGTTTCCGGGACTTATATTCCACAATCGTCAGCTGATAGCTGCCCTGATATCCGGGTATTCCAATTCCTCTTTTGGATTCTCTTAGCTCAATGCAGTCTGTCACCCCGTATATCCCTATATCATCTTTATAGACAGGAACCGAGGTAAGTACCTGCTTGTCCCTTCCATGATATGCTTTATCCGGATCATGCACGCGTTCGTGTATCAGATTGCCTTTCGTCACAAAATAATTTTCCGCCCACGAACAATCGATGTTAATCAGCCCCCAGCGATGCGGACAATACATGAAATGCTGCAGATTCCGAATACTAACGCTTATATCTCCCATCATGATTTCCGTCTTTAATACGCAATCAGTGTTACTCCCGCCGGCAGATCTTTGTTCACCGTGACTTCGTAGTCCTCAAACCTGCGGGGTACAACAACGCCGTCCTTCAGGGTTACATTGATTTTGCTATCCAGTTCCGGGAATCTTACGTTGCCAAGTATATTGTCATGTTTGAAAACGTAAAGGCCGCGTACTTCCATATCGCCTCTGGCTGCGCTTCTGTCTTCATCAAACATATTCAGAAGAGCCTGCCAGAGCAGTTCCACATCTTCTTCCGAAAGCCCGGTTACTTTATTTGCAAGTGCCGCGGAGATATGTCCGCTCATACGGTACAAGGCATAAGGAACAATATTTTTTGTTCCCATCTCTGTATCGCCCTTGGCCGCACGCGTCTCATCCGTCTTTGCCTGACGGGTAATCGTCACATTGTTGATAGCGATTGGAGAGATACTGTCCGCAAAACTGAACTGGACCGGTCCGCGGACAATACCGCAGGAATTCTTTCCGGTTGACATAACCGCTCCAAATGTTCTGACATCATAGTAATTCCGGCACATAAACTTCTGTGCCTTAAGTTCGGCCGGCATATTGGTGCCTTTCTTTGTAACATCCGTCTCCATCCCTTCAGCCGCATAAGCTGCTTTGAACTTGTCATTCAGCGGCTTATCATTTTTAATCAGGATGTTATATCCTTCCGCGCCGTTCTTGACCAGATCTACATAATTTCTGACCTTACGCTTGAGGCAGACATCGGTGACATATCCAGTCCCCGTTTCCGCATCTACTCTCGGCTCGTTACCGGCGTCCGGATCTCCGTTGGGATTGCCGTTTGTAACGTCAAACAGGTAGACAAAATCATACTTATTCTGTAACATCTTCGTTCTCCTTTCGATCAGTGTTGATCATGTTTTTGCTGTTTTTTCTAAAGAATGCGCTATACCTTTGGGAATACCCGAGAATAAACCTCCCCTGATCATACAAGTTCAAAGTTTTCGGGAACTCTCCGCCCAGTTTATCCAGCGTTTCCGTCAAAGCCTTCTCATCATTCACTGCCCAGTCCGGATGTTCCCGCTGCAGCTTTTTCATGTGATGCGTTGACAGTCGGATCAGTTTGGGCATCACCGCAGCAGGATTCGATGCCGCCATGCTGAAATAGGCGTCCTTAATTGTCCGGTTCAGCTGCTCCGGTTTTGCACTGTCTTCCTGAATCTTCTGCAGCACGGCAAACATTGATCCGCACACATATGCGGGATTGGTATTGTCGCAGTCATAAGCCATAGAAATCTCCTCCTTTGCATTTCGAATCAGGCAGGCTTTAATAAAGCCCGGCCTGATATATCTTGACCGGTACGACAGATCCTGTTCCGAATCTTTTTTAACCCGGGTTACCATGCGCTGCAGGCACCATACCGGATACGGAGTGCCTTCAATAACAGCACGGAACAAAGCGTCAAAGGGCGTATCATCATCCTCCGGATGTGTCGATGACGGTGAGACAAGTTCCTGCTTGATCGCGCGGAGCGTGACCGGCTTCTGCTTGTCAAATATCTGCAGCTCCTGCTGAAACCGGGCGACATGATAAAGCAGCTTCCCGAAATTCTTCCTTACAAGATACTTTACCTGAATTCTGGAGGCATTCGGTGCCAGACATAAAATATAAAAGTCCGTGTCAACCGTAATCCGGCTCAGGGTATCGGCAAGTTTTTCACCAGTAACTGTCCCGGCATCCGCATTCGTGATCAGCCCTTTCAGCGCTGAATCCAGCTCCTCCGCCGAATATTGATCCGAAGGCTGATCAAAGATGGTTTTCCATAAAGTTTCATTTTCTGTATTGCCGTCGGAGGACCAGTACACAATGGTCTGCCCGTCAATATAGCTGTGATTCGAAGGGCTGGTGAGCAGATAATTTAAAGCCTTCGTATAACGCTTCATGGCTTTGACCGAAATGCAGGCGTTTTCTCCCTGCTCATGACCGTAGGAGAGGAACGATTCCGGTTTGAAATTCACGAGACTGGGGTTAATTCCGGCATCCTTTACGCCGATGCCCCGACCTGAAATCATGGCATCATGAACCTCCGCGACAGGAAGTTCTTCTCCGGTAACCGCGCACTGGCAGATGACTTGATCTTCTGTGTCCCTGTATCCTGCTTCCCGCATTTCCTGCCATTTCTCACGGACCTGTTCTTCCTCCTGCAGGCACTTCTCCGGATGACCTTCCAGACAGAAGGCAAACTTGCATTTATTCAAATCCGCCTTCAGTCCCATAAGATACGGATTCTGCGTTTCCTGTTCCGGCTGCCATGTTTGGGCAAAGCGGACATAGGCCATGGCGAGCGGTGATGTCATATCCCCGAAGTCCTGCATAACTTCCTGCCGAAAACTCTGATGCTGTAATTTCAGTTTTTCTTTCTGTTTTGCCGTCGTTCCGTTCGACTCGGTGGAAAGCATATCGCTGCTGCCGTTTTTTCCGGGATGATATTCCAGTCCGAAGATGTACCCCGGTCTGACTTCAACAAAGTTGGCACTTACGGTAGTTGAACGCGGTCTCTCCGGAATACGCATTTTCCCGGGAGAAACCTTGGTTACCGATTTTCCTCCGGGATTCGTTATTGTTTCCGATATCCGGCAATCCCGAAGTCCCACAAGTTTCCCCTCCGGCGACAGGATTATCTGATAGCTGACATCTGTTTCCGCATAGCCGGAATCCGTGATGATGTTCCTCGCGGTAAGGACATCATAATAATCATTCAGTGCGCTGATCAGCATGGCAACGCCCCCTTGTATCCGGCGACATCTATGACGCCGTCCCGCATCACCGGCCGGTAAAACCGGCTTTGCGCCTCATCAGAATAAATATTCTGTTCCCAGTCATCATTTAGCGGATGGCCGTCGTCCTTGAAGCACACCTTATAGATCATAAATCCGAGGTCGCGCGTTCCCATGTTCTCCGGGCTGATTTCTTCCTTTTCGAAACGGTCCGCCAAAACGATGTCCGCCGGATATTCGGCACACCCGAGGCACGGCTGTCGGAAATACTGCCCCTTCCTGCAGCGCCTGATAAATTCCGCTTCATGTTTTTTCAAAGGATCGCATTCTCTGCTCTCCCGTTCACAGCGAAGTCCTGTAAGCTCGATATGAAATTCAACGCCGTACCGGACATTCTTCAAAATCATCGAAGCCCGCTGTGTCCGTTCATCACCAATATTTGTGTAAATGCGCGGGTCGGCAGTGATCTCTTTTTTCCTGCCTTCCTTCACTTCCTGCGCTTCAGTCATCTGTGCTTTCATCTTGCTGAACTTGACCTTTGACTTCACTTCATTTCGCCGGACATTTGTGAATACAATCGGATGAAAAACAACAATTTTATCAATTTCGTACCGCATGGCCGGTTTCCAGTAAACGCTTTTCAACAGTCCTTCCAGTGCTCCCGGCGTCGGAACATCATAGCTCACCCGTTCCGCTTTCATCTCCGGCCGCGTAAAACAAGCCCGCGGCCCGCTCACAATAACCTTAATCGACATAATAGTCCTCTCCCTCCATCAGAATTCCTTTCTCCCTGCTGTAGTAACTCATGTTGGAAAGACACAGAATCCGGTTTCCGCGCTTTTTTCCGCCGGGGGCTGCCTGTCCGATCCTGTCAGCCAGATTCTCGATTACGCCCTGACGGTAAAGCTCTTCCAGTTTGTCCCGTGGCACGCTGCAGGTATACTGCTGCAGCTCACGCATGACTTTCCGCGATATACCGCTGTAACGGATCTGTTCGACAAGCTGCTGCGCTTTCTCCGTTTCCGGAACAATCAGCGACTCGTCCGCACTGATGATCATTTGCCGCTCATACGATGCAAACTGAATGGATCCGATCGGGATGTTTCTCGCATTCACAGGTATCCCGTTTGCAATCATCTGGCGTGCCATCGACTTGCCGGTGATTTTGTCTTTATCGGCAAGGTAAACTCTCTGATAATACTCCCGGATACATGCTTCTTCGGAAACATCCGGATACTCCTTGAGGAGTGCGCGGGTTACAATAACTTTCGGATCTTTGTCCGCCTTTCTTGTGCCCGTTTGATCGCTCAATTCAAAAACATAAACATCCCCTGATTTTCTCTTTCCTTCTCGGTTGCACCGGCCGCCGGTCTGCAGAATACTATCCAATCCGGTCAGTTCCCGATAGGCTGTGCAGAAATCAAGGTCGACGCCCGCCTCAATCAGCGACGTCGAAATAACAATTACAGGATCTGAATCTTCTGTTGCCTCTGTAAGTGCCTTTCGGATACTGTCAATCGCATTCTGGATATCCCGTTTCGTCATGTACGTGGATAAATGGTAGAGTCCCTTTCTGGTTTCCCCGCCCAAATTTTCATAAAGACGGCGCGCTGTTTTTCTGGAATTAACCACAACCAGTGTTGACGGCGAACTGCCAAACCGGCCAAGGAGCTGTTCTTCCGTTATTCTCCCAAGGTTCTGGAACCTGCATTTACGAAATACAGCAAACCGGCTTTTATCCGGCACAAGTTCCCGGACCCGGAGTCCCGGGAGTGAATAACAGTCTAGAAGCGCCTTGTAATCCGGCATCGTAGCTGTCAGAAAAATAGCTTTACAGCCAAGTTTTTTCGTCAGAACAGCAATTCCTTCCAGACAGGGCTGCATGAAATCCACCGGAATCAGGTGCGCTTCGTCGAAAATCAAAACACTGTCTGCCATATTGTGCATTTTTCGGAGCTTGCTCCGCCGATTGGAAAAGAGTGTCTCAAAAAACTGCACTTCTGTCGTAATGATAAAATCTGCGTCCCAGTTCTCAACCGCCTGATTGACCTGCAGCTTATAAGAATCATCTGCGTTCTCGTCGTCTTCAACCGAATACGTTGACTGATGACGCAGGATGTTCGCCGTCTTCGCGTTATCACCGTCTTGCCCGTTAAAAATCTGCTGAAACTGTTTTGCTGTCTGAGAAATGATACTGTTATACGGGATAACGTAAATAATATGCTTCTTATGTTCTCCGAGTGCTTTCATCAGCGCGCACTTTGCGCTGCAAAGTGTTTTTCCGCTGCCGGTCGGCATGCTCATAAGATAAACATCCGCATCCTCTGCAATATTCTCAAATGCCTGCTGCTGAATGTCCGTGCGCGTCTTTTGCAGAAGTGTCTGATTCGCATTTATGCCGAACGATTCCAGTTGTCTGTCCAGTTTTTCAAGACACGCTGCAAAATTGCTTTTCAGTGTCGATCTGTCGATATCACGGCAAAAATGCTCGGTATCCAGAGAATCCGCGTCAACAAGGCAGGAATAACAATAACGGATAAAATATGAGGTCTCATCGATAAAGAGTTCCGCCATCCTCTGCGGGTCAGACTTCTGCAGTTTCCCGGCTTCTTCCATCAGATACCTGCCTAATCTCTCCTGATCAATCGGGCAAAGCGATACTTCTCTCTTATACTCATCGCAAGATTCAAAATCTGACTGTTTGAGACGTGCGGAAAGGGTGACATGACCTCCGGAAATCTCACCGGGCTGATCCTCCTTCCGGCCTCCATCCGGAAGTCCCGCATGGTGCCCCGCTATGCAGTATTCCATAAATACGGCAGCTGGCATGCTGAATTTCTTCGCCGCCACGGCCGCGCCGCAAGTTGAATGATCGACGCGGATATTTTCTCCCCGGATTTTCTTCTGAAACGATGCCTGATATTTCCCTATGTCATGCAGAAGGCCTATGTCAAATACGACGTCTTTCCAGGGATCCATCGCCATAGAAGCCGCCAGTTCCGCAGTCTTTTCCAGATGATCTTGCACCGATTGTTTCCGGCTGTCCGGAAGAGAATCTACTGGCTGTTCCGGTCCTGTGGCATCGCCTGCCTCATTCTCTTTTAAATGTGCGATATATTGAATCATTCTTAGACTCCTGCTGCATTTTCGTTTCAATTGTCTTACAATTATTATAAGCCAATCCCAGCATAATACAAGTATCACTTATTAATAATTAGAGTTTTTATAAAACAATCTAAAATGATGGCCGGCCGCAACGGCCGGCCATCGGATTACTGCATCGATCTTCACTAATAAAAAATTAATTTCTACTCACAATCGCTGTCTGCAGCGGCAGCGACGATACAGATGAAGATCCGTCATTATTATACTTTCCGCCGGATTTTCTGTAAACGGCGCTGATTGGGCTTGGATTCTTCATGCAATATCGCAGGATGAAGGTGTATTGCATGACGCGGATAGATTACCGGCAGATTGTAGGATATTTCCGGCCCGCGCCCGTTCACGATTCATGAACCAGTTTTCCCGTCATATGTTCCACCGAGAGCGCCAGCACGCTGAACCGCCCCTCGGTATCACGCAGCACTTTCTCCACGCTTCCTTCGGTCGGATAATACTTCAATCC